>Ga0315314_1001008_pt1 | contig 27007 bp, 20 predicted proteins | sample TDP9_MG_FD_203631 | JGI IMG/M metagenome (GOLD analysis project Ga0315314, IMG submission 203631) | Freshwater sediment microbial communities from Lake Towuti, South Sulawesi, Indonesia - TDP9 | ecosystem: Environmental > Aquatic > Freshwater > Lake > Sediment | place: Indonesia: South Sulawesi... | reverse complement strand
TCGCCAGAACCCGTCCTCCGCCCTCCGTCGCCTTCCTTCTCCGTAGCAGTTACTACTGCGAAGGACGAATGGCTGAGGAGGGCTACGGAGGATGGATGCCCCGTGCGGTCCAGCCTTCGTCCTCCGTCGCCTTGGCTAAGGAGGACTTCGGCGGAGTAGGCAAGCACGGGGAGACTTCACTTCTGCTTCGGATTTTGTCCCGCTGAATCCCGCTCCAGCGTGACTTGGCGGGATTTGAGAAGGGTCGCCGGCACACGCTCGCCACACTTGCTGCAACGCCCCTCGGCATTGACAAAATAAAACCGTGGTTTCTGCAGGAAGAACTTGTGCTGATGGAACCAGGTGTCGCGGTCCGGACTGTAGTGCCACATCGCAACCTCGCCCCGATGTTCATCGGGGTCTGACCCCTCGGCAGGCAAGGCGGGTTTCGTTCCGCGGGTCGTCCTGGAGGATAATTCCTCAGCCACGCTTTCTTCTAACCGTCGTCGGCGGTTGGAGAGTTCCGCGCTGGATTGCTCCATCTCTTCATTTACCCGGGCCAGGTCCGCCTCAAGTTTGGGACGTTCCACTTCCTCTATGTTTTTAATGGCCGATAATATCTTAGGCCTCTCTTCTTTCCTGGTCTGAACCTTGCGGCCCAGGAAGGTGATTTCCTCCAGGAGTTTCTGATGGCGCGTCCTTTGTTCAGCCAGTCTCTGTTCCAGGACCTGCATATAGCCGGTCAGTTTCTTCAGGCGCTCCGTCTCCGGGGCTATCTCCTGACCGGCCTTCTGCAACTCGTCCTGTTTCTGCCTGACCTCAGACTGGGCCTCTTCAATCTTTTCCGAGATTTCCCTCAATTCACCTTCGCGTTGAGGCAATTTGGTCTCTTCCAAATCTTTAATCGTCTTTGATGCGGCCTGCTTTTCCCCGCGTTTACCCTTGAGGGTACGTTCCAGAGACGACAAGTCCTCGCAGAGTTTTTGGTGAATAGATTCCTGTTCTGAGAACTTCTGTTCAAAGGTCTGCATTTGTTTTGATAGTTCCTTTTCCTGAGTGCTTGCCGCCACAATCTCCTGGGAAATCTTTTCTAACGATTCCTGCCGCTGGATAATTTCCTCCTGGGTCTGTTTAATCTTCTCGGCTAACTCATTTAATTGTGCCTCGCGCTCGGGTCGCCCCACCTCACCCTGGTGTTTAATCGTATCCAATATCTTCTGTTTTTTCTCCTCCTGGGCCCTGATTTGAGTATTAAGGGCATCCATCTCCTTAAGCCGTCGGGCATAGAGTGCCTCCAGCTCGGCCAGTCTTTCATCAAGCGTCTGCATACCCCCGGAAATCCCTTTCAGCCGCCGGTTCTCAGCGAATACGGCCTCTTTTATCTTTTCCAGGGCATCCTGACGCTGACGGATTTCCGAGCCAAACCACTCAATCTGTTCCATGGTTTTCTTTAATTTGTCTTCTGTTCCGGGTCGTTCCACCTCTTCCAGTTGCTTAATGGTCGCCAGGGTCTTGTGCTTTTCCTCTTCTTTAGTCTTTAATTGCGTATCTAAGGCGGGTATTTCTTTCAGGAGTTTCTGATAGCGGCCTTCCTCGTCGGCGAGTCGGCGCTCCAGTTTTTGTATTTCTTTAGATAACCCTTCCTGTTTTCTATTTACCGAGGCGGTTTCCTGAGAGGCGACTTCCAGGAGCCCTTTACGATGCAGGACCTCCGCCTGAATTTGCTTAATTTCTTCACCCAACTCATTCAAGCGGGCCTCACGTTGGGGGCGCTCTATCTCGGTCAATTCCTTAATCGCATCCAATATCCTCTCTTTTTCTCCTTCCCTGTTCTTGAGTTCGGCATCCAGGAGGGGTATTTCGCTGAGTAACTTCTGGCGGAAAGTTTCCTCGTCCGAGAACTTTTGTTCCAGAGTCTGAATCTGTCTGGCTAAACTTTTTTCTGACTCTCTGGCCGGGATTATCTCCTCGTCAATCTTTTCTATGCGCGCCTTCCGTCCATCAATCTCCGCGTGGACCTGTTTAATCTTTTCCGCCAGTTCGGCTATTCTGGCTTCCTGTCCCGCCAATTTAACTTCCTGTAAGTCCTTAATGGCATCTAATATCTTTTGCTTTTCCTCTTCCCTGGCCTTAACCTGAGTATCCAGATGGGCAATCTCTTCCCGGAGGTTCTGGTAGAGGGACTCCTGTTCTGAGGATTGCTGTTTAAGAACCTGGATGAATCTGGTCAGTTCTTTTTGCCGCTCCTCCTCGGTAGATATTTCCTGGGAAATCTGTTCAATTCTTGTCTGCCGTTGCTGGATTTCAGATTGGGTGCGTTTAATCTCCTCGGTTAATCTGTTTAATCTGGCTTCTTGCTGGGGTTGTTCTACTTTTTCCAGGACCCGGATAGCATCTAAAATCTTTTGTTTTTCCTCGGCCTTAGTTCTGATTTGGGTGTCCAGAGAAGACAGTTCTCCCAACAGTTTCTGATGAAGGGTATTCTGCTCGGAGCGTCTTTGCTCCAGGTTTTGAACCTGGCGGGATAACTCTTTTAACCGCTCATTCTCCAGGGCGGCCTCCTGGGCGACCTTTTCCATCCGGGCCTGTCGCTGGAGAATCTCCGATTGGGCCTGCTCAACCGTTTCTTTCGCCTTCTTTAATCTGTTTTCCTGCTGGGGCCGTTCTATGTCCTCCAGGGACTTTATGGCATCTAATAGATTTTGCTTTTGCTCAAGTTTGGTCTTGAATTCGTTGTCCAGGGGAACCATCTCGCCCCGCAGTTTCTGGTGAAGGGTTTCCTGTTCGGCAATTCTGTGTTTAAGTATCTGGACATATCGGGATAGTTGTTTCTCCCGCTCTGTTGCGGTAACAATTTCCTGATTAATCTTTTCCAAGGCGGTTTGTCGCTCCTGGATTTCCGATTGAGTTTGCTTGGCCTCTTCCCTTATCTTGTTTAATTCGGATTCCCAGCGCGGTTGTTCCACCTCTTCCAGGTCTTTGATAACATCAAGTATCTTTTGCCTCTCCTCAAGTTTGCTCTTAACCTGGGCATCAAGGGAAGGTATTTCTTTAAGGAGTTTCTGGCGGAAGGCCTCCTGTTCAGGGAGGTTCTGCTCAAGGGTCTGGATATGCTGTTCCAGTTGCTTGGCGCGTCTGGTTTCCATGATAATTTCCCGGTCAAGTTCCTCTAACTTGCCCTGCCGCTGGAGAATCTCGGAACGAATCTGATTAATCTCTTCGGTAAGTTTGTTTAGACTCGCCTCCCGTTGCGACAAATCGGTTTCCTCCAGTCGCTTAATACCGCTCAGCGTCTTTTGCCGCTCCTCTTCCTTGGCCTTGAGTTGGGTATCCAATGAGGGTATTTGTTCTAACAGTCTCTGGCGAACGACGTTCTGTTCGGCAAGTTTTTGTTCCAGGGCCTGAATCTGTCTGGAGAGTTGTTTTTCCTTCCGGCCCACGGTATCGGTCTCCAGGTCGGACTTTTCTATGTCCCGGTGGCGCTGGATAATCTCAGACTGGATTTTCTTAATCTCTTCGGCCAATCTGGTTAATTCTGTCTCCCGCTGGGCTAATTCCACTTCTTCCAGGTGTTTAATGGTATTTAATACCTTTTGTTTTTCTTCCTCCTTAATCTTGACTTGATTATTTAACAGTGAAACCTGCTCTAAAAGTTTCTGGCGGAGGGCTTCCTGGGTGGCCAGTTTCTGTTCAATCATATGAAATTGTCTGGAATAGCCGGATACCACCTCGTTTCCGGAGGCTATTTCCCGGGTGGTTTTTTCTGTCTGGTCCTGTCTCTGGTTGATTTCAGACTGCAACTCCTTGATTCTTACGCCGATTTCTTTTAATTTAGAGTCCTGTTTGGGCCGCTCGGTCTTTTCTATATGCCTGATGGTTGCCAGGACCTTCTGTTTTTCATCAATCTTGGTTTTGAGTTGGGTGTCCAGGAGCTCTTTTTCCTCCAGCAGTTTTTGGTAACCCTGTTTTTGTTCCTTGAGACTTTGTTCCAGGGTTTGAATCTGTCTCTGCAGGTCTTCCACGCGATAACACTCGTGCTTAAAGGCGACATCCTCCAGTTTTAACTCGCGGACTTTATCATAAAAGGCCGCATTTTCCCGGTCAAACTCAGTTAGCAGTTCTTTTATCTGCTGGTTAAGTGAAACGCCCTCCTGGCTCATCAACTGGTCTATCTTCTTGAGATAGTCGGTCTTAAGACGCAGGAGGTCCAAATACAGGGACTTGTTTTCTTCCTGTAGTTTTTTAATCTGGACTTGAGCGGTAGTATCAAAATCCATAACTTTTCCTCCAAGTAAAATAACAACAGGATTAAACAGCCCGTACGGGAGTTTAATCTGGGCTTCGGGTGAGCCTCAGCCGACCCCCTCAATCCCGTTGTTAAATAAACCTTTTGTATAATAAGTAGTTGCTCACCCGTACGGGCGGGCAACTACAAGGTTATTTTGTTATTATGCAAGATATCTAATAAAGGCGCTATTAAGCAATTACTATAAGCCTTTCCGAAATACCTGCCAGAATGAGCGAAAGAATAAGTTTACGGGCGAACGGGTTCATAAGGAGTTAGTGAGTTCTGACACCATTTTTCACCATATAGGAAAGTATTGTCTACACAGACAAATTAAACATAATAAATGCCAATAGTCCACATAATATCGCGAAACTCCCTAACAATATTCCTAATATCTGAACTCTTGCGAAATGGTCAATCGGATACCAAAAACCATTGTAGTTGCCCGATTTATCGGGCTTTTGCCTCATAAATGAGGCAACTACAAATACCCAGAACAGGTTTCGCAAGAGTTCAGTAATATGAGACCGTTGAAAAAGTATCCTCCCTCCGCCCTCCGTCGCCTTGGCTGAGGAGGGCTACGGAGGACGGGTCTGGAACCGCAGATTTAGCGGATTAAGCCGATGAATTCTTAAATATATTACACCCCGATGGACATCGGGGCGTTAAATCCGCCTAATCCGCGGTAGTAACACAGAGTTGCATCTTCACCCCGTTAGAAGTCCGTTCCCTACTGGCTTCGGGAACGGCAGTCCCGCCAAGGCGGGACTTACTTCTAACGGGGCAAGCGGTTTCGCAACAATCTCAAAATACTATAAGCCTTTCAAGAATGCCTGCCAGAACATTACGCCCAGGGTGGCCAGCATAAAGAGGACGACGCAGACCCAGAAAACGATTTCCCACCTGAACTGGGGCGTGATGGCCCCGACAAACTTTCTGCCCGGCATAGTTTCCCGGGCCAATTTCTCTTCGCCGAGATACGCTCGGGTAATCTCTTTTAACGCCTCACGCCGCTGGCGAATCTCATCTATCGTCAGGTTCATCGTGGCTTTCGTCTGGCCGAGCAATTTGGTATATTCGCTTACGCCGGTCCCGAATTGCACCTCCCACTGGCTCAACTCGCGGCGCTGGGTCATCTTCTGGTTAATGGCCTCATCCAGCCGGGATAAAGTCACCTGTAATTTCTTCAGGTTTAACTCGGCCTCCTGGCACTCCTTTTTAAGGGCCGCCTCCCTTTTTTGCAGTTCCTTTACCTTGCGGGTCTCAATCGGTATCTCCTGCATCAATTTTGCCAGAGTGTCCTGCCGCTGGAGAATCCCGCCCTGCACCTGTTTAATCTCATCCGTAATCTTCCTTGATTTTGCCTCGGTCTGCGGTATCTCCGCCTCTTGCAGGTTCTTGACGGTGCTTAATACCTTTTGCTTTTCCTCCTCTTTGGATTTAATCTGCCCGTCTAATGAAGGTATCTCTTTCAGAAGTTTCTGGCGAAGGGCATCCTGGTCCGCGACCCTTTGTCTGAGCATCTGGACGTATTTTAATAATTCCCTCAGTTTTTCATTCTCCGGCATCAGTTCCTGTTTCAGTCTTTCTAACGGCCCCTGCCGTTTATTGACCTCAGACTGTGACCGCACAATCTCAACCGCTATCTCTCTTAACCTGGTCTCTTCTTGCGGCAGTTCCACCCCTTCCAGGTGCTTAATCGTGCTTAAGACCTTCTGTTTCTCCTCTTGTTTGCTATTAAGTTCGTGGTCCAGAGAAGGTATTTCTTCCCGGAGTTTCTTATTGATAAGTTCCTGTTCCAGAAGTTGTGTCTTGAGCGTCTGCAGCCGTTTGGTCGGGCCTTTCAGGGTTTTATTTGCCGCTTCTATTTCCCGGGAGAGTTCTTTTAAGAGGCCCTGCCGTTTATTAATTTCTTCTTGAGACTGCAGGATTTCTCCGGTTATTTTCTTGAGTCTCTCCTGGGTCTCGGGTAATTCAGTCTCTTCCAGATTTCTGATGCTTGCCAATATCATCTCTTTCTCTTCCGCCTGGGTTTCCAGGGTCTGTTCTAAGAGAGGTATTTCCTTAAGGAGTTCCTGGGCAAGGGTCTCCTTTTCCCGTATCTTTTGCTCCAACGTTTCCGCCTGCCCCGCGAGTTCGGTTTCTTTCTGTTTCAGGGCGAGCAATTCCTGCGATATTATCCCGACTTTTTCCTGACGCTGGTGAATCTCGGCTTCAGACTGTTTAATGGTCGTTTCTATTTCGTTTAATTTAGCCCGGTGCGGTGCTAATTCATCCTCTTCCAAATGCCTGATGTTATCCAATACCCGTTGCTTTTCCTTTTCCCGGTCGGCCAGTTTATGCTCTAAAAGAGATATCTCTTTGATAATTTTCTGATGACGGGTTTCGTTCTCCGAGAGTTTCTGCTTGAGGACCTGGACCTGCTCGGGCAGTTTTTTCAGCCGCTCGGCCTCAAAGGACATATCCTGAAAGGCCTTGTCCAGAAGGCCCTGCAATCGCTGGACCTCTAACTGCGCCTGGTGGAGTTCTTTGGAGGAGTGGTCTAATTCAATCTCCCGGGGCGTAAGGGTCTTTTCCCTTACCTCGTTAATCCTGTTTAATATCTTCTGCTTTTCTTCGCCCCTGGTCTTGATTTCCCGTTCCAGCCGGGCTATCTCTTCCTGAGACTCCTTTTGAGCGGATTCCTGTTCCACAAGTTTCTGATTAACGGCCTCAATCTGACCGGCCAGGCCTTTCAATCGTTCATTCTCAACGGCAGTTTCCTGTTCGGACTTTTCCAGTTCAGCCTGCCGGTTGACCACTTCGGATTGAACCCGCTTATTCTCTTCCATCAACCTGACCAGTTCGGATTCCCGTTGGGGCTGTTCCGCCTCGGTCAGGTGCTTAATCGTAGCGGCGGTTTTCTGTTTTTCCTCGGACTTCTCTTTAAGACGTCTGTCCAGAGAATCCCGTTCCTCTATCAGGGTCTGGAAGGTGGTTCCCTGTTCGGCCAGTCTTGCCTCAAGGGTCTGGAGACGCTGGTGTAATTCTTCAACCGTCTGTTGTTCACGCTTGAGGGCTTCTTCCTCTTTCTTGAAAAGGCGGACCTTGTCATAAAAGAGGGTATTTTCCCGTTCAAACTGGGTCAGGAGGCCCTGTATCTCGCGACCGAGCAGGATTTCTCCCTTGGCACTAATTTCGCGGAGTCTTTTCAGGAAATCAGTTTTGAGACGCTGCAATTCATCGCGGAGGGCCTTGTTTTCCTCCTGAAGGTCTGTCAAGGAGACCCGCGCGGACGGCGCTGCAGACTGGTTTGAGGCACTTTCTTTACGAGGGCTCATAAGACTTTCTATATTATCAAGAAATTAACAACAGGATTAAACTGATTAAACGGATAATCTTAATCAGTCCCGCCTCGGCGGGATCCCGTTGTTTATACTTTCCTATACCTTTAAATAATCTGGGACAGGTCAACCCCGTTAGAGATTTTACGGCCTTATCTTTTCTAATCTCAGCGGTTTAAATTAAACAACAGGATTAAACTGATTAAACGGATAATCAGATAAATCCGTTAAATCCCGTTGTAAAAAGGAATTTCCTATACTATCTAATTATCAGAATTACAACATAAATCTCCTCGCCCCGTTAGAGATATTACCAGAATAGACAAATCAATATCAGGATGTTCTATTATTCCTCACAAATATTATATCTCTAACGGGGTAAAGGGTCAAGCATTTTATTGGGATAATCGGCCCCGTTAGAAAGAACCATAATTAGGGACAAAGATAAACATATTAATCCTTCACCCTGTCCGAGAACTTTCTAACGGGGTGAAGATGCAACCCTGTGTTGCTACTGCCGGCCGGTCTGTTATGGATGATTTGATAACCACACAAAGTGTCTACTCTTCCCCCCTGGAGCCGGGTTGCTTTTTCCTTGCTTTAAATAGTCTTTCTATTAAAATGCTGACCTGTCCCGAATTTCCCCAATATTTTTCGCCTGATTTTTTCAACCACCCACTCTTCATCAGAAAAAGAGCCACTCCTTATCAGAAAAACTGGCACTCATCATCAGAAAAACCGGCACTCCTCATCAGAAAAACTGGCACTTCTCACCAGAAAAACTGGCACTCATCGCCAGAAAAACCGGCACTCCTCATCAGAAAAACTGGCACTTCTCACCAGAAAAACTGGCACTCATCGCCAGAAAAACCGGCACTCCTCGCCAGAAAAACTGGCACTCATCATTAGAAAAACTGGCACTCATCATCAGAAAAACTGGCACTCCTCATCAGAAAAACTGGCACTTATCACCAGAAAAACTGGCACTCCTCATCAGAAAAACTGGCACTCATCATCAGAAAAAGAGGTGGGGGTGGGGGTATAGAGGGGTAGGGGAGTATCCCCCATCCAAAATAATATCCTATCTTCTTTATTTATCAAGGGGTTAGGGGAAAAGGGGCAAAATGAAGCACGACAGAATTTGAGGTTTTTTTGTCGTCCTTCAGTAACTATTTGTCGTCCTTCCCTAAGTTATCCCCCCTGGACTTACGATATCCGGATACCCATCTCTGGACGGTCCGATAACGGACCTCCAATATTTCTGCTATCTGGTCAAAGGTAAGCCTCTTAGAAGAGAGCCAGATTCCCTTCAGACGTTTGTGCTTGTGCAATTTACCCGCTTTAAGGGCGGACTCTTTTTCATTCCATAATCTCTTTTCTTCCGTTCGGGTCAGTTTGATAAATTTGTGGTGATAGGACATAGTCTCGTCTTTCCCCTTTATATATTTTGGGAGTGGGAGGGTCAAATATTTTTATTGACTTATCTGGAGATGCTTGATATAATCGTGCTATGCTGAAGACGAAATCCAAGCCAACGAAACGATTGGTTTATAAGACAAAGAGACGTGTAAAATCTTCAGTTGTAAGAGATGAATTGTTAGTCAGCATCAAATCGCCGACCAAGAACCGTGCCCCTCTAAACAGAACGCTGACACTTTCGCCGGATGAAAAGCAGTTCTGCAAGGGTCGATTGTTTATACCACGAGGACATCTCTCGTTAGGAGAAATTACTAATCGAACTATTCATTACGACTTCTTTCAGATATTAGACTGGCTACCGGTTAAATTTGTGGACTTACTGTTCATAGACCCACCCTATAACCTGACCAAGGAATTTAACTCCAACTCATTTAAGGAGAAGTCAAGTAATGAATATAAAAATTGGTTTGCCTCTTGGTTTCTGCCGCTTCTGAAAACGCTTACACCAACCGCCTCGGTTTATATCTGTGGTGACTGGCGTTCCGCGAGTATTCAGGAAGTAATTGAAGAGCACCTAACTTTGCGTAACCGGATTACTTGGGAGAGGGAAAAAGGACGAGGCGCTAAGACTAACTGGAAAAACTGTTCTGAAGACATCTGGTTCGCCACCGTATCGGATAAATACACCTTTAATCCGGAGGCGATTAAATTAAAAAGGCGTGTCATTGCTCCTTATACGGACCAGAATGGCAAACCTAAAGACTGGGAAAAGACTGATAATGGTAACTACCGCCTGACTTATCCATCTAATCTCTGGACTGATTTAACTGTGCCTTTCTGGTCAATGCCGGAAAATACTGACCACCCGACCCAGAAACCGGAGAAACTCTTAGCCAAGATTATTCTGGCCAGTTCCCAACCGGGTGATTTTGTCTTTGACCCCTTTCTGGGTTCTGGTACAACCTCGGTCGTGGCTAAAAAACTGGGCCGAAAATATGCCGGAGTGGAGATAGACGAAACCTATTGTTGTCTGGCTGAAAAAAGACTCCATCTGGTGGATATGGATAAAACCATTCAGGGTTATTCAGACGGTGTTTTCTGGGAAAGAAATACCTTATCTGACCAGAAATATACCGGCAAGAGAAACCGTTCCGAAACCACTTTGCCGTTGTTTGGTGTCAGAAAGGAATAATCTACTGTGAAGCAAAGCCCGATTTTCTCAACGAGACGCTATAAAAAGATAGAAACGGATATAATTGATCTTATTAATCAGCAACCAGATTTTATTTCCGTCCGCACCGCCTCTTCTACTCGTGCCGTAGGCGATGCCATCCAGACAATTATATCGGACAACTTCCGTTCTCTGCTTGACCCAATCTGTCAGGATTATGATGCCAACTTTGCCCGGCGGGCGATGGCGGATTTGGCCTTCACGGATAAGGACGGCTTTTACTACCGGGTGGATGTTAAGACCCACCGCACAGAAACCCATTTTAATATGCCCAATCTCACTTCGGTAGAACGTATCGCCCGATTCTATGAAGACGATAAAAATTATTTCGTAATTCTAATGGTGCAGTATGCCATTCAGGGAGTGAAGGTGCGGGTAAATAAAGTTCACTTTGTTCCGATTGAGTTCTTGGGATGGGATTGCCTGACGGTCGGAGCCCTGGGCTGGGGGCAAATCCAGATTGCCAATGCCAATATCATCAATATCAACCACGCTTACGTCCGACGGAAATGGATGATAGAACTCTGCGAAGTAATGCTGGACTTCTACCCGCGGGAAATCGGCAAGAGTAAAGAACGGCTTGATTACTTCAAACGACTAAAGCAGAAATGGGAAGATAAAACAGATAATTAGATTAAAGAATTCGGGAAACACCAGACCGCCCGTACGGGGAGTAAGGTGTCCCCGGAATGCACGGTAGGTTTAACTATGGCATATCTATTCTATACGCTTAATTACTCATTAACTGCAGACAATGTGAAGAATATAAATTTTAACTCAAGAGATACTGTTTTTGATGCAGACATAGTGTTAATAAATCCGATTGATCTTAGAAGCGTTTGGGAACCTTATGTAGCACAATACATTGATGGTAGTCGAGCAATCCCAAGGGAAAAGTCTGGTGGTGTAAAAAGTATCTTTGAGTGGCGAAGAGATCAAATTAGTAAGATTCTCTACGAGGGGAAAATCGTGTTTGCTTTTTTGTCAAGGAGAGAATCGTGCTTATATCATGAAAACTCAAGAATTCATCCAAGGGAAGGTGTCATTACAAATTATTCGTGGTGCCCTGAGCATGATGATTTTTGGACAGAGATGATTAACGGAGAAGGAGATAAACTTATTCTGAGCAACTCTAAACATTGGATGGCTTCTTTTTATCATGCATTTAAGGATATACTATATTATCAAGCCTGCTTAAAAAGTGTGAATAATGTCTTTGTTACTAATGGCGCTAATTTAGCCGTCGGGTTTGAATCTATTTACAACAAAGGACATTTAGTCTTTTTACCAACTTTCAAGAAATCACCCCCGTCTGACAAGTTAATAGGCGTACTTATTCAGTGTGCATCTAAAATATTGGGAGAGAAAATAGCAACCTCACCTCCAGACTGGGTAGCAAGTTTTAAATTACCTGGCGAAGACCAGCAATTAACTAAAATAGCAGACTGTACTACAAAAATTATGGAAATAAACCAAGATAAAGAGGCTCAAGAAAAAAACCTCGAGGAAATTATTGAGTTTAAAAGATTACTTTATGAGCAAGGCAATCTATTAGGACATATTGTTATTAAAAGTTTAAGAAAGTTAGGATTTGATGCTAAAAGCTTTAAGCAGGACGATATGGAACACGACATAATTTTTACTTCTTCAGAAGGACGTGGTTTGGCTGAAGTTGAAGGGAAAGACAAAAAGGCTATTGATATTGATAAGTTTAGACAATTAAATACCAATATAGATGAGGATTTTGATAATCAGGGAGAGAATGCTGAATATGCACACGGCGTGTTAATTGGGAACGCCTATCGTTTTCAAGAACCTTCTAAAAGGACTCCGCAACAATTTACAGATAAGGTGGTTAAAGATGCCAAACGTAAGCAATTTGCTTTGCTAACAACTATGGAACTTTATAGAGCAATTGAATATATTTTTAGTCATCCCGATGATGAGGATTTCAAGAAAAAATGCCGAGAAACTATTTTTGCTACTAAAGGTGCCGAAATAAAATTCCCGATTCCAGAGTAATCATTCAGCCCGAGTCCGAATAGGATGTTATAACGGAAATTCGGGAAATTCGGGACAGGTCCGAATTTCCGGGGGAAAGTAGGGAGAGAGTGCTTATTCCCCCAGTGGATTAAACGGAGGATATTACTATGCCCAAGAATAGTGCGAGCCATTTTGACCGGCGCAGACAGCCCCAGACTTTACTTCAGGCGATTGAGACCGCCCTGCCGGAGATTGATTGGACCATCAAAGAGACGGCCAGTCAGCGGTTCTGGTCGCCCGACGGTATGATGAATGAGTCCTTTGGTTATGTCCTCAAGGTGCCCAAAGAGGTGGTTTCCGTCAAGGGTCTCTGGGTGGGGTATCTCTCGCACGAGAAACTTGCAACCCCGGGTATCTATACCGCGGTCGTCCCCTCCTTGAAGGAGGTGCTGGTCCCCTTGAAGGCCGGCTATCGCGAGACGCCTTTTGACTTCGGGTATTATGTCCTCTTAAAAGAGATTCTCCCCAAAAAGGAAATAGACCGGATGGAGAGACTCTACGGGCCGATTGAACTCACCAAGAAAATGAAGAATGTCCTGAAAGCCGTGTATCCCTTCTCGCTTAAATAGTTCACGAGTTCATTAGTTCACGCCCGTACGGGTCGTGAACTCGTGGACTCGTTAACTCATGAACTTATATGAAGAAGTCCCGTCGGGAAACCCCCACCTCATTTGAGGTGGCGCTGGAAAAGGGTGATTATCAGCCCTATCAGGAGGCGCCTTCCCGCGTCACGCCGGAAGATGAGTATCTCCTGGGTTTTATTCAGATGTGCGAGCGGCTGGACTTTCCGGATGCCAAGAAACTGGTCACGCTGACCCTGTGGAAGGCCTTTGACCGTAATTGCGTCCGGGTCGCCCAGGAAATGGGCGACTCGCCCCAGGCCGTCTCGGCCCGGATTAACCGCCTGAAAAAACGCTGTCCCCACCGACCCGGCTGGCGGGAGACCCTCAAGCAGGAGGCGGAACAGGAGGAGTCCTAATCCCCCCTATACCCATACCCCTAATACCCCATACCCAATAGCCTACTACCCTATACCCAATAGCCTACTACCCCATACCCAATAGCCTACTACCCCATACCCAATAGCCTACTACCCTACGCCCCGTAGCCTAACACCCTACACCCCATAGCATAACAAAGCGTTGAACGATTACGAATTCGGTAAAATTTTATCTTCTTAATTGAGAGTGGGTTATGACTTTTCGCCGGGGTAATTTATAAACAAAGCGTTGATAAACCACCTCCTTATGGAGGGCGAGAGGCCCTCTGAAGGAGGTGCGTTATGAGAAGCCACAGATTACACAGATTCGCTACGCTCACTGTAAACAGATTATTAGTGATTGGGTTAGTCGGGCTGGTGCTTATGGGACTGATGCCGTCTGAGGTGGGTGAAACTCCCGAAGCAAAAGTGACCATCATCAAGGCGGCACCCGTACAGGAGGATCCGTATCAGCAGGAATACGAGGAGATGCTGTATCCGACGGTGCGGATTACGGCCGGGGATAGCATCGGCTCAGGGGTGGCCATACGTTACAATGAAACATTAAAACACGGCAACAATGAAACATTTATTCTGACCGCGGCACATGTAGTCGGTAACCAGAGCGTCGTTGAGGTGGAGTTCTTCAGTCCTTCCGTTCTTCAGTCAGCCACGGTGGTTATTACAGATACAGTAAAAGACCTGGCTTTACTAACCACAGATTACACAGATTACACGGATATATACAAGGCAAGATTGGCCCCACGAAACTACCAGCCCTATCTATTCACTCCGGTTTGGGTGGTGGGTTGCTCGCTTGGTCTTGACCCGCGTCCATCATCCGGAGAAATCAGTGCAATCTGTGGCTCGTATTGGGAAGTTTCCGCACCGATTCTGCCCGGTAACTCCGGCGGACCGGTATTTAACGCCAGGACCTATGAGGTTATCGGGATTGCGGTCTGGGTGAGGGTCTATGACGGGCAACTCGTTACCACGATGGCGGGTGTTGTCCCCATTCAGACTATCTACGAATTCTTGGATAGCCACAGAGGCACAGAGACCACGGAGAATAAATAATTAAATTCCTCTGTGTGCTCTGTGTCTCCGTGGCAAATAAAGGAGGTGAGTATTATGAGAAGAGAAGAATTAAGGACAGGCTTAGAAAAGGAATTAGTCCGCCAAGAGGAGGTATTCGCGGAACTTAAAGAGTTAGAGCCGGCCTTAGCCGAGTTTCCCAGTGTCTTTGACCTGGTCAATGCCCTGCGTAATCCGGCGGCCCAAAAGGAGTGGTGGGAAAATATGGTTGTGCGGTTAATCAGTTTATACCGGACCCGTAAGGGCAGGGGTAGGAGGTTCTCTCAACAGGTGATTCTGGGGATTTTGCTATTAGTCTTCTGGGAGGATATGGAACGTCTGACCGAAGAAGAATACGACCGGCTCTGGCGGATTGATGATGAGCCGTTCGCTGAGGTCTCATTTGCCTATAGCCGGTTGATTGCCGAGGGTAAATTTAGTAAACGGTTCATCCAGGGTGAGCATATCAAAACTATCCTCTATGACGAGGCAAAGAAACTCATCAAGGAGAAATATAAGAAGCAATGCGTGTATGAAATCTAAACCACAGAACCTGTCCCCCGACGTAACGTCGGGGGATTACACAAATTTCTGTTCGCTTGGTAGACAGGTGGAGGTGTCTGGTTCCGCCCGGGCGGAATCGGGACGCTTGCCGGCGAATGGAACTAAGCCAGAGAGAGGAGGTGATAAATATGGCAGACGAAGTAGTTCTTGACCTCAAGATAACCGTGCCGGTTAGTCTTGAGCCCGCCGGGGATATGCCTGATAGGTGGGTTGAGACATTGATTGCGAATGCAGAGCGCATCTACGACCGGATGAAGGAAGTCCTGCCGGATGAGGGTGAGTTCCAGTCACGGGTTTCTGAAATCTCTAACCAGAAATGGAATCCGATGATTGCTCCGGGCTTTGTGTCCCAGTCAGGACTCAATCAGGTTAATGTCCAACGGGCACAGTACAAGGGATTAGCAAAGGCCTTCAGGAAGTTCATGGAGAATTATGAAGAGGCCTTTGCCACGGTGGAGGGCGTCTTCGCTAAATGGTTTAAGGACCGGGTTACTAAGGGCAAAGATAGGTGGGCTAATGCCGTTGCCGAGAGTGTACTCCGGTTTACCGGCGATAGAATCCGCGGTAGGGTTGTACCGCAGATAGTCTATTGGATGACCGGCGACCCAAAGGCGAACAGGATGAATTACCACCTGGAGTTGATAGCCGGCGCTCCCTATGATTTCACCAAGGCAGGTCTGAGACAGCAGTTCCGCGCAGGCATCACAAACCTGTTGGTAACGTCAGGGATAACCATTCTTAAGGCGGATATGGACGCAACGGAAATTGCGGCCCAGAATGCCAGATTGGTTGAGTTGGCTAATTCCCTGGCTGACGCTACGGTGAAACCTTTTGTAGTGGGTGGCGGGGCAACCGATTCGCTCCTGGAGTACGAGTTCGCTGACCCTGAATTCAAACTCCATGCCCGGATAGTGTTAGTGTAAGACGGGTCAGGGATGAAAGGGTGGTGCACCACCCCGGAGTCCCTTTTAACAGAGTTAAAATGTTACAGCGTTTTAATGTTACAATGTTCAACGCTGTAACACTGAAACAATATAACATTGTAACTCTCAAGGAGGATATTTATATGGCATACCGAAGGAGATATTTTGATGGAGTAGTTACGACGCCGTTAATCGTGCCGAGTGCGGTCACCGAGGAGAAAATAGCGGATAATGCCGTTACCTCAAGGAAAATCAAGGATGAGACGATTATGAGCGTAGATATCGGTGCCGGACAGGTCAAGACCGAGGATATCGCAGACGGTGCGGTGACACTCTCCAAACTGGGTGCTGATGTCTCTATTGTCCCGTTAGAGGATGGTGCGGTAACCACGACCAAGTTGGCTGACGGGGCGGTAACCACGACCAAACTGGATGATAAGGCCGTGACCGAGGACAAGATAAAGGAGGGTTCGGTCTCCTCCCTCAAACTCAAGGACGGTGCGGTAACTACTCCGAAGATTGCCACGGGTAGCGTGACACCAACGAAACTGTCCTTTACCCCGGCCACCCGTCCTTTGACCCCACCCATAACCTCGGCTGAGATTGGGACCAAAGAGGTTAAGGGTATCAACATTGATGATGAGGCCATTGATACGGACAAGTTAGAAGATGGGGCCGTGACCCCGCCGAAGTTGGAGGCGATTGATACGCCCGCGGATGGCGAGACGCCGACCTATAATGCGGCTCAAGCAAAGTTTGAGTGGAAGGCACCGGCCGCACCGCCGGCGGTCGGGGTCTATGTGCCGCGGCCTGCTAACACCTTTGATATTAACATCGGGCTTCTGGTCAGGGATGGGTCTCTCCAGATAGATGGCCTTGACCTCTCAGGCATAGTGCCCGCCGGTGCTCTGGCCGTAGAATTGGAGGTCTGGGTGTACGGACCGGTCACGGAATCGGATATCAGGATATTCCGTAACCAGACTTACCAGTATAACCGGGCGGTGGCCCGATTAGCCCCGGGGATGGATTTCGGGCTCTGTTACCATTTTATCGTCCCCATAGATGCCGATAGAAAACTGGACTACACCATACAGGGGTCAACCCTCCAGGGAATGATTACCGTGGTCGGCTGGTTTATCTGATTCGTGCCCCGACGTAACGTCGGGGTAGGGGAGGGGCTTGTCCCCTCCCACTTTACTGGATTCCCCGGTCAAGCCGGGGAAGGCGACCACAAGGGTCGCCCCTACACAAATATGTAGGGGCGGGGTAACCCCGCCCCTACTTGATTAATCCATTCTCCGTAGCAGTAGCCTGCTACTGCGAAGGATGAACAAGGGTGTCCCCCGACATAACGTCGGGGGACTTATGAAAGCGAGTACTCAGGCAAAATAAGAGCGGTCTAAACTGCGGTATTGAACCGCCTCGGAGATATGAGCGGAACGGATCTTTTCAGACCCTTCCATATCCGCAATGGTGCGGCTGACCTTGAGGATACGGGTATAGGCCCGGGCGGAGAGTCCTAATTCCTCAATCGCCTGTTTGAGTAATTCCTCACAGGTCTGGTCCAACCGGCAATATCTCTTGATATGCCTGGTGGTCATCTGGGAGTTGGTGATGATTTTTCCCGCCTTCGCTGAAGCTTCGGCGGACAGGTCTCCCTGAAACCTTTTCCGTTGCACCTGCCGTGTCTCAGACACGATTTTTCTTATTTCAGTAGAAGGAGTTCCTTCTTTCTTAGAAGCGAGTTCCCGATACGGCACGGCCGAGACGTCAAGATGAATATCAATCCGGTCAAGCAGTGGTCCGGAAATCTTAGAGAGATATTGCTGAATCTGGCGGGGCGTGCAATGACATTCGTGTTTGAGGTCACCGAAATGACCGCAGGGGCAGGGGTTCATTGCAGCGACGAGCATAAACCGGGCCGGATAGGTTACCGAGGCCGTTGCCCGGCCGAGGGTAATGACGGCTTCCTCCAGGGGTTGCCTGAGACTTTCCAGAAGGTTGCGATGGAACTCGGGTAATTCATCCAGGAAAAGGACGCCGTTATGGGCGAGTGAAATCTCACCGGCCCTGGGGAAGACGCCTGTGCCACCGCCAATTAATCCCGGTTCAGAAATCGTGTGATGAGGACTGCGAAAGGGTCGGGTGGCAATTAAGGCATCGCCGTGCCCGCCTGCCGGCGAGGCAGGTAAAAGGCCCGCCACACTATGGATACGGGTGGTTTCTAAGGATTCTTCTAAGGTAAGATTGGGCAGGATGGTAGGCAGACGTTTAGCCAGCATCGTTTTGCCTGAACCCGGCGGGCCAATCATCAGGACATTATGGTTCCCGGCCGCCGCCACCGTGAGGGCACGTTTGACATTTTCTTGGCCTTTGACCTCGGCAAAATCACAATCATATACCTGAGAGCGGTTAAAAGTCTCTTCCAGGTCAATCCGGAGAGGGTTTATTTTTAAACCGCCGGTCAGAAAACCGACTGCCTCGGTGAGATTGGTTACAGGAATGATTTCCAAATCATTGACCACAGCGGCTTCCCGGACATTTTGTTTGGGAAGAATAATACCACGAATATTCTTTGTCTTACAGGTCATTGCCATAGACAGTACCCCCTTGACCGAACGGACGGAACTATCCAGGGCGAGTTCGCCAATCACGGCATAATCTTTCAGCCGCTCTTTAGGGATAAGACCATTGGCGGAAAGGATGCCGAGGGCAATAGGGAGGTCATAGACCGGTCCTTCTTTTTTGATATCAGCCGGGGCGAGATTAATGGTGAGTTTATCCTGGGAGGGGAAGCGATAACCGGCATTGACAAAGGCGGTACGCACGCGGTCCCGGCTTTCCTTGACTGCGGTATCAGGCAGTCCTACCATAATAATAGAAGGCAGACCTCCGCGGGCAATATCCACCTCTATTTCCAAGAGGTGTGCTTCAATACCCTTAACCGCAGCGCTGATTACTTTGGCTAACATAAAGAAAACTACGTAACCATAGATTACATAGCGAGTGTAAATAAGGAAAAATGGAAAAAGGGAGAAAGGGAAAACCCATTCTTTTTTACCATTTTCCCCTTTTTCCTTGATTACACAGATTATAATCAGTGTAATCCGTGAAATCTGTGGTTGCCTTGTCAGGGGTCGGCTCTAATATTCTGGATGACTTCAGGGATTCCTATCTTATCGCCGGCCTTGATATTATTCCGGTCATACCAGCCCAGATTCATCTCCAAGGCATATTTCACCGGCTGGCTTGAGGCGACCCGTTCTAAACTGGAGGGCTCCATTGGCTTTATATCCGCAATGGTGCCATCAGCCTTGATAAAGGCAATAGAAAGCGGTATGCGGGTATTTTTCATCCAGAAGTCCAGAGGGCGCTCATCCGGATAGATAAAAAGCATCCCGGAATTTTCGGCTAACTGCTTCCGGTACATTAACCCCAGGGTCCGGGTGTAGTCGGTATAGGCACATTCCACCATAATATTTTTACCTTTAATAGAGAGTGCACAGAAAATCGGTCTATGGGGAACGGCGACAAGGAAGATTGTACTGAAAATAGCCGTAATAATAAAGGGGACACCAATAAGAATGAGCCAGTCCTTATTGACCCCGCCCCTACTGGTGGAAGAAGCAACCTTGGGAATATTACCTTTTGCACTTATTTTAATGCAGCACATTGTGTCAATAGAGTGGCCTTTAGCCAAATCTGTCTTTCCCCACCAGTAGGGGCGGGGTTGAGACGCATTTCTTTTATAAAAGTAGCAAGTAGAAAGTAGAGAGTAGAAAGAAATCTCTCTATTTGCTACTCTTTACTCTCTTTCTTTAAGATGTTCCCGCAGGTGGAAGTCCAGCATTATCATAAGTCGTTCTGTCTCCACTTCATCACTGCCTGCGGCTCCCCATTTTAACAGGTCCGGTCGGGAAAGCGGTGCAATTTCCGTGTTATGTTGAAGTTCCACCCAGAGGTGAACGAGATAAGTAGATTCCGGTGTTTTCTCTATCCTGAGATGCACTCTCCGCCGGGTGCTTTCATATAGGGAAACGCCGATAATCGCATACCAGTCGGTCACCAGAGTCCCTTTCTCTAAATCAATATCCTTAGGCTTGTAATTTGTCTTGGAAAACATCTCTTTAATTTCCTGCCAGATTTTTTCCCGGCTGACGTTATAAGAAGAAGAAACCATCCATTTTGACTTTTCTTTTCCACCCAAAATACCACAACCGGTCAGGAATAACAGAGTAAACATAACGATACAGAGTCTTCGCATAAAATCTCCTTCCCGCCTGCCAAGCAGTAACTTCCTTGGCGGGCAGGCCCCCCTGCCCAACAGCCTGCCTGCACATTCGCCCTGAGGGCTCAGTGTCCGAAGGGCCGGTAGGCACGGTAGCATCATATGGCGGCCGGGTTTTCTTATTATTACCATTACTTTTCATTATTGTCAACCCCGTTAGAGATAGGTTGTTCCACCGGAGCAGGACAACCATCTTGCCGTAACAGTATCACAATACTAACACTCTGTTTACTTACTATTTCTTACTTTATTTTCATTATATCAATTATCTCTAACGGGGTCAAAGAATAAAATTTGACCTAATCATTATTTGAGAGTATATTATAAGATTGTTGCGAAACCGCGGATTAGGCGGATTTAACGGATTAACTCTGTAATATATTTAAGAATTCATCGGCTTAATCCGCTAAATCTGCGGTTCCAGATACTTTTTCAACGGTCTTATTATACCATATCAGAGTGAAAGGAAATTTTTATGAGATATCAGTGGATAGCGGGTTGGTTACTACTGATGGTAGTATTGCCGATGATATTATTTTCTGAGGAAGAAGAAAAGCCCAAGGAACCAATTGATATACTTAAGAAATCTGTCAAAACCTGGTATGACCTGGAAACCGAGGGAGTTGCCCGATATGCCTGTTTTATTGAGTGCTGGGATGCAATAAAGTTTCTGGACCTTCGGACCAAAGTAATGTGCGAGGAAGTGGATTATGAACTTATCTGGGAGGCAGACAAACCTATTAAAGTAAAGCCCCGGAATATCCCGGATTATTTCGGGCGAGAAGCAAAGGAGGACACCCAAACCTATGCTCAGTTTATGGAAACGACTTTGAAGGAATTTTTCCGCGTTACCAGTCCGGTCAAGGAGATTTCCAAGATATTGGACAAATTAGAAGGATTTGAGATATCGGCAGAGGATGACAAAGAAGAAACCCGGATTAAACTGAACCGCAAGAAAACGCCTCCGGATACAAAGAGGCGGCGTCCCAGACAAGCCGATAAAGATGAAGGAATAGGCAATATCAGTATCTGGATTAATAAGGACTATCAGATGACTAAAATGGAGATGACCCATAATAAGGAAAAAATAACCGCTTTAATCAAGTCTATAAAATATGGTAAATTATGGAATATCAGCCAATTGGACGTCACTACCTATGATGACGATGATAATTTTAAGGAACGAGTCCAGATTCAATTCACCTATACCTATCCTAAAAAGGTGATGCTTCCTTCCAAACTAAAAATAACCGCCCTGGATAAAGACGGAAAAGTTCGTGAACGCCGCAACGAACCGAATCCAATTACGGTTAACCTGGAGAAATACGAGGTAGAAGTGAATAAATAACTTGAAAGAGAAACAGATTGTTACCAGTTTTCTAGAATCGGGCGGGAAAATTCTTCTTCTGAGACGTAGTGACCGAGTCAGCACTTATCAGGGCAAATGGGCCGGCGTCAGCGGCTATCTGGAACCCCCCCACACCCCATATCAACAAGCCCTGATAGAACTGAAAGAAGAAGTTGGTCTCACCGAAGCCGTTGTGGAACTCGCGAAATCAGGCACACCCTTAGAAAGGCCGGATAAGGAATTGGGTATCAAATGGATAGTTCATCCCTTTCGTTTCAGGGTCAAAGATGCGACTAAGATTAGATTGGATTGGGAACACGAGGAGTTGAAATGGGTCCTGCCATCTGAGATTAGCCGATACGACACCGTGCCAAATTTATTTGAGGCATTCCTGAAGGTTGCTTCAACTTAAGAATTCCTCTCGGGGTTATTTTACTTCCTCCCATTCCTTAGGATATTTGGTTGTCTCACGGGCGAGGGTTTGCTCGTAGTTGGCGCGGCCTATATAAAAAGTCCGCCCTTGCCAGTCGGCCTTACGCTGGGCCACCATCTCTCCTAATATATCAAGCCGTTTCTCCAGGGCAGGATGGGTGGCGATGTAATCTTCTAAGGCATCCTTGAGTATCTGGGTAATCTCATCAATCACGGTGTCCGGCTTAGATTTTTCCGGTTCCGGGAAGATATCGCTCATTCGGCCAAAGATATTGAGCGCGGCCTTAGGATGATATTGAGTTTTAATCACCATCTCCAGACCATATTTATCCGCTTCCAGTTCCTGCTTTTCACTAAAACCGCGTCGGATGAGTTCATAACCTATGCGCGCCACCATTTTCAGGTCATCTAATCCTATTTTCTTGAGGAACAATTCATATTGAACTAATTCAATACAGTGTCGCAAGTCTATATGTCCAATCTCGTGACCAAGGATTAAGACCAATTCAGATTCCGTGCGCAGAAATTGAAGCATTCCTGAGGTAATAAAGATATGGCCACCGGCCACGGCAAAGGCGTTGATGTCATCATACTGAACAATATAAAACTGATAGGTAATCTTTTTGCGATTAACCTGCGGGGTCAGGGTCTGGCCCACGGCCTGGAGATATCTTGCCCGGGGGGTATTGGTGATTATCCGATAGTGACTGAGTATTTCCTGAACAATCTCCTGCCCGACCTTTATTTCCTCTTCATCAGAAACGCGAGCCAGGGTCTGACCGATGGTATCTACATCTCGTGCTAAACCGATGCCTAAATTAACGACCGAATCTAAACCAGGCCGTTTCTTAGTCGGATGCAAAAATACCAGGATAATTCCTCCTATTCCGAGTAACAGGATTATTGCGAGTCCCCATTTCTTAGACATATTTGCCTCCTTTGCTTATGACCTTAATTACCGAACCTCCAATGAGTATGCTCAGGGCAAAAAGATAAGCCCAGAGGATGATATAAATAAAGGCGGCCACAGAGCCGTATAACACCTCATAATATAAGGTTTGTTTCATAAGATACCAACTAAAAAAGCCATTAACAACCTGCCAGATAATTGCCCCGACCGCGGCGCCGGTCAAGGCCAGCCTGGGACGGGGCTTCTCGGTGGGAATTATCCGGTAAATGGCGTAAAACAGGGCAATAGAAACTATTACCGAGACCCCGTAAGGGAAAAAACCTCCGATGGCCTGCCACATAAACTGAGGAATCTTCCCGGAAATCGGTATCACATTAATATAACTGGCGGCTATCATCAAACACATTGAGAAAGAGAATAAGAGTATCGTAATCACCAGCATAATGAGTGTATCCAGCCATCGGCTTAAGATAGGTTTCTGGATGGTCACCATCATTATCCGGTCAAGTCCGAAGTTCAGGGAAAAGATTACTTTGGCTGATGCCCAGAGAAGCCCTAAGATACCGATTATTCCTAAGAGTTGTTTATGTTTGGTTGCGAATTCAAGATACTTCTGGATGGCCTCTTTTAAGGTCGGGGCATTTGATTGGACCAGACGGATAATCTGTTTACTAAATTCGGTTTCCACATCCTGGGCGATAAACCCGGAGACCGAGATAACGAGTAAAATAAAAGGGATTAAAGACAGGACTACAAAATAGGCAATGGAGGCGGCCAGGTAAGGGGTCTGAACGGCATAAAAGCCCCGTCCTACCTCTTTCACAAAACTAAATAGACGGCGTGGGAAATTGACAAACATTACTAAGTCTTGTCTGTTTTGCTAATCTTGGCCCGATATCTGGTATAAAGATATGAAATTATTAATAGGATTAAACCCAAACTGATATAAGCAAAGATGCGGTAAATCATACCGATGCCGGACATATCATAGGTAACCAGTTTAGCGAGACTGAAGATTAAGAGTCCCAGGGCCCATAAACGAAGTGAGGATTCTTTTAAGAGGAATCCGATGACTAAAAGACCTATCCCTTCCAGCCCCCAGGAAAAGGTTACCCATCTTCTGCCTACCTTAAGGGCCAGGAAGGTGGCCAGGAGGACAGTGGCCATTAAAGAAACCACATATACAAAACGGGAGTCAAACCATCTTTTCCTTCCCGCTGCGGAAGCCGACGCCCGCTTGAGTAAAATACCCAAACCGGTAAATGGAATAAATAGCAATCCAATCGCCAGGATAAAGGTAATTATCAGATGATAAGAGACTCCGCCGGTTCGGTTATATTCACTTAATCCGTTAACAAAGCAATTGCCGGCGGCCGCAATGGCGACAAAAAGACTCAGCAAACGGAGGTCCCAAATATCTCGGAAAGATAACCCCACGATTAAGAGGACCAGAGCCAGATTCAACCAGCCGATGGCTAACCAGGGTCTGGGTATCTCAAACCACAATAATAAAAAGACTAAGGCGACCGCGGTATAGAGATATACCTTGCCAAACTTGTGCTCGTCGGGTGATATCTTTTTCTCCTGCGGCGGATAAAATACCAGCCTCTGGAATAAATACAGGAAAAAGAGCGTAACCAGTGAGACCGTAATAATACGATAAGAAATTCCCCAAATGCCTTCTTCAGCACTAAAATTAGACAGGAAAAGTTGCACCACGGTGACAATAGATACCAGATATCCCTGGAGCCGGAGATGAAAACTTCCCGTGGTCAGACCTAATTCTACCAAAACGATGGTTGCCAGTCCTAATCCAATGGCGATGGCTAACCTGGTCAGCCCTAAATAGAGGGTAATTACTAATAAAAGAGAACCGAGATATCCATAACTGCGATAGATATGCCTTTCATAAAAAGCGGAGAGTTTTGGGAGGAATGCTTTATAGAGAATCACGGCATCGGCATAACCCAATGCCGTGAAGAGTGCCACTAAAGGTAAGGCATCAGAGAAGGTATGCTCGCCGAAGAGAATTCCCCCGGCCTCGGGAATATCAAACCTCACGAGTCTCCAGAAAGGGACGACCAGAAGTAGTGACCCCAGATGCCGGAATACCGGTTCCCTCAATAATATCCCGGCCATTACCACGGCCTGGACTTCCACTAACCAGCCCAGGGTTATCCACTTACCACTGAGTTTGAGTCCAATTGCTAAGGCCATCAAGACCACCGCTACACTACCATCAAACAGATACAGATGTTTCTTCCCCTCGGCAAACTCAGGGCGGTGAGCCAAGTCAAACCGCTGCAGGCTCCTCAGGATAATCGCGAAACAAATATATGCCAGTGCCCCTTCCAGGAAGAATAACCACTTGAGGGAAGGAGACCACTTATGCATCTGTAACAGAGCCAGACCCATAAAGACACCTAAGTTCGCCACGGTGAGTAAATGATGTAACCTTACCTCAACCTGCTCCACCGGTTTCGCCAGAAAATTAGGCATCTTATAAATAAGCCAGGCCAGGATGAGATTGACCATAGCAATATAGAAAGAAGGGTTACTGAGTTTATCTGTCTCAAATATCTGGATAGGTTTCCATAGCCAGACCAGATGGACCAGATAAGTCAGGCCTAAACCTACCAGCGGGAAGTAATACCACTTGGCACGATGGGCGATTGCCACAATGACCACGGCCAAGACAAGTGAAGCGGCTAAACTATGAACCCCTAACTCACTGAGAAGTATGGCGACATACCCCAGGGCAAATGCCAACGTAGTAAATGCCTGGGAGTGATAAAGTAAGGTGTGGACAATCATCCCTGCGGCAACTAATCCCAGGACAATCCCGCCGAGGAGTGGACTTTCAATCACCCGGGCGGCTTCCAGGTGATGCATTGCATAGGCGGTGAAATAGAGGATGGCCCAGCCCGCGCAGATGAGACCTGTGCCAAAGGTCTTATACTTCTTAGAAAGAATTACCCCGCCGACCAATGCTACGAGGCCTGAACCGATACCAATCCCAACCTTGCCTGCGGCACCCAACTTATCCCAGGAATAACCCAAAAGAAGGGCGATGCCTATCACAAAGACAATTATGCCGAGTTTTAGAAATAACTGCTCGCCAATCACGGTCTCCCAATTTATCCGGGCACGCGGTGGTTTAGCCACCTCAGGTTTCACTGGCTCGGGCGGAGCCGATAGTTCAGGAATTTTCTCCTCACGTAATACCTGATAGGGTTTTGGCAACCTTTCAGGAACCTTCTCTGGAGGGGATACGGGCTTAACCTCTTTAGTCTCTGCTGGCTTTTTTTCAGTCACAGGAAAGAGTTTATCCTTAATCCGCCTGAGGTCAAACTCCAGGGCTTTGATTTGCTTGCCGTGGCGTGCACTGGCCGCCAGCAGACAAATCGTGGCGATAAAGACGAACAGGAACATTCCGATGATGATGACACAGAGAATCGCCAGTCCTTCCATAAAAACCTCTCCTCTTAAATCAATCTCAATATACTATTTCCTGCCCCAGAGGCAAGTTTTTGACAGGGGGTATTACTTAAGCCCATTAACCACTGAAGACACTGAATTCACTGAGGTTTTCAAGGATAAAAGCCTCTTATACGCCATTTATCAGTTTTCACCTAACAGGAGAAATTACCATTACGATTATGAGATTGTTGCGAAACCGCGGATTAGGCGGATTTAACGCCCCGATGTCCATCGGGGTGTAATATATTTAAGAATTCATCAATCCTACGCTGTTCCACAGCTACGGACGCCGTCGTTCCAGAGCCATGAACTATGGCGTCGGACGAGTAGCGACGGACAGCGGCTTAATCCGCTAAATCTGCGGTTCCAGACCCGTCCTCCGTAGCCCTCCTCAGCCAAGGCGACGGAGGGCGGAGGGAGGATACTTTTTCAACGGTCTCACTATAGGCAATCGTGGATTACGGCCCTGACTCTCACGGTCGTCGGGTGGTTTATCTAACCCCGTTAGAGATAGGTCACTCCCAGCGTCATTCCATTATTAATGTAACCCAAGGCTTTCAGCCTTGAGAATATCAACCCGTAACTCAGGGCTTTCAGCCCTGACCTATCAACCCTGAAAGGGTTGAGCTACGAAGGGTTGACATACAATGAAAGTTGAAAGACGACCGTAATCTCTAACGGGGCTACCCCCCACCACACGCGTGTGGTGGGGGTGGTGAGGCGGAA
>Ga0315314_1001006_pt1 | contig 27042 bp, 31 predicted proteins | sample TDP9_MG_FD_203631 | JGI IMG/M metagenome (GOLD analysis project Ga0315314, IMG submission 203631) | Freshwater sediment microbial communities from Lake Towuti, South Sulawesi, Indonesia - TDP9 | ecosystem: Environmental > Aquatic > Freshwater > Lake > Sediment | place: Indonesia: South Sulawesi... | reverse complement strand
CCAGTCTACTCCATAGATCCAGAAACATGCCTAGGCTGCGCAGTATGCGTACAAATATGCCCTGAGGGAGCCATACACGCTGTTAAAAAGGAGGGAGAAAAATGAAGTTTGACGTCATGTTAACCGGAGTTGGAGGGGAAGGGGTCTTAACAACCCAGGTGATGATAGCGAGAGCAGCCAACATAGAAGGGCATTACGTTAGAGGGGTTCAGTTACACGGTCTTGCTCAGAGGGGAGGAGTAATACCAACTTTTGTTAGATTTGGTTCAGAGAAGGAGGTGTCTTCGCCGGGGATAATGCAAGCTAACGCCGACCTTATCCTCGCCTTTGAACCGTTGGAAGCGGTGAGAGCAACCTACTACGCCAGAAAAGATAAAACCACATTCGTCATCGACGACAATCCTCTAGTACCAATTTACGCCAACATTCTTAATGTTCCCTATCCAAGCCTGAACGAAATTATCAAGAGAATAAAGCCCCTCGCCAAAGAAATTCATGTTTTAAATGCTTCTCAGCTTGGTATAGAAAAGTTTGGACGTGCGATTTTCGGAAACACGATACTCGTTGGCGCCGTCACTGGGGGAGGTTTGCTTCCCTTAAGAGAGGACAGCTTGCGTGAGGCAATAAAGGTTAGTGCACCCAGATATGTAGAGGGTAACATTAAGGCTTTTGAGCTGGGCTTACAACTTGGTAGAGAAAAACTATCTAGACGATGAGTAACGAACTTGAGCATTGGATTAGATGAATCATGGAAAACTATAAGAAGCCACAACTCCATGTATAATTAACTCCACAACAAACGTTGTTGTCGATAAAGAGGTGGATGAACTTGGCGCAGAAAAAACAGGTGAAACCTAAAAAACCCGAAAAACCCGAAAAAAAGGAAGCAGCTAAAGGAGCAACAAAAGCCGAAAACGCTGTTCTCATTGGCAGAAAACCAGTAATGAACTATGTGGTTGCCTGCATAACTTTCTTTAACGCAGGCGAAAAGCAGGTGGTGGTCAAAGCGAGAGGGCGGGCGATCAGCAGAGCAGTTGACACCGTTGAATTGCTTCGACACTCCTTTGTCAAGGATTTGCAAGTAAAGAACATTGACATAGGCACCGAAGAACTGGTTAGAGATGAAGGACGAAAATCAAACGTTTCAACAATTGAAATAACGGTGACCAAAACAGGGTCCAAATAACTTCTCTCAGCAACTGAATTCGGTCTTAAGCTTCGTTCATTGCTTTCTATCCATTGTCAGATACTTCTAACCTTTTACCCTCAACTTTGAGAAAGCACCGTAGATAGCTATAAAACATGCTTTGCCCTAATGAACTATTCTAATGGTGAGGCGTATGGGTGGTTATCCGAGGATAGTTGTTCGTCCACCGGGTCCCAAGGCGAGAGAACTTGTCAAGAGAGATGAGGCTTATATTTCACCCTCCTACGTTCGTTTTTACCCTCTTGCTATAGAATCGGGAAAGGACTGTATTCTAAGGGACGTAGACGGAAACGAGTACATCGACTTCAACTCCGGGTTAGTCTGCCTAAACGTGGGACACGGGCATCCTAAAGTTATCAATGCAATAAAGAATCAATGCGACAGGTTTCTACACTACTCTAACACAGATTTCTACTATAGAGAAGTTGTGGACTTGGCTGAAAAAATGTCTGAGATAACGCCAGGCAAGTTCGAGAAAAAAGTGTACTTTGGAAACAGCGGAGCAGAGGCTGTGGAGGCGGCTGTCAAACTTTCGAAATGGCACACTCGTAAGCATCGGTTCATTGCCTTTGTAGGCGGCTTCCACGGTCGAACATTGGGGGCGCTGTCCCTTACAGGGAGTAAACTTGTTCAAAGAAGATACTTCTTCCCTATGCTTCCTGGAATAACACATGTCCCCTATCCCTACTGTTATCGTTGCCCCTTCAAACTATCATATCCAGACTGTGATTACTGGTGTGTAGACTTCATCGATGAGTTGGTTTTGCAAAGGTATGTGCCGCCAGAAGAGGTTGCCGGCATCGTTTTCGAACCCATACAAGGAGAGGGAGGATACATAGTTCCTCCTCCAGAATATTTCCAGCGCCTCAAAAAATTAGCCGACAAATATGGTTTCATTTTAATTGACGATGAGATTCAGTCAGGTACAGGCAGAACTGGACGATGGTTCGCCATAGAGCATTGGAAAGTAGAACCCGACATCGTTTGCATAGCCAAAGCTATAGCGTCAGGGCTACCTTTAGGCATAACAGTAGCTCGATCCCGACTGATGGATTGGGAGAGGGGTTCCCATGCCAGCACCTTTGGAGGAAATCCTTTGTCTTGCGTCGCAGCGCTGGCGGTCATTAACGTGATTAAGGAGGAGAAGCTTCTTGAAAACGCTGAAAAACAGGGCAACTACATTATGAAGCGGCTGCAAGACCTGAAAGAAGAATGCGAAATCGTTGGGGATGTTCGAGGGAAGGGGCTGATGATAGGCGCCGAAATTGTAGAAGACAAAGAAACTAAAAGCCCAGGAGCGGATAAGGTGAAGGAGATCATGGTGAGGTGTTGGAAACGAGGAATAGCCATCATAACCTGCGGTGCCTCCACGCTCAGGATAGCGCCGCCGCTAACAATAACCAGAGAACTCATAGATGCTGGTCTGGAAATAATAGAAGACGTGATCAAAGAAGTTGAGAAAGAAAAATAGCTACTTTTCACCAAAAACCTTCTCACGATAGGCTGAGATGTCTAGGAATCCGTGTCCGCTAATGTTCATGCAGATGACTTTCTCTTCGCCAGCTTTCTCATTTTTTAATGCTTCATCAATGGTTGCTCGAACTGCATAGCTAGATTCTGGGGCTATAAGCCACCCTTCGCATTGTAAGAAGATTTTTGCGGCTTCAAACACTGCTTTTTCATCTATTGGATACGCTGTTGCTTTTACGATCCCGTGATGTCGAAGCAAGCTTATTATTGGAGCGGCGGCGTGGTATCGCAAGCCGTCTGCCTTGATGGGCGGCATCTCTGTCTTGTGTCCCAGCGTGTACATTTTTAGGAGCGGCGTATGCTCGGCAACATCCGCAAAGTCGTACCTATATTCTCCCTCAATGAGATTTGGGGCTGCCATTGATTGAGACGCGAGAAACTCGCATTCCCGCTTTTTCTTTAAAACTTCTCCGATGAACGGCAAGGCGATACCTCCGAAGTTGGAGCCGCCTCCGAGACAAGCAACGATCAAGTCTGGATTGTCATCAACCATTTCAAACTGCTTTATGGTCTCCAATCCAATGATCGATTGATGCATGAGGACATGGTTCAAAGCAGATCCGAGGCAGTAAACCCTTTTTTCACTTTTCTCCGTGTATTCTAAGCCCTCTGAAACGGCGATGCCGAGGGAGCCTGGATGTTTAGGGTTCTTTGCAAGAATTTCTCTTCCAATCTTGGTTTTTTCGCTAGGTGATGCGTGTATCGTGGCTTCAAATAGCTCCATCATGGTTCTGCGGTCAGACTTCCAATCGTAGACCGACCTCACCCAGAAAACGACGCATTCCAAATCCAGCAATCTGGCGGCATAGGCTAATGCTGTTCCCCATTGGCCTGCGCCGGTTTCGGTAACCAGCGTATCTTTTCCTTCTTTGGCTGCATAATATGCTTGGGCGATGGCTGTGTTGGTTTTGTGGGAGCCTGTAGGCGACAAATCTTCTCGCTTGTAGTATATTCTTGTCTTCTTTAATCTGAGGTATTTTTCAAGTCTTCTCGCGCGGTACAGTGGTCTTGGTCTGCCCATTTGGGTGTAAAGGGTCCTAACTTCTTCTGGTATTGGGATCCAACGCTGACTTGAGGATTCTTGTTTTAGGCTCTCCCCTATCATGGTCTTGGATAGGAATTCGAGGCGGGAAGATTCCTTATCCGGCTCCTTTGGAGGGGGAAGGGGCTCTGGCAAGTCGGGTAGGATGTTGTACCAGTTCGTAGGCATTTCATCTATGGGGAGCGATATCTGATTTTTATACATATGTTCACTAGCTTGTGAAGACGTATATGAAAGGTTTTTAAGCATAAGAATTTTCAGATTTTATGTTGGCGACTTCTCTGGCTTAGACAGTACCTCCATGGATGTGAACGTGCGTGAAGTTAATTCTAGCTGATCGGCGAAGCCTCTCCTCACGTAGGCGTTTTTTATTTTAATGCGAGTTCCAACGGTGAAGTCTTTCACAATCTCTGCCAGTTTTCTCCACGCTGAAACCCAAATTTCTCCAGTTCCATCTCTTAACTCGAAGGAGGCAACCTTTATCTTCTCATTTCGGGATGTGACTACCTCCTTTATAACAGGAGTCGTTGTAACGGTTCCTTCAACAATCACTGGACCGCCCTCTTCCTTTATTGCAGCCACTTTGACCTTCTTTATGAACTCTGTGACGGGAGGATATCTACTCTCCACGACGCTTGGTGGAGAGATTTGAAGGCTTCCCCGCGATCCCATATGCAGCTCCAGCTTTCCATCTAACCCCTCACGTATGTATCCATGCGAAATCCTGATTATTTGCCCTTGTTCAACTTTTCCAGCTTCCACGAGGTCTGTCTTATCGTCCCATAGAACCACTCTTAAAGTTCCGCTTTTATCTGCGATGAACAAACGAGCAAATCTTCCTTGCGTCAAGTCTGGACGGGTGTAAGTTTTAGGGGAGTGAACCATGACGACGCGTCCGGTCACAGTTACGTCATTCAAACCGGAAACAAGGTCTTGAATTAGAATTTCTAGTTTAAGCGGCTCCCGAGCAATTTCCACTCCCAACTCTAAAGCGACGAGGCGCGCCGCAGCCTCATCCGTGAAGAATTCTTCTGCGCCCTTCTTTTTATTTTCAATCATTGTGAAGACTTCTTCGTACGTCAGATTTGGTCTAGACGAAAGGATTTGTTCAACGATCTCCTTCAATTTCATTTTTCTTCACTGTGGGTTGTCGGGACAGGTCAGAGATACTACCTTATTAAGGCTTATTTAAAACCCCTCCCTTCTAATTATCGAGAAGTGATAGCATATTGAGCGACCAATTGCTCTTCAGCATGGGTGTCATCCTACTTTTCGCCGGCTTTGCCATAGCCTTTGTCGCCGTTATTATGTTAGTTATTACTGCCATGAAAGAAAAGGGAAAAGTTAGGGGCGGAGGCGCAGTGATCATTGGGCCCTTCCCGATAATTTTCGGAACTGACAAAGAGGCGGTTAAGATTCTTCTCCTATTATCCATAGCTCTTATTACGCTTATACTGGTTGTTATGGCGTTTTCTTACTATGCCTTTAAGTGAAGAGGGAAGTCTGGTATGCCTGTCAGAACATGCGGGGTCTGCGGCAAGCGGGTAGCTAGATACGTGTGTCAAGAATGTGGCCGCGAGGTTTGCCAATTTTGCCTAGAACAAAACACGTGGGTTTGCCTAGATTGTTATCACGGTCTCAAACAGGAAACTCCCAGGTTGGAAGTCCCTCCGTGGTCGACCCCTTTTAAGCTGTTTCTGTTGAGCTTTCTCCTCATGTTTATAGGAACAATCTTCATAGTGATAGCATCCGTTCTTCCCGGAACATTCAGTATAGGTGCCATAATATTTCTGGGGCCGATCCCTATAATACTGGGTGCCGGACCGCATTTAATCTGGGCGATCATACTAGCCTTTGCACTAACGATTCTAAGCATAGTCTTGTTTATTGCACTGCGAAAACGAGCAGAATAGAGAATTGGGTTGAAATTTACTTGGCTTTTTCTTCTTTACCGTAGATCATGTATAGAAAGGCTAAGATTAGAACTATGAATGTTAAAACCATTAGGAGATATATGATTAGCGTAAAGAATGTTTCTGGGTCCATGAGGGCATCCTCACCCCTTCATATTTGAGAGATGGATTATTTAAGGTGTAACCTTTTTCCACTCCTCCATCAAGGAATCATAAAGGTCATCTTTTGCCTCCACCTCGTCATACCACGCTAAAGCTTCTGCAATCTTTTGCGCCATGAGATGATAACACAGGTGCACTTCCTTGTCCATCACGCGAAAGTAAAAGTCGTCACAGGAACAAAAGTCAGCGGCGGGCATGACAAGGTAATCGCGCTCTTTTCCTACAACAATCCAAACAACTTTACCACTTGGCTTAAAAACGTATTTTTTGACTCTTTCCTCCTTCAGTGCTTCCCAAGCCTTTTTAAAGCGTGCGCCAAACGCCATGGAAAGCTGGGTTAGATGAACTCCTGTTATTCGACCCTTATCTTTCGCTTCCTTGCAAATGTTTTCGAGCACATTGATTTCTGTAGGTTTTTTCATGGATTATCCCCGTATTGATTGGTGGTGGGGTTTAAGTCTGATGGAGAACGATCCGTTACGTCAAGTCTACGAATGGTAATTGAAGATGACAACGCTTGCCTTTGTTGGTTATTCGATTTTTATCGATTCTCCTTTGGGTTTCTTTTTCTCTTTGATTTTAGGTATTGTAACCTCTAGCACGCCATTCTTGTACTTGGTTTTGGCTTCTTTTGGGTTGATTTTCTCTGGCATCTCAACTTCCTTAAAGTACCTACGTTGCGGGGTGTCAACTGAAATGGTTAACTTGTCTTCTGTTCCATGCAGTTTGATGTCCTCCTTTTCAACCCCGGGTAGTTCGGCTACGATTTTGATTTCGCCGTTGGTGCTGATGACGTCTACTAAGGGTTCACGTTCTTGCTTCACATCAAGGCCGTGTCTGGCCGGTCCAAAGGCTTCTGGTTTGAATGAAGGTTTGATGTTGCCGAACTCCCTTATTTTTGGTTTTCCGTCTGGTCCAATGGTCATGCTGTAGCCGTAGACGAAGGGTCCCAACTCACGGACGGTTGAACCGTCTGGGAGTTTGCGTTCGCGAACTAGGTCTTTTGGGACGTGAGTTGTGAATTCTTTGAATTCTCTTTCCATCATTTCTTCCATGTCTCTAATTATTTCGTCGATGTCTCCGAAGAACCAGCTTCTGAAGAAGGGGGAACGTCTCATTCTCCTTCTGAACCATTCTGGGAAGTATTCCCATGCCATAATTTTCACCCTTCCAGTTTATTGGAGATTTAGAATTCTATAAAAATCTTCCGTGGTTATGGTTTAGATGCGAATCGTTGACGTTTAGGGTCTGTTATGTCGAGGCTATCTAGCCCCCTATATATACTTTCAACATTCCTGAGTGCATTCACGGTCATAGCTCCTCTTCAGTGGTTAGCTTAGGGTTTTCAGTTGGTTGACTGTTCCTAAGAAGGTTCCGTCGAGGAGGTATGTTTCTGCGTCGTTCATGTTGATGCTTCCTGAACGCAGAATCGGGCCGATGAAGGCTCTGGACCTCACGTCTTTTCCTAGACTTCTTTGGTTGACTGGCTGACCTCCGAGGAACTCGTTGAAGGAGGGCATTACGAAAAGCTGTGAGGTCCTTAGCCTTACCTTGAAGTGGTCATGCAACAAGGCGGCAGGGTCAGCGTTAGCGTCAACTCTAATGCCTAAGTGTACAAGCAAGGATTTCGCCAACCGCGCACCATCACATTCGGCTTTAATCCAAACCTGCCTCGTTATTCTGAAACCCATGGGGTCACGGAAGGCAACCATTGGATGAACGTGACCAGTAACGAGGCTTCGGCATCCTAGAAGCTCTGGTGCTGGCCAAGCGTGTCCATGAAAGAGCCCAACGTTACCAAAAGCAACGCCAGTTGAGGGCAAGATTTTCACGGTTTCAGGCAGGAGGGGCTCGAGGTTTCCATCGTGGTTTCCAGGGACAATCTGAATGTTTGACACTTTTCTGCCGAGGTTTTCAAAGAAGTCGGGGATGTCGCGCCACTCTTCCATCTCCACTCTTGCGATGGTGTGTTTCACGTCGCCGAGGAAAATTAAACGCGTAGGCTTACGTGATTCGATCAGTTGAAGCATCTGGTTCAGAATCTTTGGCGTTTGGGATGGGACATGAACTCCCTTTTGGGCTAGTGCCACCTCCCAACCTATGTGGAGGTCTGCAACCACCAAGACCCGTTCAGAGTTCCTTTGCAAGAGTAGAGCTGGATAGGGTCTTATCGGCTTTATTGACATCAAATTATAAGAGTTCTCCCGTTCATTAATCAGTAAAGGATTTTCATCAACGTCTGATTTAAGCCATGGACTCTCTGATGGTTTCATATATTTTTTTGTTTGCGGTTGCGATGAAGGCTACTTTCTGGTCAGCGGCTAGTAGAACATTCAGTTCGGTTTCTTCGGGCGTGACCATGATGCCTCCTGCCTCAAGTAGTATGAGGTAGGCGGCGGCTACGTCTGTGACCCGGAGTTTGCCCCGTATGTCAATGAAGGCGTCTATGGTGCCGTCTGCTACGTAGCAGATTTCTAGGGCGTTGGCTCCGAGGTGTCGAAGGTGTCTCGTTCTTATGAGCACTCCTTCCAGGCTGGCGGCGAGTTCTCTTAGCCTGAACGTGTTGAAGTCAACGCCTATGACCGCCTCTTCAAGAAAGGATGTTGTGGAGGGTTTAATTCTTTTCCCGTTTCGAAAGGCGCCTTTATCCCTTTGCGCTGTGTAGGTAACGTCGTGAAAAAGGTCAGATACTAGGGCTGTTTCCACATCTTGAAGGTAAGGGGCTCTCGATATTGCGATGGATGTAGCCATGAAGGGTAATCCGCGAAGGGCGTTGGTTGTGCCATCTACCGGATCAGTGGTGAGATAAAATTCAGAGGGTTTGGTTCCAATCTTTTTTGTTCCGGTTTCCTCGCTTATGAGGGTGCACGACATCTTATGACCCTCCAAAACCTCTATCAAAGCCTTTTCAGCAACTAGGTCGATTTTCTTCATAATGTCACCGCCAGCGCCCGTACCAAACCCGATGGCGGCATTCGGTGACCCAAAAAAGGGAAGGACCTCCTCCCTCATTTTTTGAGAACATTCCTTCAGTAATTTTAACCAATCCATGAATTACACGGCCTTCTCCGAGCCTCGCATTATTAGATGCCCTCTTACACTTTTAAACGTGAACATTGATTGGAATGAAAGCAAAAAGAAACTTAAGGAAGAGTTGCGATGTGGAAATAGGGGCGGGGGTTGCCAAGCCAGGTTAAAGGCGCAGAGTCGCAAGGAGGCGACGCGGTTGCTTCAGGAGCCTGTCCCGTAGGGGTTCGTGGGTTCGAATCCCACCCCCCGCACCATTGTGGGGCTGATGTAGAGGCTAGACTTCTTTTCTGGTGGGTTCTTTTACGATGCTGATTAGGAGGAGGGCTGCGGTCAGTTCTGCGGCTGTGAATAAATAGAATGGCATCGCTGGGTTAACTGTTTGGAATAGGAAGCCTCCTATAAGGGTGCCTAGGGCTCCTGAAAAGGCGTTACCTACCTCCCAAAGTGCTGTTACTCGTCCCCTCATTATTCTAGGCGTCAAGTCCGCTTGAAGGGCCTCATGAGCCGGTGCATAATATATCCCCGTTACTATAAGAAGGAGGGCAACGGTCAAGGCTTCAACGAAAGAGTGGGACAAAGTAAAAAGTATGGTGCAAGGGGCACACGTCACAACCGAAACTACCATAACCTTCCTTTTCCCAAACCTGTCGCTAAACCACCCTCCAGGAATCTTCAAGACACTGAGCAATAGGAACTGCAGACTAGCAATTATACCCCATTCCAATGGCGTAAGACCAATCACACGGTTCGCATAGATAATATAATATTGTCCCACAGCTCCGTTTGCAAACATCACCAAGGCGTATGAAACCATCAGCGCCTTCAGACCGATAGGCAAAGGACCCGGAGGCTTCATGGAGCTTATCAAACTGCTAAGATTCAAGAAATTTTGTTTTGCGGCGGGTCTAGGCCGCAGCGTTTCTTTGAGAAACAGGAAGACAATCAAAGCCGAAGCGAAAGCTGTGGTTGCAGCGTACATGCACGCCAGTCTAAAGCCGTCAAGTAAACCATGGTTGTAAATAAGCCATCCTCCAATCAGAGGGCCCACTGTTACTGGAAAAGAGGAAACGACTTGAAGATACGCTATTCCAGTGGTTCGCCTTTCGGGAGGAATAGAATCGGCTACCATGGCATGGGAGGCTGGATTAGATACGACTCCAAGCGCAGCAATTATGCTTAACGCGGCAAATAGGCGCCAGTCCCGTACAACCACATAAAGCAATGGAAAAAATACGCCGTAAAAGGCAGTTAACACCATTACCCTTCTTCTGCCGTAGTAGTCTGCTATGAAGCCTCCGAGAAGAAGCACACCGCACTGGACAAGAAGGGCTATCGATGCCATTAATCCTAGCGTTAGAGGGCTTCCACCAAGTTCAACGAAATAAAGGGAAACGTAAGTGCTTATGAATCCTCCTCCGAAACTCCTGATGGCGCTACTAACCGCAATAACTAGAATATTTCCCTGAAAAAACCTTGGGCTACTCCGAATTTCTCTACTTTTAACAGAAATATTCCTTCTCATCCCATTCGCCTTGGGCTGTCCAGTTTTACAATCGCCCTATTCCCTTCATCATTTTATACCTTTTTGTTACATCTTCCACGTTACCATCTTCAAAAGCGTATATCTCTTTCAGATTTTTCTTCCAATCTCTTTCGTACATCAGGGGATCATCAATTTTCTTTTCCGAGGGATCCACATGAATCCATCTTTTCGTTTTGTTGTCCCAAACTTCTGTCCAGACATGGTCAGTCATGTCTAGGATTAATCTTGCGCGGTAGTTGTGAGCCAGACAGAGGGCGGTGAACAAAATGCCAAACTCTCCGCATCTCCCTTTACCATAAGCTATTATTTCTAGGGGGTCGTTGTGCCGAACTATGTCACCTTTACTCCATTCCACTTTTTTATGAAGCCACTCCAACAACTCCACCAAAGTGTACCTTCTGTCAAAGAAGCTTCTCAGCTCAGAAAGCAAAGACGGATTCGCCAGCTTCTCGCTGATTTCCCGATATTTTTCAACGGTTTTTTGATCTGGAAGGGGCATAGATTTAGTGGCTCCTGTCCTATTTTCCCGTTTTTCTTATCTCTGTCTTGGGCGAATTCTCAATTTAAGTTGCGTAAAACACACTTTAGGTAGGTGAGTCAAAAATCTCTTGTGAAATAACAATAAATACTCAGAGTCAACGTTGGAAGAACCGTGCCTTCAATGGGCGGCTGAGCTCTAATCTTATTTTCATTCAAACTTTCAATTTTAGGTTATGTAACGAACGCTTTCAGCTATGGTGTCGATTCGCGTTAGATTGTTAATCAAAAGGTTGAAGCGATAGGAGCTCGTTAGCATCCGTAATCCCTGCGTAAAAATGTAGCTTGGGCGAAGGAGGAAATGCCGATATTTTTCATGGATCATTCTTTCAATTTCTTCGCATGGCACGGCGTCAGGAGAAAAATTAGGCACCAAGATGCCGGTCTCCCAGTACTGGTCTTCATTCAAGAGGCCTTTCATTTTGAGTTCGTCCCAGATGTCGGTTCCTGGAAAGGCTGCAAGGATGTTGAATTGCGGGATGTCCACTTCCAGTTTTTCTGCAAACTTTAGGGTATTTTGAATGTCTTGCCTAGTTTCGTTGGGGGCGCCCAATATGAAGGAGCCTACTATAACGTCTACTCCAGCTTTTCTAGCGTTTTTCACTGCGATTTTTGCCTGCTCTGGGGTGGCTTGTTTGTTGTAATAATCTAAAACCTTCTGGTTGGCGCTCTCGATTCCGAAATATATCATTCTGCAGTTGGCTTTCACCATTTCTCGTATCATCTCGTAGGGGCACTGGTCAACTCTTCCTTCGCTAATCCATTCTATGTCCACTTTCTCTTGTCTTATCCTTCGACATAGCTTAATCACTCTTTTTGGGTTCAATGTGAAGTTGTCATCTACGAACATTAACTGCCTATAACCTTCGCTAGCCAAAAGGTGCAGCTCTTCAAGTATATTCTCAACAGACCTAGACCTCCAGAGGTTGCGGGCTAACCTTCGGCATCCACAAAAACGACACTGGAAAACACATCCGCGAGAAGAAACAAAGCTGCTGAACTTTTTGGGGGCTACATTTATTCCAGCGGTTGTGTTGTGGTACTCTACTTCTAGGAGACCACGATCTGGAAAAGGTATGGAGTCAACGTCCTTAATCAGCGGTCTATCCGAAGTTGAAACTATCTGGTCTCTTTTCCTGAAGGTGATTCCCGAAACTTCTTTGAGGTTTCTCCCCTTCTCCAGATACTTTACCAGCTCAAGGGTGGTGTATTCTCCTTCTCCTCGAACGATCACGTCTATTGAAGGGTATTTTTTGAGAATTCTCTCAGCGTTGAAGGTTGCGTAAAAATTACCGAAGACTATGGTTAAATTGGGGTTTTCCTTCTTCACCGCTTCCGCAGTTATCGCCGCTTTGCGGCCTGAACTACTCAATGTAGAGAAGCCTAGAATGTCCGGGTCCTCCTTCTTCACCCAGTTAACAGTGTCTTTCATGGAAAAGCCTTGAGCTGCCTCGTCTATCATGGAAACATCTATTCCCTCCCTTCTCAGAATTGTGGCTATGTATAGCATACCTAGGGGAGGGGCTGCGCCTACCATCTTCTTTGTATCTTCGATTGGAAGTTCTGGGTTGGGACCTGGATTTATAAATGAGAACTTCATTTTTTCCCCTTTTACGCCGTTACATTTTCCGGTAGAGGGCATTTAAGTTTACTGTCAAAAGGGGTTGGAAATGGCAAACGTTTAAGTTTCTCGATTGTTCGATAGTGCCTAAAAGTTTCCGTTTAGAAGGTGAAGTTGCTGGAGAAATTAACCACTCGCTCGGGGGTGACGGTTGCTACCTCTATAGCACACTTTGTCAACGATGTTCCTCTCACTCTTCCTGCAGCGGTTATTCTTATTCTGAGAGAAGAGTTTGATTTGAATTATGCTGCTGTCGGGGCTGTAATTACTGCGTCAGCCTTCTTTATGACATCGTTACAAGCCGTCACGGGATACGTTGCTGATCGATGGAATAGGATAACCCTCCTACGCTTGGGCTTGACAACGCTAGGCGTAGGAACTATCCTCATGAGCTTTTCCACCAACTATGTTCAACTTCTCGCCTTCGGATGCCTTATGGGAATTGGAGGAAGCGTCTTTCATCCAATCGGCTACTCGCTATTGTCCGACGCTTTTGAGTCTGGGAATAGAGGTAAAGCCCTAGGACTGGGAAGCGCCGCAGGAGATATGGCGGTTCCAGTAGCCTTTGCAACATCAGGCTTCCTAGTTTTATTTTTGGGATGGCGCAACCTCTTCATTTTATGGGGTCTAATTGCCATCATTGCCGCTGTAATGTTGCCGTTAATCATAAAAGAACCTAGAAAGAAAAGCTTCCGCTCAAACGCCACGGGTAACTCTACTAAACAGATTGTTAGAATATTAATTCCGGTAATTATTGTAATGGGCCTTACCGCCGCCTCCTATAGAATTGTATCTTCCTTTATAACAACCTACCTGAAAGACTTTTTTGGGCTAAGCGTCGAATCAGCCAACTTTGTACTCGCTTTGATGATGGTCGTAGGCACTGTTGGGGCGATTGTTGGAGGAACTTTGGCTGACAAATTCGGCGAAAAAAACACGGTTACCATTGAAATGGTCGTGCTGAGTGTATTATCAGTGGTCTCTGTTTACATAGGTAATGTTTACTTCCTATCTGGCATGATTTGCGTAATAGGTTTCTTCTTGCTAGGTGTTTGGCCCTCTTTTTATTCCGTCATTGCTGATACGACAAGTTTGGGCGCAAGAGCTTTCATATACGGACTTTTATTCGCCATCACATGGGGTTTAGGATCGTTTTTCCCTTACGTTTCAGGGGTCTGTGCAGATGTCTTTGGTTTACAAGTAATTTACATTCTTGTTAGTGTTCTCTCCCTCTTCGCTGCATTCGCAGCTTATGTTACGTTTAAGTAAAACAATTAAATTCATCTTGCCTCATTACTTTCGGTTTAAGTACAGAAACAGATTTGATGGTGATGTAAATGGACTTGTTAGAGATCTATCTGCTAAACTTGATGATTACCCTAGCTATGTTCATGGTACTCATATTTCGAGCGTGGATAGAACTGAAAAACTATAGGATGATGTGGAAGGAGCTAGAATGGAGAAGAACCTACGAAACTGTGGGAAGAATCTTGAAGGCGGAGAAGGACCTCTTCACCAAAGTTGAGGGTGGAGAAGAACTCTACGAAATGCTTTGCCAAATGTTCAAGGTGGAAAACCCATGAATTTCCCAGCCTTTAAGGAAAGTGCCAACCATTAATCATTTTCTTCGGCGCATCGGATTTTTCTCTTCCATATCGACATAGAGGCTTTGTTAGGTGCCTCTGGGATCTAGGGGAGGTAACGTAAAGTTCCCTCTTGAAATCTCGTTTAACTTCAACAGCTAACTTCTTTAGCTCTGAGGAGCGAAAGCCGCACTTGTCACATCTAAATCCCTTCTCCTTCCCCATAGACTTCATTCGCTTTCCACACTGAGGACACAATGGGTTGAAGAAAGTGATTTTAGGAGCCAACTTTAAAATTCTCATCTTCTCAATATTGATGGTAACCGGATGCTTCGACGAAGCAGAACGAACACCTCCAAAAACTTCCAAAAAGTCTCTAACGATCAGATTTTTAGAGGCTTCGCAGAGAGTCCCTGTGGGTTCGTAAGCAGCACAGTCTATCTCTCCAGTCTCGTCTTTGATTGAAAATATGATGTGTCCTCCTGGAATGACTTGAGGCATCTTTGCTACAACTCCCTGAACAACAACTGGGCTGAAGGGCTGTATCTCGCTGACTGAGTTGACCTTTCGCAAGTGAGCATCAGTTCCATGATTTGTGCGAAAAATTACCCACCTCTCAACTGGCTCTTGTTGCCGGATCATTTCTTGGGCTTGTTTAACAGCTTTTGGATTCTCTCCTCGGATGCCGTAGAGGATGGGATCAGGTCCTCTAGGGGTTATGAGGATTCGTCCTGTTTCAGGATCTACGTTGTTGAAGGTGAGATGCGAGGTTTTCTCGTTCATTTCCTTAATCGACGAGGCTTCTAATCTTCGGGGTGTGCCACGGTTTTCTGGTGTTCTGTAAACTATAATTTCGTAGGTGTGGTCTCCCTCTAGGGTTTCTCCTACGGCGGCTAAGCCCCCTATGATTCCTCGTCCCTTCTTAAAACCCACGGCTTCAGCCTTGAACTTTTTAATGAGCCTCAAGGCTTCCTTAATTTTTACCACGCCCTGAATCGTTCTCTTTGCGAAGTCTTTGACCTCTTGGGGTACGTTGCCGAAAAGGAAAACGACGCCCGGGTCTGTGCCCTCATAGCCTATGTCAGAGTTTTCCTCAACCGTATCGATCACGGTTTCCATGATTTTGTCGATGAGGTTGTCGTGGCATTTGATTCTCAGGCAGAGGGCGCCGTTGCCTCTGGTTTTCCATGGAACGTTTGGGTTAAGCCGTATGAGGTTTGGATAGTCGGTGAAGGAAGCGCCTGTTGAAACTAGTTTTTCGACGAGGAGGGCAGCTATGTAGGTTGTGCAACCCACTCTAGGGGAGTCTGTGTCGTCGAATCCAATGTGCATGTTAATCATTTGCGTCAGCTCAACATCGTTAACACTAGATACGTCGCGATGATAAGAACCTTCAGTTGTAAAAATTTGTTTCTTTGCCAGATGAAATATAGAAAAAGGAGGTAGGAGACCTACTTTGTCTCCTCGATTACTATCATTGTTAGGGTTGACCGAACCTTGTCCAATCGTCGCACGTGCCAAGTGACGATTTCCTTGAGTTTGTCCATGGTGTCAGCTCTAACTTTCGCCACAACATCGTAGACCCCGTAAACCATGTAGGCTTCTTCCACTGCAGCGATTTTTTTAAGTGATCCAAGAACCTCGCTCTCTGACCCTATCTCCGTGTTTATTAAAACGAAAGCCAAGGGCATAGTATCATCTCCACAGCTTTTATGATTGTTTAATAGCCTAAATAATTTTTGCATGCCAAAATGAACAAGGGATTAGTTACTTTACTCTGAAACAAAGGATTGTTAACTCTTGATTTCTGCCCTATCCTCTACTAATGGTATCTATGCTAATAGACGTCTATTTTTTAAGCTATCAATTTATGTGTAACGTGATTAAAGGTAGCTCTTCTGGATTTCCCTCGTTTTAAGTGCCATGTCAAACTTGAAGTATAGTGCGGTTAACGTCTCAACAACTTCCCTCCATTTTAACATTTATTTTATGCTTATAGCTTTTTTAGGGCATTCTTCGATACAAAGCATGCAGTAGTTGCAAAGGAATCTAAACATTGGAACTACTTTAAACTTGGTTGGCGGATGCTCTAGAGTCGCATCTAGCGGCATGCATGCAAACATGGCGAGAGGACATGCTCTCAAGCATTTAAGCCCACAGTCCATCGGATCTTTACACTTTTCATAGTCTATTTCAATTTCTGCCCTAACGATTTTCCCAAGATTAAGGTCTATTTTTTCAACATCAATTTCCATGATTCCTCATCTACCATTGATTCTTTAGGGTCGGAACCAGATTCCTATCTTTCAACGTTATGGCTTCACGGGGACAGCGTGTTCGGCAAACGCCACAACCAAAGCAAAGATTTGTAACTGCAAAGGCTACTTGTTCATGTTTGTTGAATTTCATTGCGCCAAATTGGCAGGCAAGTAAGCATTCAGGCTTTCCTCCGCAACCATCACATTTTTTAGGGTCTATTATAGCGTAGTACTCAGCCTTCCTAGCAGCGTTGGTAGCTCCTGCAAATATTCGCCCTCTTAAACAGAGACAGTACGGCAATTCGCACATGCAGATGGCGCAAACATAGGGGAAGGGATACCATATTATTACAGGAACCTTCCCCTTCTGATACGTGCCTCCTACAATGTCCTTTGCCTCATCTGTTGTCAATGACCTCTCTTTTCTCCAAGGCGCTCGCTTCTTAATGATTTCCGGGAAGGGAGTGAAATGTAGACAAGTGTAATGGTCATCCCAATCTCCCCAAATCTTGCGACAGTAGCACGGAACCACATCTATATCTTCAGGCAAGTCAAGAAGCTTTACTATGTCCTCTAAAGGAGCCACTTGAGCGCCTTCTAGCCTAAGCATGAGCTGGTTTACTCCCATCAATTCGTCACTGGAAACAGGTATGGTCGATGGAGCAGTTAGCAACATATCCACAAGTTCGATGAGACCTTTATTGGCGTCGGATCCAGCAGGATAAGGCGGATCGTTGAGAAAACTTTTTACGGCAGGCGACTCAACGAAGTCCTTTGCGTAAAATTTCGGATTCAAGTACCACCTTCTTCCTTCTCCATGCAATTCACATAAATCACACATAAGAAAACCTTCTTAACGGACATAAGTCATATCCGTTTATAAATTAACTCTTAGTTTCACGTTTACCCTCTTGTGGTCACGGCTGCAGTTTTCACAATCTGAACTTGCTAACGCTAGCTAGAAAGCCTAATGCGTAAACGCTTCTTCAATTTTAGACAGTTTCAGATGGTTTTTAGTTTACAATAGTAGCGCGCTATGTCTAGTCGACCTAGTATGGAGCCTCCCAACCACTGTTGGGCTATTTTGATGTCTCGCCAGTGCTTTTCAACATCATAAGGCCTTGAATACCCATTAGAGCCCATCAACCTCATTGCTTCGTTTGTGACGTTAACCGCCACATCTGCAGCGTATACCTTTGCGATCCTAGACTTGGCCACCATCTCGGGTGACCACCTAGGTCCGTAGATTTCGGGGCGGTCAAACATATGAGTGAGGTTTACGGTGTAAGTTCTTGCGGTCTCGATTCCAATGGCCATGTCAGCCAATATTCCCGCGTTTATGGAGTGTTCTTTGATGGGCTTTCCAGCTACAACTCTTTCACTGGCGTATTTTGTGACAATCTCGAAGGTGTTTTGGGCAGCCCCTATGGATAATGCGGCGGAGCCAATGTTGCCGGTGACTATCATTTCGCGGAAAAGGTTAGCGTCGTCTCCTGGGCCTGCTATTCGATACCTCTTGGGCACCCTCACGTTATCATAGTAAACTGTGCAGTTTCTGTCGGCAGCCATTCCAGCCTTAACTTCGAAATCTCCAAAGTCGAGGCCTTTAGTGGGCGCTGGAACGTAGATGAGGGCTATGCCTTCCTCTCCCATGTCTGAATCAGTCGTACATACCGTTAGGTAGAGTGAGGCTACTCCACTGTTGCTTGGCCACTGCTTTTCGCCGTTTATAACCCACTCATCCCCTTCAAGAGTGGCTGTTGTTTTTATCGTTCGTCCCTTCATTACGTCGACGTTTTCGATGTCGCAACCTCCTTGGGGCTCAGTCATGGCGAAGCAGCCGAGATGAAGTTCGTCCCCGCAGAATGTCTTTGCAAATTCTTCGAGTAGGTCCTCTCTTCTGTATGGTTCGAATACGATGGGCACAAAAATCCAATCTGTACAGAGGGCTGCAAGGGCCATTCCGCTGTCTCCTCGGGCTAGTTCCTCTATGGCCCAGTAGAAAGTCCGCACAGAGGTGATTTCTATTCCTCCGTATTTCGCTGGGAACACCATACGTTGAGCTCCAAGATCTACTGAAATTTGTTTCAAAATTGATTGGATGAGTTTATGTTCTCTCTCGTCAGCGTCCACTTGTTGTCTGATGGGCATTATGACCCCTTCCACGAAACCCCGTGCAGCATCCCGCAGTACCTTTTCCTCTTCTGTCATGAATTCTTCAAGGCAAACATGTTTCGGCATAGCTAGTTTGGACATTTTCACCACAGAAAATCGTTTATTGATTAAAATCTTAATAACTCTATGCCAGAACTTATCGTTGGCGTCCCTTTTACGTGGGTAAGTAAAATCACTAGCCTTCTATATAGCCTAAAATACTTTTGCTTACAACTATAAACATGAAGAGTTGCAGGAGATGATGACGAAATGATAACGAGCAGAGAGATGCGCGCCCTAGAGCTGAACTCCGAGTATTACGGCGTTTCCAGACTTCAACTCATGGAAAACGCTGGCTGCAGCGTCGCCGCTGAGATAGCTTCAAGGTTTAAACCCGAAGAGGCGCGGGTTGTCGTGTTTTGCGGCTCGGGTGGGAATGGAGGAGACGGCTTCGTTGCGGCGCGTCACCTCACCTGCCTGGGCTTCAAGGTTGAAGTGATACTCGCTGGAAGGTCTGCTGATATTGTCGACAAGGCGGCGCAAAGAAACTGGCTTGCCCTACAATCCCTGAAGGATACCATCGCATTGCATGAAGTTTACGATTCCACGCTTGTCCCAAGCCTTGAAGCAGAAGTTGTGGTGGATGCTTTGCTTGGGATAGGATTGAAGGGAACCCCGCGTCCACCAATCCTGCAGTTGGTTAAGAAAATCAATGAAATGAAGTCCTTCCGTGTTGCTGTGGACGTTCCCACTGGAATAAACTCGGATTCAGGCGAAGTTTTAGGCGAAGCCGTGAAGGCAAATCTAACGGTTACGTTTCATGAGGTGAAGCCGGGGTTAACGAAGGCAAAGGAATACGCGGGGGAGATGATCACAAGAGACATAGGGCTGCCTAAAGAATTTGAACGGTTTGCTGGTCCCGGAGACGTTTCCTTGGTTGTGAAGCCTCGTCCTCCAGAGGCCCACAAGGGCTATTTCGGAAGGCTTCTGGTGATTGGCGGAAGCGAGGTCTTCTCTGGCGCCCCAGCCCTCGTCGCCTTCGCCGCCCTCCGCACGGGAGTAGACCTAACCTACATTGCGGCTCCAGAGAAAACGGCTCACACCATTTCGTCCATGTCCCCAGACTTGATCACCGTGAAGCTTGAGGGGGAGCACCTTAACCCACGTAACGCACCTATCATCAAACGTTATTTGGAGACTTCAACTGCTGTTGTTATGGGTCCTGGGCTGGGGCTACACAAAGAAACCAAGGGCGCTGTTAAAGAGATTCTAAAACTGATAGAGGAAGAGAAAACTCCTCTGCTTTTGGATGCCGACGGGCTCAAAGCCTTCGCCGAATTCAAAAGAAAAGTAGGCTGGCCGCTTGTTTTGACGCCCCACGCAGGAGAATACCAAATATTAACTGGAAGGAAGCTGCCAGAGGATTTAGAGAAGCGGGCGCGAGAGGTGCAGAAAACCGCGCGAGAGCTTGGCACTGTAATATTGTTAAAGGGACGTGTGGACGTAATCTCTGATGGAAAAAGAGTTAAGCTTAACTTCTCTGGCAATCCGGGAATGACTGTGGGCGGTACAGGCGACATCCTCTCTGGAATCGTTGGAACTTTCTTGGCTCAGGGGGCTGACCCTTTCGAGGCTGCTGTTGCCGGGGCTTTTATTAACGGGGCTGCTGGAGACTTTGTGCGGAGCGAGAGGGGTTACCACATGGTTCCAACGGACCTTCTTGAATGGATTCCATGCGTTATGGATGATCCCATGTCTCATTTAAAGGTGCGAAAGAGTGCATCGTAGAGGCGTCGCCATAATCGTCTATCACGCAAAGCAGTGTGACCCCAAGAAGTGCACGGCTCTGAAGCTTAAGCGTCACAACCTCGTTAGGGTTGTTCACCGAGTGAATGGCCTGCCTCGTGGAGCAGTCATCCTAAATCCCTTCTCTGATAAGGCCTTTTCTCCAGCCGATCGTGAAAGGCTGGAAAGAAGAGGCTTAGCAGCCATAGACTGCAGCTGGATACACGCAGACGAAGTCTTCGAGCTTTCCATGCGAGGAGCATCCCGCTGCCTTCCCTACCTAATCGCAGCGAACCCAACAAACTATGGAGTGCCAACAAAACTGAGCACTGTGGAAGCGTTGGCTGCGGCTCTCTACATTACTGGTTTCAAGGAGAAGGCGGAGCGCCTCCTTTCCATTTTCAAATGGGGACCAAACTTCATCGTGTTGAACCAAGAGCGTTTGGACGGCTATGCCCAAGCGAAGAACAGCGCTGAGGTCGTTGAGGTGCAAAAGAGTTTTATTAGTTTACGGTGACGATGTTTAGAATAGGAATCCTGCGCCTTTAGAAGTGGGCTTAACGATCTTTGAGTACGCGGCTAGGATTCCCTTCTTAACTTTTGGTTCTGGAGGTTTCCATTGTTTCAGTCGTTCTTGTAATTTTTCTTCTGGAATCTTTAGGTCTAGTCTGCGGTTTGGTATGTCTATTGAAATGATGTCCCCGTCCTTTACCACCGCTATGGGTCCTCCATTCATTGCTTCTGGGGTTACATGTCCTATGCATGGTCCTCTGGTAGCACCCGAAAATCTGCCATCTGTGACCAATGCAGCTTCACTTCCAAGTCCTGTACCTATTAAAGCGGCGGTTGGCTTGAGCATCTCCCTCATTCCGGGTCCTCCCTTTGGCCCCTCGTATCTTATCACGATAACCTCTCCGGAGTTTATTTTCTGTTCCATGATTGCTTTTAGGGCGTCTTCTTCGGAATCGAAGACCTTGGCAGAGCCTTCAAACTTTAGCATTTTCGGATCAACAGCAGATTGTTTGACTACCGCGCCTTCTGGTGCCAATGTTCCTTTTAGTATGGCGATTCCGCCCTCTTTATGAACGGGATTGTCTTTCGGTCTAATCACTTCTTTGTTTAGCACAGCGGCTTCTTTCACGTTTTCTCCAAGAGTTTTTCCAGTGACGGTTAGTACGTCTTGATGGATATGATCTCCTAATTCTTTTAGCACTGCGGGTATTCCTCCAGCTTCATCGAGTTCTTTCACTGTATAGGGTCCAGCAGGGTCCATGTTGCAAAGATGTGGTGTCTCTCTGCTGAGTTTATCCAATAACTCTAGAGGTAACTCTACTCCTAACTGCGATGCAATCGCTGGGAGATGAAGGACAGTGTTTGTGGATCCTCCTAATGCCATGTCTACTCGGATAGCGTTTTCGAAGGCCTCATAAACCAGGATGTCGCGAGGTCTGACATCTTCTTTTATAAGCTTCATTATCTGCATTCCCGACTGTTTGGCTACCCTTAATCTTCTTGCATCAACTGCTGGAATCGTAGCGGATCCGGGTAACGACATTCCGAGCGCTTCTGTTATGCATCCCATAGTGTTTGCCGTGTACATGCCTTGGCAGGATCCAGCGCCTGGGCATACGTACTCGGACAACTCGGTTGTTTCCTTCATCATTTCTTCTGATTGACTCCACACGGTTAGGAACATGAGTTCCAGTCCCTTTGACCCGGTTAGTTTTTGCCCCTTGAAGTATCCTGGAAGCATGGGTCCTCCATTGACGACTATTGCTGGAATGTCAAGGTAGGCCGCTGCCATTAACATTCCCGGAACTATCTTGTCGCAGGAGCCTATCAGAACCATGCCGTCAAGTTTGTGTGCTTCTACCATGATCTCTATTGAGGCTGCTATTAGGTCCCTGCTCGGAAGGGGATATCTCATGCCCTCATGTCCCATGGCGATGCCATCACAAACTGCAATGGTGTGAAATTGAAGTGGTGTTCCTCCTGCCATTCTTATTCCGGCTTCAACAGCCTCTGCCACTTTATCAAGGTGTACATGTCCAGGCACGATGTTGGTCCAGCTGTTAACTACCGCCACTAGTGGTTGATTGAGTTCTTCGTCGGTAAAGCCACAGGCTTTCAGTAGGGTTTTCGCCATGTAGCCCTCTATTCCTCCATATACTTTTCTGCTTCTCAATTCGGCGGACATGAAGCAAAACACCTTTTCCAACTCTTTAGAAAGTTTAGTATTTAAAAACTAAACTAAGAATTTTCCTATTCTCTAAATGTCATTGCGATTTGAGGGCACACAAGAAGATGGGATGTTGGTGCATAAAGAAATTTGGGGAAGATTTCCTAAAATATTTATGTTTAATCGTTCAATTGTTTATATTTGTAATACTTATGAGAGTTTGGTGGAAAATATGTCGATCTCAGGGGAAATGTATGTTTGGGGAGATAGAGCAAAACGCGTTCCAGAGGAGCCGGGAGTTTACGCCCTCTATGACGAAGCCAAGGTTCTAATCTACATCGGAGAAAGTGCCAATCTCCGAGAGAAATTCACCCGCTACTTGGAAACGAACTTTTCCGATGATCCTCGCAAACGTGAAACCAGATATTATAGGCGGGAGTTAACTTCAAACCAGGAAGAAAGAATGAAGGAGCTTCTGGACGAGTATAAACAAAAGCATGATGGGCTTCCAAAGTGTAACCTTCCTCCAGGACCTCCTAAGAAAGAAGTTGCCAGCGAATGGGGATTCTACTTCTACGAGGATATCGGCAAACCCCTCTATGAAGTAGCCTTTAACCCACAAGAATTGAAGGAGAAAATAGGGAAAGTTTCAGTTGCTTCCCTGCAGTTCCATCAAAAAAGAGGAGACTTCGCCAGGTGGATTCGCGATGTTTTCAAAGACGTACAACTCGCTGAGGCTATCGAGAAAATTGACAAGACTGGTGAAGACCTTAGGAGGGAGCTCTTAAATTTATTGGGCAACTCAGGGAAAGCGGCATGTCCTAGATGCGGAGTTGAAACAAGTCCGGTTAAGACTTGGAAAATGGCTGGGAAACCGAGCAAGACGGGTAAAAGACTACAACTTACCATAGGTTACTACAAATGCCCCAAATGCGATAAAACATTCCGAAAAGTGATCGCGAAAGAGAAAATAAAGGCTATCTGATTCATGTGCGTTAGCTAGGGCTGGCGTGCTAATCGATAGGCGTCATCTAACTATTGTTTCTATGTTTGTTGTTGTCTGCATACGCCTGTGCATCTCTATTTTAGCTAGTTATTATCGGCGACTATGGTTTCGAGTATTGATAACGTGCTGTCCTTTCGTGCTTTCCTCTTTAGGGACTTCATGTTAACTTCGGTGAATCTTAAAATCGCCTTCACATCATCTTCATATGGATAAATCATTCTTCTAACTAACTGCTAATGGTAATATTTTGAGCAAACTATTATGGGGGGCTATTCTAAAGTGCTACAGAAGGTGAAGCTGAGTTGAAAGAATACGAATGCGTTCAAGTTGGTCATTACAAGGATGTAGGTAAAACAATTGAGGAATGGCAAAAGAAGGGCTGGCGTCTCCACACATATGCCTGCGCTCAATACTCTGGAATGGACATTAATCACTACATACTTTTCGAAAGAGAAACTGGCTCTTAACCTTCCATCTTTTTATTTTGACGTATCTTGCTATGATTTCTTCTTCATAGACAATCAACATATATAGAAGGTTTCTGGTTACTTAACCCATTGAACTAATGTTATTAGCCTATATTCTTTCACTACCTTACTTTTGTTGGTTTAGCTATTTACCAAATCCTATTAAATGATGAACAATAACCCATATGATAAACGCTAGCCAAAAAATCTAATAAACAAAAAATAGGGTAGGGGGTTATTGCAATCCCAAGTCTTTTTGTTCTTCTCTGACGAAAGCTGTCACAATATCTTTTGTCTTCTTGTTTAAATCATCTTTGAATATATCAACAAGAATGAGTAACATTGATGTGTTTAACGTTCGGAACGCTTTGAACAAATTGTTTGCATTTTTTCTGAATTCTGGTCTTTCGGGGGGTTTGACTTTTGGTTTTTCTTCAAACTTCGAAACACGTGCTATTGCTGGCATATTTGAATGAACAAAATCACTCATGAAACTGTATGCCTCTTTAACGAGTGGTCTGGAACTAAATTTAATGATTTTCTTGACTTCCTTTAACCTTAATCCTTCCTTTTTGAGCCATCGACTTGCATGTTCATTAGATTCCGCAAAACAAAGGCAATAGAAGACATTCTCTTGCAGACTTCTCAACAATATCCATGCCTCATAATAGTATGCTTCCAAAATGATATTGAACAAACATTTCGAAGCAAGCATGAATCTTGAAGAAAGCATTATTGTGGCTATCTTCTTTGCTGGTGTCAAACCTCTACCTTTAAAGGATTGGTTTATTTCATGTAGCGTTTGAGCAAGAACGTTCACTGTCAATTCATATTTCTGCATATCCTCAAAAAAATATTCTTTCGAGAGTCTGATGTTCTGTTCTTCCATTTCGTTGACATATTTGAAATAGTCAACCATTGCCCTCTGTTCTCCAATCAAGAAAAGTAGATTTTTGGTTCTTATGATTTTCCGCATTTCTCACATTTAGAAACGTGAAGAGGCTTTTCTCAGAATAATTATACCAAAGTAGGTTGATGTGGGGATTTAAAGGCAAGGCTGGTATTCGGGGCTGTATGGCTGGCGTGCTGGGCATAACCCGCCTTCTGTTCAGAGACGGCATTCAGCTAAACGGGCTACCCGCGTCTCCCGCAGAAATCACAGACGCCTATTTGCCCTTCCACCCTGCAGGTCAGACGTTTCACCGCACCCAACCGCATCCTCAACGACTTAACACGCATCATCGCCATCTTGCGGGTGGACGTTTCGTTTCTGTTCCGGAGCCAAGGCTCTCGCCCCGCGCCCTTACGAGCGCTGCAGTTCAGCATGGTGGACGGAGTTTCCTCAGGTGCTAGACACCCGAAGCCGTCCGCCAGCTCGCCAGCCCAATACATAATTGGAAGTCGTGGGGAATAAAAATTTCGGGAAGATAAGCTTGATTACTTTTGTTTGGTTCGTCTGGTTTCAAAGTATTCTCTGACTTCCATCAGGTCTTTCATTGTGTTCACCGTTAGCCAATCCCCCTTGTATTTTAGTCCCTTCAAACACTTGTTGCTGGCTATCTTCTGCATGGTTTTCCTCTCAAAGTCTCCTTGGTTTGGAAAGTATTCCTCAACAAGGTTCTTGGAGAAAACGTAGTGTCCCACATTAACCCAAATATCTAGTGTTGATCGATGCTCAAATCTTACAACCATATCCTTTCGCATGGTTATTTTTCCGAACCGTAATGGAGGTTGAGCCACCATAATAGCCGCGCCCTCACTGGCGTACTCAAAAAGTTTTCTTGGATCATAAAAGACGATGTCGTCAACGTTCATGGCATAGAACTGGTCTGCTTTGATTAGCTTGGCTGCCTTCTTTAGGGCGCCCCCTGTGCCCAGCTTCTTTTCTTCTAGGCTGGTCTGAACGACGGGAGTGTTGAAGTAGGCTGATTCTGGGAATGACCTGTTTGAAGCGAGAACTATGTTGCTGAAGCCGTGTTCCATCAACCAGCGGATTTGCCTGTCTATTAGCGTTTCATCAGCGCTTATCTTTAACAAGGGTTTTGGAGTCCATGTGTCTGGCTTAAGTCTCCACGCTTTTCCTCCACATAGGATTATGGCTTCGTATCGCATTGTTCATCTTTCCAACAGTTCTCTTGAAAGAAAATTAATGGTTAAACCAGAGAGGGGAAGTCATGCAGTTTCTCTGGCAACTGTCAGGATTCTCACATAGTCAGCGGTATCGTCGCAAGCGTCAGCTACATGTTCCATTTCCTCAATGAGGTCCTTAAGTAACAAGATTGTGGCAGCATCCATTTTCTTTGAATATTTGAGGAGCAACGCCTTTGCCTTCAAATATTTTTCGTCAACTCTCCCTTCTACCTCGTCAATTTTCTTCGCGAGTTCCATGGCTTCGGCAGGATTTGTTCCCAGTTTTTCTATAGCTTTACGTAGGGTTGTTGCACAAGCTACCAAATCTTTAGAGGTTTCGGCAAATTGTTCCCACATCTCTTTTATGACCTTGGCTTCCAAGAGAAGATTGACGGCTCTGGCCGCATCCTTTACGTGATCCGCCATCTCATCCAGTCTTTTCACCAGATGCATGATGTCTTCTCTATCCTTTGAAGGCAAACTGCCCCTAGTTAACTCCTCGAAAATTGTTCTCCTGAGTTCGTCGATTTCATGTTCTATTAGGGATAGTTTTTCGAAAGATGCTTTTGCTTCGTCTTTGTTACCTTTCGAAGCTGCGTTGATGGACTTTTCTAGTTCGATTACCGTGTCTATCGCCAGTGTCATTTGTCTGTCTGCAATTTCTAAAACCTTAGACTTTCGTCGTTTAGTAAACCATTGTTCCATAATGTTCACCTTTTAATCAGAAGCCATACTATGTTCTATATTTATACCGCGATAACGTATATTAAGAGTCTTTCCCTTCTTTTCATTCAAGAGCCAGCTCCCTTTTCAATCCCCTTTCTGGATATGTGAAAACAAAGCTTTTTTCGATTGGAAAGCTAACCGTGACTTTCTCTCCAACGTCAAGCCATTC
>Ga0315314_1001005_pt1 | contig 27048 bp, 25 predicted proteins | sample TDP9_MG_FD_203631 | JGI IMG/M metagenome (GOLD analysis project Ga0315314, IMG submission 203631) | Freshwater sediment microbial communities from Lake Towuti, South Sulawesi, Indonesia - TDP9 | ecosystem: Environmental > Aquatic > Freshwater > Lake > Sediment | place: Indonesia: South Sulawesi... | reverse complement strand
GGTGCCGGGTGCCGCCACATGGACTTCCACCCCAGCGACAAGTTCGCCTACGTCCTGAACGAGCTCTCCTCCACGGTCGACGTCTTCGACTTCGATCCGATTCGCGGCTCCTTCATCTGGGCTCAGACCATCTCGACGCTGCCCGGGGACACCAAGTTCGTCCGCCCGAGGTTCGATCCTACCTCGCCAGGGAAGGTGCCGACCGGCACCAACACCACTGCGGAGATTCGGGTCCATCCGAGCGGGAAGTGGGTTTACGGGACGAACCGCGGCGCGAACACCGTCGCTATATTCAAGGTCGACCCGAAATCGGGCAAGCTCACCTCGACGGGCTGGGCATCGACCAAGGGAGAGATCCCCCGTGGCATGAACATCGACCCCTCGGGGACGTTCCTCTATGTTGGCAATCAGAATTCGGACAGCATCGCCGTCTTCCGCATCGATCCCCGAGATGGGCACCTGGAGGGTCCGCTTGTAACGATCAAAAGCCCAGTCCCGGTTGACTTCGTGTTCGGCCCACCGGCGTAGCGTCTTTGGTGGAAGGGGTTTCCGTGTGCCCATGCCAGGGCTGCGGAGACTCCTGCTACCGAATCTTGCAAAGCCGAGGCGAGCCTCATACGGTGCCAAGGGCCTTGGAGCCTGCCAAGGCCCTTGGCATGTCGGATGGGTCCGAGATTTCAGAGAAAAAAAGCATTCCCTGCAGAAATTGGTCCTTCCTCGCAATGGCTGCTTGACTCATTCCCTCCAACCCGATCCCTTCCCTTGCCGAAGTTTCTGAAGAAGCCCGGCACCCCTTGACCCTTTCCGCATGATGCGGACCAGAAAATCTTCGGTTCCCTGCCGTGTCCAGATGAAGCTTGACGAGTCCTTTCGTTGTCAGCCACCTGTTGATGGGCTCACGGCATGGGCAGGGACAAGAGGGAGGGACATTCTTCAATGATTCAATTTAGTCTAATTCAAGGGGGGGCGGGAGGACTCTCGCTCTGTGCCAAGGGACGAGGTTCCAGATTGCCTTGCTCTCCCGGAAGCTCACAAGTTCAAGGAGCTGCGATCACGCAGCCCCTTGGTTTTGTTGGGTAACCGGCGGGGCTTGATCCCAGCGGCCTTGGCCGCGCCGCTACTTCACCAGCAGGGAGGGCAGAAGAAGGGCGATGTGGGGAAACAGAAACAGGAAGAAAGCACAGAGGATCAGGCTGATCAGGAAGGGAGCTACCCCGCGATAGATCACTCCAAAGGGGACTCTGGTGATGTTCTTTACCACGAAGACATTGATGGCCACCGGAGGGATGATCACCCCAATCATCACCGTGATTCCAATCATGATGCCAAACCAGATGGGATCGAAGCCCAACTTGAGGATGACCGGATAGAAGATGGGGGTGGCCAGCACCAGGGGAAAGGGTCACATCTGGTTTAACCCAGTGAAGCCTGACCCAGTGAAAGCTCGCTTCATTCCTGGCGATCCAAGGATTTCCCCTGCCGCCGAAGAGTGATGCAGAATATCTTGGCCATTAGGGGCTGCGGCGCCAGCGGGTCCCCTCCGGGGTATCCTCCAGGATGATTCCGAAAGAGGAAAGCCCGTCGCGGATCTCGTCTGCCAGGGCCCATTGCTTGGCCTCTCGCAGCCGCGACCGCACCTGAATTAAAAGGTCCACCAGGGGGCCGGCCTCAGCCGAACTCTCCCCTTTTGCGGATTCCCACCGAGCGCCCCAGGCGGCCAAGGATTGACGAAGCTGTGCCCTCGCCTGATCCAGTAGCCCCGCTTCCACCCCTGCCTCCTTGGCCTTCTCCATCGCCTTTGCCAGATCGAGCAAGTAGCCCACGGCAGCCACCGCATCCCAATCTGCTTCGCGAGAAGAGGAGAAAGACCCCTGCATCTTCTGAATCCAGCCCCGCAGCTGCTCTGCCCAGTATCCTGAAGCCTGAAAACCGGCCTCCGAGGCACATGGCTGGGGCCTTTGGGTGGGGGGTCCGGGAGCGGCCGTCACCATATCGCTCAGCGGAAAGATGACCCCGGAGGGATAGGATTGCTCGCTTCCCTTCCTCCGCAGAGTCACCCCTCCCGCCCCCATGACCCGGCACTCCTGCCGCGCCAGATCGATGATGCAAGCCGTGTATTCATCGATCCCCAGGATGAGGGCGGAGGCAGGGAGTTGTTCCTCGAGGAGCCGGAAACGGGGCTCCCCCATAAAGCAGAAGCGGGTATCATGGGTGCCACCCTCTGCATTGTTCCAGTGGGGCATAATGGCCAGCTCCAGATCACAGGGACCCAAGAGGTCGATGCCCTCGCTCCAGTGGGGATCTTCTCCCACCTTATAGATCTCATAGACCGGAAGGGTGTAGCGGGAGGCTGCGATGGCGGCGGCGCTGGCGAAAACCAGGTGGGCTCCCTCTGCCAGGCGGGCACGGAGTGCCTGGAGAATGGAGGTATCCTTCCAGTTCTTCACCGTGTAGGTGGGGCTTCCGGGTCCGGCAAAGAGGAAGTTCGCCCTCTGAATCTTTCGGGTGGCCTCCTCCGTCTGGCCCACCCCGGCATCCCTGGCGCTCTTGAAGGAGGCGACCGTCAAGGGGAGATGGAAATGATGGCGAAAGTAAGCGACCGCCCGCTCCGAGATCTCATCGGCGTTGAGTTGGAAGCCAGCGGGGGTATCCAGGAAGACCGCCTTCACCGGCCCGGCGATCTTCGCCACTACTGCGCGATAGACCTTGCTCATCGCCTCCGTCATCTCCCCGGAGCCGAGCAGGGTAACGCTTCCAGGCGAGCAGGAAGGAGGATGGAGGTTCATGAAGTGGGGCTTGAAAGGATCAGTAGATTCGGCACACTCGACCCTTCGCTTCGCAGATGACGGGCTTGCAGGGATGAGAGGCTGGGTCTCGTCCGAAACAAAAGCCCAGGCTCTCGTAGAAGGCTATCTGATCCAGGTCCACCTGGCGCTGGGCGATCGCCTCGGAGGTGGGCTGATAGGAAATCTCCTTCCCCTCCACCTTGATCACTGTCACTCCGAACACCCCTCTCAGGGCGAGCATCACGGCGGCAGCCCCGGTCTCCAGGCCAAAATTGACATCATAGGCCGTGGTAAAGCCCGATCGAACCAGATGGCTGGGTCGTACCTCCCTCACCTCCGGGATTTCATACAGGCCCTCCACATACATACCGGATTCCTTCATGAACTTCTTGGTCTCCGGGTCCGCTTTGAGCCTCTTGTTGATCTCCTGGGCGACATACTTTCCAGCGCCAGCCAGTCGTTTGTGACCGAAGGCATCGACGCCGGCGCTCTCATCCACCAGCTCCTCTCCCGAGGCCGTCTTGATCCCCTCTGAGGCCACAATGGTATAGGTCCCCGCCTTCACATCGCTCTCCAGCACCCGTCGGAAATAGCGCTTCTTGATATCGGCATAGACGATGTCAAAATCGACGGGGATCTCCGGGATGAGGATGGAGTCCGCATCGGCCGCCACGCCTCCCCGGAATGCGGTATGGCCGGAATAGCGGCCAAAGACCTCCACGACCATAATCCGATTATGCGTGCGGCCGGTGGTCTTCAAGGCATTGACGAAGAAGGCGATTCGATTGATGGCGGAATCCCCTCCCACGCTGTAGGGATTCAAGTCCAGATCCATCGTCTTGGGGGCATGGACACAGGGGATCCCGTGCTCGGTGAGGTCCACCATGACCGAGCCGGTATCATCTCCCCCGCTGATGATCAGGGCATCGATGGCAAATTTATCCAGGCCCGCCTTGATCCGCTTGTATTTGTCCGGATCTTTAATCTTGCGCACGCTGACGCGGGAGTGCCCCGCTTCAGAGCCCGCCAGGCCGATATTCAGCGATTCGATCCTCTGTTCGGTGAGCTCCACCAAAGAGTCCATCTCCACCAGGTTATAGAGACCGGCATACCCGTTGGGAATGGCATAGCAGTGCAACCCGCACTGCAGGCCGGCCATGGTGGCTCCCTTGATGACCGCGTTCAGCCCTCCGCAATCCCCTCCGCTGGTGATGATTCCCAGATTCCGAATCGCCATAGCTTGTCCCTCCTGCTTCCTGGTTCGATGGACTATATACGCTTGCAGTGGAGGAATCCGCCATCCACTCCCATATCCAGCCCGGTGATCCAGGGTGATTCATCCGAGGCCAGAAAGAGGGCGGCATACGCCACATCCTCCGGCCTGCCCAGCCGGCCCAGGGGGTGATGGTCGATGATCCTTTCCATCTTTTTCGGGTCCTGCTCTCGTAATTTGTCGAAATAGACTCGTGTCAGCTCGGTCTCAATGAAGCCCGGGTTGAGGGTGTTGACCCGGATTCCGTAGGAGGCATAATCTACCGCCATGCTGCGGCCCAAGCCGATCAGGCCACCTTTGGAGGCCGCATAGGCGGCGCGGTCGGAACATCCCATGGCCCCCACGATGGAGGCGATGTGGATGATGGACCCTCCCTTCTGCTTCATCATGACCGGCAGCACATACTTGCTGCAGAGGAAGGCCCCCTTGAGGTTCACCGACAGGGTCTGGTCCCAGGCCTCCTCGGAGGTCTCGTGCACCGGGGTGCGGGAGGGATTGATGCCGGCATTGTTGACCAGGACATCAATCCGTCCGTATGCCTGGAGGGTCTTCTCCACCATCCTTTCCACATCGGAGGCCCGTGTGATGTCAGTCCGCAGAAAGAGGGCAGATCCGCCCTCTCTCTCGATCTGCTGGACGGTTGCCTGGCCGCCTTCCTCCTGAATCTCGGCAATGGCCACCTTGCTTCCCTCCCGGGCAAAGAGGAGAGCAATCTCCTTCCCCAGCCCTGATCCGGCACCGGTGATGATGGATACCTTTCCTTGCAGTCGCATAGATCCCCCTCGTTCTCTCCGACTGTGGGCTCAAAAACTAAAGCCTAAATCCGCTTGACGCTGGTAAATCCTCCATCCACGGCCAGATTCAGGCCGGTGATCCAGGAGGACTCATCCGAGGCCAGAAAGAGGGCGGTCTGGGCGACATCGGAGGGAATGCCGATTCGGTCCAGGGCATGGAGCCCGATGATGTGCTGCCATCTCTTCGGATCCCTGCGGATGTCATCAAAATAGGAATGCGTGAGATCCGTCTCGATGAAGCCCGGACAGATGGAATTGACGCGAATTCCATGAGAAGCGTAATCCACCGCCATGCTGCGAGTGAGGCCCACCACTCCTCCCTTGGAGGCGGAGTAGGCGGCACGGGAGGAGCAGCCGATCAGGCCGGCGGCGGAGGCGATGTGTAGGATGGAGCCTCCTTTTTGCTTCATCATCACCGGCAGGACAACCTTGCTGCAGAGAAAGACCCCCTTGAGGTTGACCGCCAGGGTGAGATCCCAGTGCTCCTCGCTGGTCTCGGCCAGGGGCGTGCGGGAGGGGTTGACCCCGGCATTGTTGACCAGGACATCGATCCTCGCAAAGGCGCTCAGGGCTTCCACCACCATCCTCTCCACATCAGCTGATCGGCTGACATCGGTCTTAACGAAGAGGGCAGATCCCCCCTCCTTCTGGATCTCCTCCGCCACCCTCTTTCCCGATTCCTCCTTCAACTCCGCCACCACCACCGAGCTTCCTTCGCGAGCGAAGAGAAGCGCCATCTCTCTCCCCAATCCGGATCCTGCGCCGGTGATGATGGACACCTTATCCTTGAGTCTCATCTTTCCTCTTGCGTCTTCTCTGGTTCAATATGACCTCGAGATCATGAATGATATGTGGCATTGCCAATGCAGTTGAGAACTCGCGCACCCATCGCCGCACCCTCCTGACATCCAGATTCCGCTGGGCATCCAGCAGAGCTTCAATATCTGCGAGATCTCGCGGTCGATTGGCGACGGCCTTCATGATGATCAAGTCCTCAACAGTTGGCAGGGGAAGCCTGACACCTTCGAAATCAACCCAAACCGCTCGGCCAATGGCCTCCTCCTCGAAGGGTAATCCGGCAACGACCACATCTGCTTCGATCCCGCTCGGCTCATGGCGAAGCAAGAGGACACGCGCCTGCCTGGCAAAGGCAAGTGCATCCGGGCGCCGGAGTGCAAACCCGAAGCGCGCGGCAGTGGAAAGAAATCTCTCCCAATGCTCCTCCCTAAGAAGCACGATTGCATCTACATCGCGGGTAAGCCGGGGGCGCCCAAGGAGCGAAGCAGCCACGCCCCCAACCAAAATCCCTGATACCTGCTCAGCCTGAAGCAAGGAAACAAGATCTCTGAGGGCCTTCAGGAGCGGCGCCAGTGTCTTCGCCTTAGCCAAGAAATCCCTTTCTGAGTCGATTCCACCGCTCTCGGACCTCGGCCTCGCTCCTTATTTCCTCTGTCCAGTCAAAGAGGTCCCGCGAGGCCATGAGCGCAGCCAGTTGCCGCAGCTTCTCCTCCATGGACATGGCACGGAGCTCCTCCCGTTCCGCCGAATTAATGGCCTCCCAGCGCTTTCGAAAGGTCCTCGCCTCCTCCTTGGTGATCCTACACTTCATCGTTTCGATCCCTGCGTGGAATGCCCACCCCGCTTGTGCCTGGCGAAACCGACTGCTCCCGACACTGCCTCTTGTAGAGATTGCGGATGGTGGTAAAGATCTGGTCGTAAGTACCTGCCCGGAAGTCGGGGAAGCCCCAGTTGTAGGGCTTCCATCCCTTATCGTAATAGAGGGTAAGATCCGCGTAGACCCCCCCTCCCAGGTAGATCTTCTGGCCCGTAGGCTTGCCCGAGGCAAGGACGATCTTGAAGAAATCGAGATAGCCGGGATCGAGATTGACTCGCCGATTGCCTTCCTGGGAGAAGTCCTCCTCCAACCGATTGGTCTTCACCTTGATGGAGGCCAGCTCGCCGGGATTGATGAGATGGGCGAAAGAGAGAAAGACCCGCTTGAGATCCGTTCCCATCTCCTTTTCATAATAGCTGGTCACCTGGAAGGGAAAGGAGTCGGAAGCATAGTCGATGGGGCCGAATTCCTTCTCCAGCTGGGCTCTGGCCAGGGCCAGATCGGCCTCCTCCCGATAGAGGACGCCCACAAAGTATTTTACGGGCTGAGGTTCCTTCAGCTCAGCCAAGGTCTTGCCCCTTTGGCTTCTGGTGCTGCCACTCCTGGCGCTGCCTCCTCAGGATCGAGAGAGCCTCTTCCACCCACTGGGGTTTGATCCCGAAGAGGTCCTGGATCTGGCGATGATACTCCTGGCGGATATTCGCCTTCCTCTCCTCCTCAAAGGAGGTCAGCCGGAGGTGATTTCCCCGGACATAAAGCAGCCCCTTCTCGGTGAGCTGATTGAGGAGGATGTTGTGAAGCGTGGGCTTGGAGAATGATGCGATCCAGTGCTGCCGGAAATCAATCTCGGAAACTGACCGATCGGCGAAGCGATAGCGCCACTTCCGCCCTCGGGCATTGAAGGTGAACAAGTGAAACTCTCCCGCTGCCGGATCGTATCGGACCTCCACGCCTCCCTGCGGTGTGAAAAAGGTTTGGGGGCGCTCTGAAGAGAGCAGGAGCGGCTGCCAGAGCAGATAGCCGGGGTCCACCAGATAGCGATTCCCGGCAAGATCCGCCACGATGACGCAGTGGATGTTCTCCCCGGCCGACATGTGGGCCATCGCCTTGTGGCAGGAATATTCCCAGGAGCGCAGGATCTCTTCCAGAAAGTAGGTCAGGGAGAAGCAGGTCCCTCCCAGACGATGCTCCATGTGATCCTGCATTACTTCCAGGGGAAGTCGAAACTTCCCTTCCAGTTCCTCGTGACTGGCCACCTTGATGATTTTGCTGATGTTCTCATAGGGGATCTTGGAATAATGGCGGAGGAGGAGCCGGAGATCCTCCAGGTCGGACCGACTGCGGGCCAGATTGAAATGTCTCTGGAAGAGCTCGATGGCCTCCTGATGCGATTGAGAAAAGGGATCCATTGGGGAAGGGCCTCCTGCGAGATCAGTGTCAGTATAGCATACCGTGCCCCTCCCGCAAATAGATAGATATCCCCCCAGGCAAGGCCAGGCACTTTCTCTTGGCGGTCCGGCCACCTCCTTCGCTCCCGCGTGCATTCGCTCGTGCGATCTCGGCGGCCGAGAACTCGCCCTCCTCAAAAGCGGATCGGAGGGCTCAGACAGCTCGGCCTGACATCGCCGAGCTCTCCTCGCTCATCAGCGCCCAAGGTCGCTCAGGAGCCGGCCGGACCGAAGCAGCTTTAGTGCTAACAAGCCTTCACCCACGGCTGAAGCCAGGGAACTCAAGGTTGCTATCAGAATCGGAGAGAAACGCCCCTGGTGAGGAAGGAGTGAGGGTCTAATCCGTAATGAGGGTTCCGATGAGATCTCGGAGGCGGGGCATCTGGTGTTCGATCAGGTAAGATTCCAGGCCCTCGATGACCTGGATGCAGGAGGCAGGTTCTATGAAATTGGCGGTGCCGATGGCGACCGCCTGGGCCCCGGCGATCAAGAACTCCAGGGCATCTTGAGCCGACATGATCCCTCCCATTCCCACGATGGGGACCGTTAGGGCTTGGGCCACTTGATAGATCATGCGCAGGGCAACCGGTTTAATGGCTGGCCCAGAGAGTCCGCCCGTGACGTTGGCCAGCTTCGGCCTCCGGGTCTCGATGTCAATCGCCATGCCCAGCAGGGTGTTGATCAGGGAAAGGCCATCGGCCCCCGCCTCCACTGCGGAGCGTGCCATGAGTATGATATCCGTGACATTGGGCGTGAGTTTCACCAGGAGGGGCAGAGGGGTCGCCGTGCGAACCTGCCTCACCAGGGAGGAGAGGAGGCGAGCGTCGGTCCCGAAGATGAGGCCATCTACCAAGTTGGGGCAGGAGATATTCAGCTCCAGCCCGGCAATGCCCTCAGCCTGCGACAGGCGAGAGGCCAACTGCGTAAATTCCTCTATGCTACCGCCAGCGATGTTGACGATCAGGGGAGGAGAGAATTGCCTCAGATAAGGGAGGTGTTCTTGTAGAAAGGCCTCCAGTCCTGCATTCTGGAGGCCGATGGCATTGAGCATCCCAGCCGGGGTCTCCACGATCCGGGGGGGAGGGTTTCCCGCCCGAGGCTCCAGGGTGATCGTCTTCACCACCAGGGCACCCAAGCGATTCAAATCAAGATACGGAACAAACTCCTTGCCGTAGCCGAAGGTGCCGGAGGCGGTCATCACCGGATTCTGCATTCGGATTCCCGCCAACTCCACGGAAAGGTCCGGCTTCACCATTGGATCACCCCGGCGTCAAAGACCGGTCCATCCTTGCAGGCCAATTGGTATAAGCCGTCCTGAACCTTGACCTGCACGGCGCAACCCATGCAGGCTCCGATTCCGCAGGCCATGTATTCCTCCAGAGAGACCTGACAGGGAACCGTCAACTCGTCTGCCATCTGAGAGACTCGGGCCAGCATGGGTCGCGGACCGCAGGCATAGACGACGGATGGGGAATTCACAGGAGACTTGGATTTCAATAGAACCTTGCCCAGAAGATCGGTAGCCATCCCCTTCTGACCCAGGCTCCCATCCTCGGTGATAACCAGAACCTCCGCTCCCAGGTGCTCGAAGTCTTCCCTGCACAGGATATCCTCTTCCCTCTTTGCCCCGATGAGCACAGAGATCCTCCTCTGACGACCCTGGGAGCCAGATATTGACGGCTCCGCACTGGAAGAGAGCCTTGCGGCCAGTGCCCGCAGGGGTGCCACGCCCATCCCACCCGCCACCAAAAGGACTGAGCTCCAATCCGCCGGAAACCAGAAACCCTTCCCCAAGGGCCCGAGGAGATCCAACTCCTGGCCAGGCCGCAGGCTGGCCAGCCATTCCGTCCCCCTCCCCACCACCCGATAGAGGATCTCTAAATACCCTGCCTGCATCCAGTGGATGGAAAAGGGACGGCGCAGGAGAGGCTCGTACCCCTGACCAATGCGTATCATAAAAAATTGCCCCGGCTCATAATCGGCCTGGAGTCCGGAGCAAGTGAGGCCCATCCGGTAGTGGGAGGGACTAATCTCCTGATTGGCGACGACCTCTGCCTTCAAGACTCATCTCCTGTGTTGCGCCGTAGTATTCCTGCAGGGGCCTCACGCCGACTCCCCTCTGGCGAAGGTAGGCGATGGCCTCCACCGCGGCCTGAGCTCCAGCGATGGTGGTGGTATAGGGGATACCCAGGATGATGGCTGTGCGTCGAATGGAATAGGAATCCAGGCGGGAGGATCGGCCCTCCGGCGTATTGATCACCAGGGCGATTTCGTTGTTCTTCATGCGATCTATGATATCCGGGCGCTGCCCCTCGGTCACCTTGAAGACCCTCTCCACCGGGATGCCGGCCATGCTGAGGGCTCGGGCGGTGCCGTGGGTGGCCATCAGTCGAAAGCCCATCTTGCTCAGGCTCCGGGCGATGGGGATGATCTTGCGCTTGTCCCCATCGCGGACGCTCAAAAACACCGTGCCGGACAGGGGAAGGTGCCCATTGATGGCCATCTGGGATTTGGCATAGGCCCCTCCGAAACTGGCATCGATGCCCATCACCTCCCCGGTCGATTTCATCTCCGGCCCCAGGATGGGATCGACCCCCGGGAACTTGATGAAGGGCAACACCACCTCCTTCACCGCCACATGGGAGAGCTTCCTTTCCTCGGTGAATCCCAGATCTTTCAAGGTATATCCCACCATCAGCTTGGCAGCCAGCTTGGCCAGGGGCACCCCGATCGCCTTGCTCACGAAGGGGACGGTGCGGGAGGACCGGGGATTGACCTCCAGGACATAGATCTTTCCCTCCTTGATGGCGAACTGGATATTGATCAGGCCCACCACCTCCAGCTCCAGGGCCAACGCCCGTGTCTGCTCGCGGAGCTCGTCCAGGAGGACGGGGGCGATGGAACGGGGCGGAATGGAGCAAGCGGAATCTCCGGAGTGAATGCCCGCCTCCTCGATGTGCTCCATGATGCCGGCCACCACCACCTCCAGGCCATCGGATAAGGCGTCCACATCGATCTCCAGGGCATCCTCGATAAATTTGTCCACCAGGACCGGGTGCTCATAAGAGGCCTGCACCGCCGAGGCCATGTATTGGCGGAGCGAGGCGGCATCATAGATGATCTCCATGGCCCTGCCCCCCAGGACATAGGAGGGTCGGAGAAGCACCGGATATCCAATCTGTTTGGCGATCGCTTCCGCCTCCTCGCCCGATCTCGCCGTGCCGTTAGGGGCTTGATGGAGGCCCAGTTGATCAAGCAATTGCTGGAAGCGATCCCGATCCTCCGCGCGGTCGATGGCATCAGGTGAGGTGCCCAGGATCTTTACACCCTCTCGTTCCAGGGGTACCGCCAGCTTCAGAGGGGTCTGACCGCCAAACTGAACAATCACCCCCACCGGCCGCTCCTTCTTCACGATAGCGAGCACATCCTCCAGGGTGAGGGGCTCGAAATAAAGGCGATCCGAGGTATCGTAGTCGGTGCTCACCGTCTCCGGGTTACAGTTGATCATGATGGTCTCATGGCCCACCTCTTTCAGGGCCAGGGCTCCATGCACACAGCAGTAGTCGAACTCGATCCCTTGGCCGATGCGGTTCGGACCCGAGCCCAGGATGATCACTTTCTTGTGATCCGTAGGATCGGCATCGCATTCGGACTCATAGGTGGAGTAGAGATAGGGGGTGTAGGCGATGAACTCGGCCGCACAGGTATCCACCCGCTTGAAGACGGCCTCAATGCCTGCCTGCTGACGGGCAGTCCGGATCTCTTCCTCCGTGGATCGGCAGAGGTAGGCCAGGCGACGGTCGGAGAAGCCAAATCGCTTCGCCTCGCGGAGGAGATCGGGGGACAAAGGCTGATGCTTCTCGCCCTTTTCTTGGGCGGCCCGCTCGATCCTTCCCTCCATCTCCACGATCTCGGAGATGTTGTAGAGGAACCAGGGATCGATCCAGGAGAGCCGGTAGATCTCCTCCACCGCCATCCCCATGCGGAGGGCATCGGCAATAAAGAAGACCCTCTCCGCATTGGGAACCCTCAACTTCTCCCGGATGCGCTCCAGGGCCTGGGTTCTTTCCTCTGCTGTGGAAGGCCTGTCCTCGGGGAGGCCAAGTCGCGTCTCCAGCCCATAGGAGTCGCTCTCTAAGGAGCGGAGGGCCTTCTGCAAAGACTCCTTGAAGGTCCGGCCAATGGCCATCACCTCCCCCACCGACTTCATCTGGGTGGTGAGGGTCTGATCCGCCTGGGGAAATTTCTCAAAGGCCCAGCGGGGGAACTTGACGACGCAGTAATCGATGCTCGGCTCAAAGGAGGCCGGGGTTTCCTTGGTGATGTCGTTTCGGATCTCATCCAGGGTGTAGCCAATCGCAAGCTTGGCGGCGATCTTGGCAATGGGAAAGCCGGTCGCCTTGGAGGCCAGAGCGGAGCTGCGGGAGACCCGGGGATTCATCTCAATCACCACCATCCGCCCCGTCTCCGGATGGACGGCAAACTGGATGTTCGATCCACCCGTCTCCACCCCAATCTCGCGGATGATGGCGACCGCCGAATCCCGCATGATCTGATATTCCTTATCAGTGAGGGTCTGAGCCGGGGCCACGGTGATGGAATCTCCGGTGTGGATGCCCATGGGATCAAAGTTTTCGATGGAGCAGATGATCACTACATTGTCCGCCAGATCCCGCATCACCTCTAACTCATATTCCTTCCAGCCGATCAGGGAGGCTTCGATCAGACAGCGGTGGATAGGGCTGGTCTCCAGCGCCCACTGGATCGCCGCCTCCAGTTCCTCCCGATTAAAGGCGACGCCCCCTCCGGTCCCCCCTAGGGTGAAGGAGGGCCGGATGATAGCAGGAAAGCCCACCCGTTCAATGATCTGCTGGGCCTCCTGGAAGGTATGGCAATAGCCGCTCTCGGGCAGATCCAGGTCGATCTTCTGCATCGCTTGCTTGAAGAGTTCCCGGTCCTCCGCGGCCTTGATCGCATGTAGCTTGGCCCCGATCATCTCCACCCCATATCGATCCAGGACGCCCGCCTCGGCCAGCTCTACTGCCACATTGAGGGCAGTCTGACCTCCCAGGGTGGGGAGCAGGCAGTCCGGCCTCTCCTGGGCGATGATCTTCTCCACCGTCTCGGCGGTGATGGGCTCCACATAGGTGCAATCCGCCATCTCCGGGTCGGTCATGATAGTGGCGGGATTGGAATTGACCAGGATGATCCGATAGCCCTCCTCCCGGAGGGCCTTGCAGGCCTGGGTTCCCGAGTAGTCAAACTCGCAGGCCTGGCCGATGATAATGGGGCCCGAGCCGATGAGGAGGATGCTTTCGATGTCGGTGCGCTTTCCCATCTCGCTTCAGCCCCAGTATCTCTTCATCAGATCGGCGAAGCGGCCAAAGAGATAGCCCGCATCGTGGGGGCCCGGAGAGGCCTCCGGATGGTATTGGACGGAGAAGATAGGTAACTCTTTATGGGCGATCCCCTCGCAGGTCTGATCGTTCAGATTGAGGTGAGTCAGGAAGACTTCGTCTCTGCCGCCCAGGGGGGAGAGGTCCACGGCGAATCCGTGGTTCTGAGCGGTGATCTCCACCCTGCCCGTGCCCAGGTCCTTCACCGGGTGATTCCCGCCATGATGGCCAAATTTAAGCTTATAGGTCCTCGCCCCCAGGGCCAATCCCAGGATCTGATGCCCCAGGCAGATGCCGAAGATGGGAAGCTGGCCCAGGAGCTTACGCACATTCTCGATCAGGTAGGTCACCGGCTCCGGATCGCCCGGGCCATTGGAGAGAAAGATTCCATGAGGCTCCAGCGAGAGGGCCTCCTCCGCCGAGGTGAAGGCGGGGACCACGATCACCTCCAAGCCACAGCCTGATAGTTTGCGCAGGATATTGAGCTTGATCCCGCAGTCGTAGGCCACTACCCGCAACCTTGCTCCGTTCGAAAGCTTCGGCTTCTCGCCGAGGATCTCCTTCAGTTCCGCGAAGGGGAATTCCCGCCTTTTCGGGGGCAGAGGCCCATCGCCGCCTCCTCCGGTTGCCTTTCCCGTCCACCTCCACTCCCCTTCCCCCCAGAGGAAGGGGTTGCTGCAGGTGACGAATTGGGCTAAATCCAGGCCCACCATGCTGGGAGAAGCCTTCGCCTTAGCCGCCAGGCTCTTTGGGTCCAGATCGTCTGTGGAGATAACCCCCTGCTGGGCTCCCGCGTCGCGGATGTGGCAAGTGAGGGCCCGGGTATCCACCCCCTCGATCCCCACGATCCCCCATTTGCAAAGGAAGTCACCCAGGGCCATCCGGGATCTCCAGTTGGAGGGGCAACGGCAGTATTCCCTTACCACGAAGCCCTCCACAAAGGGACGGAAGGACTCGAAGTCCTCCTCATTGACCCCACAGTTTCCAATCAAGGGATAGGTCATGGTGACGATCTGGCCCTTGTAGGAGGGATCGGTGAGGATCTCCTGATAGCCCATCAGGCTGGTATTGAAGACCACCTCGCCGATCGCTTCCCCCTCGGCCCCGAAGGAATACCCTTCAAAGAAGGTCCCGTCCGCCAGGGCAAGGAGGGCCCTCTTGCGATTATTCAGCTCGGCCATCGTAGACGATCCTTCCCCGAGAAATGGTCATCCAGGGAGCGCCCCTCAGCCTCCATCCTGCAAAGGGGGTATTCCGGCTCTTGGAACGGAACCTGGAGGAATCTACCACTACCTCTTTCTCCAGATCGAGGAGGGTGAGGTTGGCATCCGATCCCTCGGCCAGGCATCCCTTCTTGAGGCCCAGGATGCGGGCCGGGCCGGAGGTGAACCTGGCCACTAGGTCCGGAAGGGGCAACTCACCTTTGTGATACAGCTCATGGAGCGAGAGGGAGACCGCGGTCTCTAATCCGATGATGCCGGTTGGCGCGTAATCGAACTCCACCTCCTTCTCCGAGGTAGCATGGGGGGCATGGTCGGAGGCAATTGCCTCAATCGTTCCATCGGCCAGCCCCTCCCGGAGGGCGGCAATATCCTCCACTGAGCGGAGGGGAGGGTTCATCTTCAGGTTGGGATCGAAGCTGGCCAGGTGTTCCTCGGAGAGGGCGAAGTGGTGGGGACAGACCTCCCCGCTCACCCGCATCCCGCGGGACTTCGCCCAACCGATGAGGCGGACGGAGCCCGCCGTGCTCACATGGGCCACATGCAGGCGCGCCCCGGCCAGCTCCGCCAGGATAATATTGCGTGCTACCATCACTTCCTCGGAGGCGGCGGGAATCCCTTGAAAGCCGAGACGGGTGCTGGTGAAGCCTTCGTTCATCACCCCGGAGCCGGAGAGGTTCAGATCCTCGCAGTGCTCGATGATGGGAAGGTCAAGCATCCGGGCGTATTCCATGGCCCGGCGCATGAGGTTGGCGTTCATCACCGGACGGCCATCATCGGAGAAGCCCAGGCAGCCGGCGGCCTTCAGGTCTCCCAGTTCCGCCATCTCCTCCCCCTTGAGGCCCTTGCTGATCGCTCCGATCGGATAAACGGGGACGAGTCCATAAACCTTCGCCTGATTCAGAATGAAGTCGGTCACCGCCCGATTGTCGTTGATGGGGTCGGTATTGGCCATGCAGCAGATTGCGGTGAAGCCGCCGCGGGCCGCCGCGGCCGTTCCGCTCTCGATGGTCTCCTCATCCTCCCTGCCCGGCTCCCGCAGGTGGGTATGCATATCGATGAATCCCGGACAAACAATCTTTCCGCGGGCGTCGATGGATTCCTCCGCCTGGAGATCCTTTCCCAGCCTCACGATGCGTCCGTCCTGGATCAGGAGGTCCAGTACCTCATCGATGCTTTGGGCCGGATCGATCACCCTTCCCTTCTTGATGACCAGGGACATCCCTTCCTCCTCGCCTTAAGCTCCGGTCGAGACTCCACCCAGAAGCAGAAAGAGGATGGCCATCCGGATGGCCACCCCGTTGGTTACCTGATCCAGGATGATCGAATAGGGACCGTCCGCCACCTCGGGAGAGATCTCCACTCCCCGGTTCATGGGCCCAGGATGCATGATCAAAAGATCCTTCTTTGCCCCCTCCAGCCTCCTCAAATTCAAGCCGAAGAGCCGCGAGTATTCGCGCAGGGAGGGGAACAGGCTCTGCTCCTGACGCTCCAGTTGAATGCGGAGCATCATGATCACATCCACTCCCTCGATCGCTCGATCCAGATCGGTAAAGACGGCAACTCCCAGGCGTTCCACAAGGCGGGGCAAGAGCGTGGCGGGTCCCGCCACCCGCACCTCCATCCCCATCTTCGTCATCCCATGGATGTTGGAACGGGCCACCCGGCTGTGGGTGATATCCCCCACGATGGCCACCTTCAGACCGTTGAGGGTTTTCTTCCTCTCCCGTATGGAGAAGAGATCGAGAAGGGCCTGGGTGGGATGCTCATGGGCCCCATCCCCGGCGTTGATGACCGGGATGGGAAGGGCGTCCGCCAGGATCCTGGGTGCCCCCACCGCAGAATGACGGATGACTAAGAGATCGGGCTTCATGGCCATCAGGTTCCTGCCCGTATCCTTCAGGGTCTCTCCCTTGACCACCGAGCTGGCCGAGGTGGAGATGTTCACCACATCGGCGGAAAGTCTCTTGCCGGCGATCTCGAAGGAGGTTCGGGTTCGGGTGCTCGGCTCATAAAAGAGGTTAATGATCGTCTTCCCCCTTAGGGTAGGGACCTTCTTGATGTCTCGCTCCGAGACCTCCTTCATCGACTCCGCGGTATCCAGGATGAGCTGGATCTCCTCCGGCTCCACCTCTTCCAGGCCCAGTATATCCTTTCCTTTCAGGGCCGTAACCACCTCTCACCTCCGCCTCTGGTCATATCTTTCGACTTTCTCATCCCTTGAAGATCATGACCCCGTTTTTCCCGTCCTCCTCCTCCAGCATGACCTGAACTTCTTCCGAGCGGGAGGTGGGAATGTTCTTTCCCACATAGTCGGCCCGGATGGGCAATTCGCGATGGCCCCGGTCGATGAGCACCGCGAGCTGGATCAGCCGGGGTCGCCCCAGATCGATGATGGCATCCAGGGCCGCCCGGATCGTCCGGCCGGTATAAAGGACATCATCCACTAAGATCACCGCTTTGCCCGCGACCGGGAAGGGGATATCGGTCTTGCGGACAGTGGCCTGGAATCCCTCCTCCCCAATATCGTCGCGATAGAGAGTAATATCCAGGGCCCCTACCGGGATCTCAATGCCCTCGATTTCCTTCAGTCGCGAGGCAAGACGCCGGGCGAGATGTACTCCCCGGCTGCGGATTCCGATCAGGACTAGATTCCCCGCCCCCTTGTTCTTTTCCACGATCTCATGGGCGATGCGAGTCAGGGTTCGTTCAACCCCCTGCCCATCCAGAATCTCTGCCACCTCTTTTTGGTTCATGCGGGCCATTCCTTCCTTTGGGCACAAAAAAACCTCCTCACCGCTGTAGGAGAGGAGGTTCCGATTACAATATCTACGCTATATGTAAATCTCTTCATAGCTCCTTTTCTAACCTCACCGAGTTAGATTAAAAGGTACTCATATAATAGCTCATCCGCGAAGAAAGTCAACCCAAATTTTTCATCCTTCCCCCAGCCCCAAGAGGAGATGGATCGGGCGAAATCCCTTGACCTCCTTCGGGGGAGGAGATATCTTGCCCGCGTCTTCCATAGGGAATGGACCGAGAATTGCTGCAGCCGCGCGCAATGAAAGAAGGAGGTTCATATGAATGCAGCAAAGAGAGAAGTCTTTCCTCTCCTCTTTGCTCCCGTACAGATGGCAGGGCTTGCGCTTCGCAATCGCCTGGTCATGGCCCCCACAGCGATCAACTGTGCCAATCCCGACGGGACCCCCTCGGATCGGCAGATCGAATATTATCGGATGCGGGCAGAGGGAGGCGTGGGTCTGGTCGTGGTGGAGGCGACCTTTGTGAGAGGCGATGGCCGCTCCTTCCGTGCCAGCCTGGGTTTGGATCGGGACTCGCGGGTTCCTCGTTTTCGAAAGCTGACCGAGGCGATCAAAGAGCAGGGGGCCAGAGTAGGGATCCAGCTGGTCCATGCGGGGCGGCGGGCAGACCCGAAGATCACCGGGACCCAACCTCTCGGCCCCTCGCCCATACCCTGTCCGGTCCGCCAGATCCTCCCCCGCCAATTGAGAGTGGAGGAAATCGTGCAGCTCGCCCAGGCCTTTGCCGCCGCGGCGGAGAGAGCTAAGGAGAGCGGCTTCGACCTCATCTGCCTGCATATGGCCCATGGCACCCTTCTTCATCAATTTCTTACTCCCCTGGCCAATCAGCGCCAGGACCGTTACGGAGGGAATCCGGAGGGAAGGCTCCGCTTTCCTCTGGAGGTCGTGAGGGCCATCCGTGCCCGTCTCGGCCCCTCTGTCATTCTCTCCTGCCGCATCAGCGCCGAGGATGGCGTAGAGGGGGGGTTGAAGATTGGTGATACCGGTGGGATCGGAAGGAGATTGAAGGAGGTCGGCGCCGATCTCCTGGATGTCTCCTTCGGCATCCAGGGCTCCACCCCCCTCACCTCCCCCACCCAGAAGACGCCGTCGGGGTGCTTCATCTCCTTCGCCGAAAAGATGCGCATGGCCGCAGGCCCGCCGGTGATTGCCGTGGGGAAGATCTGGGATCCCGCCCTGGGGGAGGAGACGATCGCCCAGGGCAGGGCAGATCTGGTTGCCCTCAGCCGGCCCCTGCTGGCCGATCCCCGCCTGCCCCGGAAATGGCAGGAAGGCAGATTGGCTGAGGTTCGCCCCTGCATCGCCGACAACAAAGGCTGCCTGGGACGCCTCTACCAGAACCTAAAGGTCCGCTGCAGCGTCAATCCCTCTTTGGGTCGGTAAGATGGGGAGGGTCTCGCTTTCCTTTAGAGGAGATGAAATGAGATTCGGCCTGGCATCGAGCATGCTTCGCAACCCCTCAGATTTTTCCTTCTATCTCCTTTACCAGTTTTTCCACCGCCTCGCGCAGCGCCTTCGCATTCGGCGTGGCATTCTCCTTGCTGGAGTCAGTGTCCAGGCTTCCCCATTCGGTGGAGACATCGGCCCCCACGGAGCGATCTGTCTTACTGCCGGTGGCCCGGAAACTTTCGATCAGCTTTCCCTCCTTGACCGAGATGAGATCACCCTGGATAGTGATCTTTGCCTTTACGGTTCGCAGCGAAGAGCCGACCGACTTTCCCAGAACGCTGATCCCTCCGAGGCCAGAGGAACTGGAGGTCGCTTCGGCCTCCAGGATCGTTCCCATCACGACATAATCGACGCCATTCTTTCCGCCGAGCTCGATCGCCTTTTCGAGATCGATCGTTTCCGATTCTTCCTCCCCCTTTGGCTTGTAGGGGATGAATTTCGGCACATACTTTTTGTCTTTCAAGAATTCAGACCGGATGAACTTCGCCACCTGCTCGCCGAATCCCGCGCCAACTCCCGAGGCATCCTCGAAGGGAAGGATGCCGATCTTCTGAGCCAGGGCGATCCCGGGCATCAACCACAGAACGAGCAAAAGCAAAGTGCAGAGTCTTTTCATAGTTCTCCTCCCATGATCCTTGGTGCATATTCAAAATGGACCTCGATCAGGTCCAGAATCCATGTGACACACCCGCTCATTGGGCGGTGTAAACACTTCCCGGAAGCAAATTATCATAAGAGATATTCCATGGCAACACGGAAGGACTACAAGAGAGAGACCCTCAACTGGTCCACTTCGCCAATGATCTGGATCCGACAAAGGGGCCCCCGGTCCCTTTGTCCGGTCCTTTCACAGAGCCCATCCTCTCCTGATGGATCTCGGTTCAGGGATCAGGATGCGCAAATAGCCTGTCCATCCTGAAGTATTGCAGGATGGAGATAAAGTCGGGCGATCGGAGGGGATCTTTTTTCATTCCAAAGAGGTGGGAGGAGCAGGAGCAGTCCGAGGAGCCGAAGCCCGGGACGCTCCAATCCGAGATCTTCTCCAGGGCTTCGGCGATCTGGCACTCCAGCCCATTCTCAGTGCGAATAGGGAGGGCATATCGGAATTCTGCCTGGCTCCGCAGATAATCGATATGCCAGAAAAGCCTCTTCCGTAATCTTCGGTGCCTCTCGAGGCGCCGGGTCAGGTTCGCCCTGGCCGAGCCGACATAGAGATAGTAGCCTGCCCTGAATTGCACCCTTCCCAATTTTCCCACCTGGAGGCTGGTCTTCTCCGGGAGCCTTAAGATGAGGATGTAGCTTCCCCGGTCTTTTGCCTCCCTTTCCGCCAGATTCCAGGGAATATCGAGCAAGCGCGCTTCCGAGGCGAAGGAAAGATCTTCCTTCCATTCTACTGCCAGGGGAAGGATGAGAATGCGCTCCCGGGCAGCCAGAAGAGCCTGCGAAAACTCCAGGTCGGTATGATATTCCGGCATGAAGAACTTGGCGGAAGGCCAGCCTATCAGGAACAGGACTGCGCCTCTCCTCCCTTGCCTCGATAAGTCGGCCAGCTCTTCCATGTGCCGTTTCCCCCTCGCAGTCACGCCATCGGGAAACATGGCGACGGTATTGCCAAGAAGGGTGCAGGACTTGACCTCTAAGATGATCTGCTCACTTCTTCTTTTTAGGAGAAAATCGAACCGGCTTCGCCCCTGTCTTACTTCCCTCTTGATGATCTCTGCTCCCTCCAGGCCGGGAACAAGGTGCTTGCGTATCAGATGCTCTGCCAGGTCGTTGGTCCGGTGGGTATGAACCATGACCGGATGGTTCCCCTTCTGGATTGCCACGGCCGTATAGGGTAATCCATCCTCCCGCCAAGAGGCCCGCTCCAGGTAGACCTCTGCTCCAGGCAGCAGCAATTCCCATAACCTGCCTGGATTGGGCAAGAAGGCCTTTACCGCCTTATCATGGAGCCGGCAAATGAGCGTAAACCGATTCGGCCTCTCCAAGAAAGCTGCCTTCTCTGCATGTCTAAAGAATTCCATTTCGTGGTCTTCAGGATCCTAACTTTACTTAGTGCTCATTTTACTTCCTCCGTGCACTCCAGGCAATCCACCTCCGTCGTTTTTCTTTCTTGACGAGTCCCCCTATTCTCTATATACGATGTAACGACACAATTGATGCAGTGGTCTGGAGCTAACGACCTGGCAGGGAGGGTGAGGGCAATGACCACACAACGAGAAGATGCAGACAAGACCTTTCTCTTTCCGGAGCCTGAGAAGTTATTCGAAGAGCCCTTCTCAGGGAAGAAGCTATTGCGGCTTATGGCATTCTTCGGGCCGGCAGCCGTGGTTGCCTCCATTTCCGTGGGAGCGGGGGAGACGGTGCTGGCCGTGCGCACAGGAGCCTGGGCAGGCTATGGTCTCCTGTGGCTAGTGGTGCTGGCTGCTTTGACCAAGAACCTCTTCTTGCAGTACGCCCTGGGCCGTTACACCGTGATTACCGGTGAGTATCTGGGCGATGCCTGGGCCCGCGTGCCCGGCCCCAGAGGGTGGTTTCTCTGGTTCATCCTGGTCATCGAAGTGACGATGGCTCCCTTCTTTGTGGCTGCCATTGCCGGGGCCTGCGGGGGCCTGATGAGGACGATTTTCGGTTTTGGCGATCCCCGATTGTGGGGCGTCTTCTTTGCGTTGTTTGCCCTGGGCCTCGGCATTGGCGTCAGCTATGCCAAGATGGAGCAGCAACAGATGATCATCTGCGGTGTCTTGGTGCTCGGTACGCTGATCGGTGCAATCATCAGCTCCCCCTCTCTCCTGGAGACCGTGAAGGGAGCCCTCTCCTTCGGCTTCATCCCTCCCTACCCGGATTGGGTCCAGGCTGATCCGAATTTCCTAAAGCGCCCCAGGCTGTTAGAGTTCGCCACCGTCTTCGGATACATCGGGGGGAGCATGACCGTGTACATCGTCTATCCTCACTGGGCCTCCCTTCATCGCTGGGGGATGACCGGCTCACCACAGATCGAGGAGATCAGGAATTTTGCGCGAGAGAGGGGTGCCATCTACCTTTCCCATGACCGGGGGGAGGTTCATAAGGCCCATAGGCACCTTACAACCATCCGCTGGGATGTGGGGATGGGGGCCTTCGTCCTTCTCTTTGTCAGCGCTTCCTTCCTGATTTCGGGAGCCTCCGTGCTTCATCCTCGCCATTTGCTTCCCGGGGGCTTCGCCTTGCTATCGCATCAAAGGGCGATATGGGAACAGATCAGTCCCCTCATGGTTCCCGTCTATTATATTTGTGTCCTGGCCGCCCTTTGGGGTACTCTCTACTCCCTCCCGGAGATGTACGCTCGGCTCACTCACGAATTCCTGGGCGCCGTTATGGCCGCGGTCAGGCGGGCGCCCTACCGAAAAGTCTTCCTATGGGTGGGCATTTACATCGCGGTGGTCTGCACATTCGTGGTCTGGAGTGGGATGCAGCCGGTCACCATGATGGATATTGCGGCCATGATCTCCACCAATATCGGGATCATGCTGGTCTGTTTCGGGGCTTTCTGGCTAAATAAATCTCTGCCCAAAGAGTACCGCATGGGGAAAAGGGTGGTGGTAGGCTTGCTCATCACGGCCCTCATGCTGACTCTGGTCTCCGTGCTCTCGGTCACTCAGATGTGGGCCAAGTACATCGGCCATTGAGTCTGCTCACCATCATGGTGCGGACCGGTTGTAATGTCATGAAGGAGAAGGGATGAGGAGGCGCAATCGGTGAACCAGCCGATCTTCAGAAAAGAGGGTGAGGTGGAGCAAATCCGGATCAGCCGACCGGGATCGGACGGGTTCGCCTTGTTTCGGATGGTGATCGACCCCGCGAGGGGGGATAGCACCTCGGCCCTGCTCGGCGTGCACGAGCATCCGCCCGGGCTTCCGCCCATCCTGCCTCATTGCCACCAGGAGGTGGAGGAGACCGTTTACATTGTCGCAGGCGAGGGAATAGTGAAGCTGGGTTGGGATCCAAAGGCCATGCAAGCCCATCCCTTCCATGCGGGATGCTGCTGGTATGTTCCTCCGGGTTGCTACCATCAGATCGTCAACACGGGAACCGGCGCAATCAAGATGGTGGTCAGTTATTTCCGGAACGATGGGAGGCCCATCAGCCACAAGCTCGTGTCGGGGGAATTGACGGTGGTGGCGCAGCCGGCATAGGTGCACTCCCAGTCCATTTCGGCTCCTAAAGCTTTACCACGGCCTATTTGCACGCAATGTCAAGAGTCAAGAACTCCTGACCCCCTCCCCTCTTCTCTCCGCTCCGCTTCTCAATTTCCTTCCCTCCCTCCTGTAAAAATCCCTTGACACGGATGCTCGGAAGAAAGTATTTTCCCACAATTGTGCCCGGCGGGTGGTTGGCCGGTACATGCTCCGCAAGCCCCGCCTGTGAGGGCAAGGAATTTCACTGGATTGAGTTTTCCGGATCGAAGCCAATTTATGAGAAAGAGAGCCGTGGAGACCCTATGACTCAAAAGGATGCTCGAATTAAATCTTCCGCAGTATGCATTTGCCTTGGATTGATGCTCTTACTCCATTCGGGATGGATCTGCCCCAAGGAGGCACATGGGGAGAGGCAAGGAGGAGAACAGGGGAAAGTTGCGGAGCAAAGCGCAGAACCTCAGCCAACATCCGAGGATCAGAAGGTCCAGGAGCAGGCGAAGATCAAAGAGGTTCCCGGCCCGATTCGGTTCGAGCTGACCTCCCGCACGGAGTTGAAGTACGAGCAGACCTTCCTGGAAGATACCGGGTATGTGATGCGGGCTATCCTATCCGGAAGCTATGCCATCCCTTCCCTCAAGATGTCCTTCGGGTTCGATGAAATCCCCATGGTCAGGATCGACACACCAGGGCATTCGGAGGACTGGATGTTGGGGGACATCATCCTGAGATACGGCTATGTTCCCTATATCTCCCCCCAGCAGAGCTTTGGGCTGGTTCTCGTCACCAATCTGACGCTGCCCACGGGCGACTTCGAGGGCGGTGCGGGGGCTGGGCGCTATGACCTCGAGCCCCGCCTGTTTTTTCCCTACAAGTTCAACAAGACCTACACCATCGTCCCCGCGGTGTATGAGAAATTTACCCTCGCCAAGAAAGAAAATGGCGTCCCGGTCTCCAACCTCCTCACCCTGCGGTTGATCAACTTGATTTTCACCTCCCCTGGCAGCTACATCATTTTGGAGCCGAGACTCTATCAGGACTTTGAGGCAAAAGAGACCAGCGGAGAACTGCGCTTTCAGATTGGCGCCATGTTGACCATGAACCTCAGTGCCTATCTGGAATACTCAGCCGGCATCGGAGGGGAGAGAACCTTCGACGGTAGGGTGGCTGCCGCCTTTCGCTATTTCTTCCGTTGAGGACACCGCGAGGTGAGCGCTACGCCGGGAGGGCCTGCAGCGTGGCCAATTGGCCGCAGGCGTAGTCGCGATTGAGACGCCAGAGGGTTAGGAATTCGATCACCTTGGGCGGGACCTTGAGGCTCAGGATGGTTGTGGCGAAGCGGTCGGCGGCGATCTCGTTCAAGGAAGGGAGGCCGGTGTGGAAGCGCAATGGTCCCAGCCGCCCCGTCTCGATGCGAAACCCCGAGGTTCCGGGTGTGAGCTTTTTGGCCTCCAGATGGTGATAGAGCTCATGGGCCAGATGAACAGGGGTGACCTCCACCAATCCCAGCAGGTCCTCCAGTCCATGGATGGCAATCAGTTGATCTACCTCCCCGAGGGGGGAAGTGTAGAGAATGATGGAGGGCGGACGGCTGCGATATTCCGAAAGGAGCACCGAAGGACCTGCCTGCACCGCTTCATTGCGGTAAATCACGGGCACCCGGAGGGCGGCGGCGATCTGGTCCGGCCTTTGCCCATGTCTCTGCATGGCCAGCTCGGCTGCCTCCTGCCCTGCGGCTAAAGCGAAGTCGATCGCCCGCTGATCAACTCCCTCTTCGAGGCAATGGTAGAAGGGATCCTCTAACAGCCTCAGATGGGCCAGGCGCCGTTCGCTCCCGATCCTCACCACTTCCTCCATCAGCGCCGAAAGAGAGAGCGAAGTCTCCAAATCAGAGCCCGGTGGCCCCTCGGCATCCCACGACCACAATCGGCTCTTCCGGGGCAACGCCCTCCAATTCCGTCCCCGCCAGTCCCAGGGCATGATCGATGTTCTGCACCCCCGAGAGATCCACAATGTGGCTCCCCACAATCACAAACAGATCGGGATAGACGATGCTATCCCCCTGGTAGAGGGTCAATTCCTCCCAGATCCTTTTCAGCCCCTCCAGAGCGTTGGCTCCGGTCAGCTGATAGACCGATCCATCCGAGCGCTGAACCTTCACAAAGCCCTGACGATCCAGGACGCGAATCGGATAGCGCCGGGAGCGGAAGATGCGGAGTCTCCGCTCCTCCACCTTTCCCTGATAAACGCTGCATAGGCTGGAGCGGGCACAGAGCTCGACCTGCTCCGGCGGCAGGTTCATGGACCGGGCGGCGATGGCTCTACATTCCTCCGGATCGGGCAGCCTCGCGAAATCTTGGGCGCGCATCTCCATGCTCCCGATGGCCGTGGCGCGCACCCGATTGGTCTGGGGGTTGACCTCCAGGAAGACCTCGATGGACTCCGGGTCGGCACCGCCCCTCATCACCGCCTGGCGCGCCTCCTGTTTGATGGCGGCAATATCGAGCGAGGTGGGATTGATGATGATCCGCTCGATCACATCGCGCACCATGGCCAGGGCCACGCCGATGGAGGACATCACCTCCGCATTCTCCGGGATGCGCAGCTCCAGCCCCATGCGCTGGGCGGTATGCGGGATGAGGGCGGCAGCACCGCCCCCTCCGCCGACCAGGACCATCTGATCCGAATCGAGCTCGTATTCGGAGATCAGGCCCCGGATCACGGGAATGATCTTGTCCGTGGCGAAGTCCAGGATGCGCCGGGCCGCCTCCTGCGAAGATACCCCGAGATGCCGGGCCAACGGGGCGATCGCCCTTCGTGCGGCCTCACCGCTTCCAAAGGAATAGTATTCCGGCTTCACCAATCCCAGGGCATTGGCGGCGCAGGTATTGGTGATCGCATATAACTGGCCACCCGTGGTCCGGACGGCCACATAGTCCGCGGGGTCTTCCGCCTTAGGCTGAACGAAGATCAATTCCGGCTCGCCAATCTCCTCGGGGCGGGCAAAGGCCCCATAGGGGAGTCCCGCGATGTGGGCGCTGCGCGGCCCCACATCCACGATCTCCTTCCCCTTGACTCTGACCATGCTGCCACCGGCCACCCCCAGCACGCGAATATCCAGGGAATTCACATAGGTTCGGTGGCCACCCACCTCGGCCGACTGGATGGTGGGCCGCCCATTGCGGAGGACGCCGATGTTGGTGCTGGTTCCCCCCACCTCGAAGAAGACGCCATCGGAGACGCGCAGATACATGAGGGCACCGGCTACCGTGGCGGAGGGGCCCGAAAGCATGGTCAGGATGGGGCGCTTGCGCATCTCGGTGATGTCCATCACCCCGCCATCTCCTCGCATGATCATGAGAGGGGCCTCGATGCCTGCCCGCCTCACGCTCTCCTCGGTCATATTCGCCGTCTCCAGCATCTTGGGCAGGATGCCGGCATTGATCACTGCAGACCGGGCGCGCGTGGTGAGGCCATAGAGCTTGCTGATCTCATGGCCTCCGGTGGCCGGAAGCCCCAGTTCCTCCGCGACCTTCATCACCAGGAGCTCGTTGGACGCATTGTCCACACTGAAGGCATCACTGGCCACGATGACCTTCGCTCCCCGTTCCATCAGTCTCTCGATGGCCCGGCGGGCTTCCTCAGAAGTGAGCTGCTCGGTATTGAGGAAGGTATGGTGGGTTGGCAAGATGCGACCGGTGACCAGCGAAATGTTGCCCACCGCGGTCTGGCTTTTGGCGAGCATGCCAGCGACTCCCCCACTCCCCATGCCGATGATCCCCACCGGGGCCAGGTCTCCTTCCAGCATGGCATTGGTGGCCTGGGTGGTGCTATGGGCCAGGAAGACCACATGGCGAGGGTCGATCTGGAACTCTTCCAGCGCTCGCCGAAAGACATGGATCACCCCCCGGGCCACGCCCTCAGGATCGGAGTGGGTTGTCAGGACCGAGGACTTGCCAATCATCTCCAGGGTCTCGTTATCGATGACGACTGCCTTGGTGAAGGTACCGCCCACATCGATGCCGATGCGGACCTGACGCTCATTCATGATGGGGAACCCTTATGGCACC
>Ga0315314_1001004_pt1 | contig 27067 bp, 28 predicted proteins | sample TDP9_MG_FD_203631 | JGI IMG/M metagenome (GOLD analysis project Ga0315314, IMG submission 203631) | Freshwater sediment microbial communities from Lake Towuti, South Sulawesi, Indonesia - TDP9 | ecosystem: Environmental > Aquatic > Freshwater > Lake > Sediment | place: Indonesia: South Sulawesi... | reverse complement strand
AAAGACTCTGCGACAAGATTAGAAGAAATAGAGACAGGATCGTAAGAGTGGAGAGAATAATGCTTGATGACGCTAAGGCATGCGTTATCGCTTATGGAAGCGTCGCAAGATCAGCTCTCGCAGCGGTCAATAGAGCTAGAAGACAAGGCTTGAAGGTGGGTCTTCTAAGGCTTATAACCCTATGGCCTTTCGCGGAGAAGGAAATTGAAGAAGTTGCCGGTGAAGTTGACGGATTGATTGTTGCAGAGATGAACTGTGGACAGATACTTAGAGAAGTCGAGAGGAGAGCAGATTACCGGAAAGTAACCTTCCTATCTAGGCTCGGCGAGGACCCTCATACGCCTGAAGAGATTCTAGCTCAAATAAGGAGGGTAGCTAGATGACGGAGGAAGCTCATCCGCTAGAAGAGTTCACTCGAAAGGGCATGATACCGCACATTTGGTGCAATGGATGTGGAGATGGAATAATCCTCAGCGAGTTCCTCCGCTCTCTCCGTGAATTGAACTACGATATGAATAAGATTGTGATAGTATCAGGAATAGGGTGTATCGGTAGAATATCAGGCTATATTAACGCGGATGCGTTTCATACGACGCATGGCCGTCCAATAGCTTTCGCAGTAGGCGTCAAGGCAACAAGACCTGACTTGAAAGTTGTAGTAATAAGCGGTGATGGAGATCTCTTCTCGATAGGCGGAAACCACTTCATACACGCAGCAAGGAGGAACATCGATATGACCGTGATCTGCTCAAACAACTTCAACTACGGCATGACTGGAGGGCAATCAGCCCCAACCTCCCCGCTAGAGGCTTATACAACGACAACGCCATACGGCAACATCGAACATCCATTCAACCTAGTTCATCTAGCAGCAGGTTCAGGCGCTGTATACGTAGCCCGCTGGACCACTATCCATATCAGATTGCTCCGAGAGTCGATGAAGAAAGCTCTGAAGAAACGCGGATTCACCTTCATCGAAGTTCTCTCGCCATGTCCTGAACAGTACGGAAGGAGAAACAGGATGCCGAACCCCATGGACTCCATGGTATGGTTCCGTGAGAAGAGTGTGATTCGACATCGGATCGACCCTCTGAAGGCTGAGATAACGCCGAACGAGATAGTTGTCGGAGAGTTCGTAGACACAGAGAAACCGGAGTTCACAGATCTCCTTCAAAAGCAGATTCAATCGATTCAAATGAGATTGGAGAAGGAGGGGAAGTTAACCGATGTCCCGCTTTGAGATTAGAATGGCAGGGCTTGGTGGGCAAGGGATAGTTCTAGCGGGGATAATCATCGGGACAGCCGCCTCCATATACGGAGGGAAGAATGCGACTCAAACTCAATCGTATGGCCCTGAAGCAAGAGGAGGCGCCTGCAAAACCGAGATAGTAATCGGGGAAGAGGAGATAGACTACCCAAAGGTTGAACAGCCAGATATCATAGCGGTCATGTCTCAAGAAGCATACAACACGTATGTAGGAGAGATCAAAGAGAACGCCACTCTGCTTTACGACTCTGATATGATTCTTGAGACGAGGCCGATGAATAAGGTGAGCATATATGAAGTGCCGGCTACCCGAATCGCTGAGCAACTCGGGAAGAAGATAGTTGCGAACATGGTTATGTTAGGCGCGATCATAGCCATAACCAAGATAGTTGACAATCAATCCATCGAGAAGGCTATCGCTAAGAATGTTCCCCGGGGAACAGAGAAGCTGAACATAGAAGCATTCAAGCGTGGCTACGAGTACGCTATGAAACGCATGGAGGAGAAGCAGCCTGAAATCAGAGCCTAGAATAGGCGTATACATCTGCCATTGTGGAACGAACATAGCCGGGGTAATAGACGTTGAAGCATTGAGAGCTTACGCTGAAAGTCTCCCAAACGTTTCGGTAGCGAAAACATACACCTACGTGTGCAGTGAACCAGGCCAGCAACTGATCAGAAAGGACATACGAGAAAAGAAGCTCAACCGAGTCATCGTAGCTGCATGCACACCATCACTCCACGAACCAACATTCAGAAAAGTCCTAGAAGAGGAAGGACTAAGCCCATATCTTTTCGAGATGGCGAACATAAGAGAACAGAACACTTGGGTGCATATGCAAACACCGAAAGAAGCGCTTGAGCTGGCTAAAGCTCAGATAAGAATGGCTCTTGCTAGAGCTGAGAAGCTGGAAGAACTTCATCCGAAAGAAGTCAAAATCGGAAGAAACGCTTTGATAATAGGAGGAGGGATCGCCGGGATATCTGCAGCGCTCGACCTAGCAAACGCAGGTTTCAATGTCTACTTGATCGAGAAGTCTCCGACGATAGGCGGCAGGATGGCTCAATTAGACAAAACCTTCCCGACGATGGACTGCTCCTCATGCATTCTAACGCCGAAGATGGTTGAGGCTGGAAGACATTCGAATATCAAATTGGTAACCTACGCTGAAGTTAAGGATGTTCAAGGGTATGTTGGAAATTTCAAAGTTAAGGTTCTGAAGAGGCCGAGGTATGTTGACGAGAAGAAATGCACCGGCTGCGATGAATGCTCAAAGGTTTGTCCAGTTGAGATTCCGGACGAGTTCAACGCAGGCCTCAGTTGGAGAAAGGCGATATACATCCCTTTTCCTCAAGCTGTTCCCCCAGCCTATGTTCTCGATGAGAAGAATTGTCTAGGGCTTACGCCTCTCGCTTGCGCCAAGTGCAAGGAGGTCTGCGAACCTGAAGCGATAAGCTACGATCAATACCCTACAGAGATCGACTTGGAAGTTGACACAATAATTGTTGCTTCAGGATACGAGCCTTACAACCCTATCGTTGATGAAGAGTACAATTACGGCGTCTACCAGAACGTTTTGACAGCTCTAGAGATGGAACGAATTTTGAACGCTGCAGGCCCCACATCTGGGAGAATAGTGCGGCCTTCAGACTTGAAGGAGCCGAGGAGCGTCGCGTACGTTCAGTGCGTCGGTTCAAGGAACGAAAGGAGAAACGTTTACTGTTCAAGGATCTGCTGTATGTATGCAGCCAAGCAAGCGAGGCAACTGAAGGAGAAGCATCCCGGCATGGATGTCTACGTCTTCTATATTGATGTACGTGCTTTCGGAAAGGGGTTCGAGGAGTTCTATGAGAAGACATGCAGAGAATACGGGGTTCAATTCATACGGGGGAGAATCGCTGAGATAGATGAGGATCCTGAGACGAAGAACCTCACAGTTAAGGCTGAGGATACTCTACTCGGTAGACCAGTTGAACTTGAAGCTGATATAGTGGTACTCTCAGTCGGGGTTACACCTGGCCAAGATACAAAGGCGATACAGAACATACTGAAGATCCCGATTGGAGCAGACGGATTCTTCTTGGAAGCGCATCCGAAATTGAGGCCTGTAGATACAACTGTCGACGGAATATTTCTATGCGGAACCTCAGCCGGCCCAAAGGATGTTCCGGATACAGTATCTCAAGCCAGAGCCGCTGCATCAGGAGCTACCGCTCTGATGGCCACTGGAAAATACATAATCCAGCCATACTTCGCTTCGGTTGATGAACCCCTCTGCGGCGGATGCGGAATATGCTTACCGCTATGCCCTTTCAACGCAATAGCCCTCGAAGAAAAAGTCGCTAAGATAAATGAGGCTCTCTGCAAAGGATGCGGCGTCTGTGCAGCAGCTTGCCCTGCAACCGCTATAAAAGCCAACCACTTCACCGATGAGCAGATTCTCAGCCAAATCGAATCCGCCCTATCAAGGTAGGTCGAGACGATGCCTGAAAAATTCGAACCCTACATATTCGGTTTCCTCTGTAACTGGTGCGGATACGCTGGCGCAGACCTAGCTGGAACAAGCAGAATACAGTACCCACCAAACCTTAGAGCGATAAGGCTCATGTGCAGCGGAAGAGTTGACCCCGCATTCATCTTGACCGCGCTTAAGAGAGGTGCTGACGGCGTCCTCGTCGTCGGCTGCCATCCAGGCGACTGCCACTACATAAACGGAAACCTCAGAACAGAAAGGAGAGTTGCGCTTCTAAAGAAGATGCTGAGCAATCTAGGATTAGACGATAGAAGAGTTAGACTCGAATGGATCTCAGCCTCTGAAGGGGAGAAGTTCGCAGTCGTCGTAAGGGAATTTGTTGAAGAGATGCGTGCACTAGGACCTAATCCGCTTGAGGGAAACATGAATGAAACTTAGAATTGCTCTGGAAGGGTTAGGGGCATGCGCAGGATGCGAAATCGCTATCCTCGACCTACATGAGGAAATCTTATCTCTACTAGAAGATTTGGAAGTCGATTACGCTCCTATCTTGATGGACAAGAAAATTCTGAATGAGAATGTTGATGTCTTACTTTTAAGCGGCTCTGTCAGAAACAAACATGATGCTGAAGAGGCGGTGAGGCTGAGTGAGAAGGCCAAGATCACTATCGCTTTCGGCTCATGCGCATCTTTCGGAGGCATCCCTGGACTAGCAAACCTGTACGCGACTAGAGAACTCTTAGAACGAGCCTACTTGACTACAGAGAGCACAGACAACAAAGAAGGAATTCTGCCTTCAGAAGAAGTGCCGCCGATTGAGCAGGTTATCAAGCCTCTCAAAGAATGGGTTGAGATCGACTATAAGATTCCAGGATGCCCTCCCCAACCAAAAATGATCAAAGAAATCTTTCAGATGCTTCTGAATCGAAAGCCTGTCACGCTGTCAAAGAAGACTGTATGCGATGAATGCGACTTGAAAAGAGAAGAGAAGAAGATAAAGAGAATCTTGAGGTGGGGAGAAGGCGAACCCGACGGAAGCCGATGTCTACTGGAACAGGGCTACTTCTGCGCTGGCCCTGCGACCAGAGCTGGTTGCGAAGCAAAATGCATAGCAGCACTTACGCCTTGCCGCGGATGCATGGGCCCGCCTGAGAATGTCACCGATCAAGGAGCTAGAATGGTCAGTGCGATCGCTTCAGTAGCAGCAGTCGACGAGAAGGATAGAGTCGATCCGGAAGAGCTAGCGACTATGTTTAAGGATGTTGTAGGAACCCTCTGCAGATTCAGTTTACCGTCTTCGATCATCTCGAGGAAAGTGCTTGAGAGGAAGAGCAAGTGAAACATCGCACCGTTACCATAGATCCGGTGACAAGGATAGAAGGCCGAGCTAAGATAACGATATGGCTAGATGGACATGGCGATGTCAAGGACGCGCACTTCATCGTCTTCGACTTGAGGATGTTTGAGAAATTCTTGGAAGGAAGACCGGTTGAAGAGGTTCCTCAAATAGTTACGAGAATATGTGGAATCTGCCCAGTCTCACATCACTTAGCATCAGCCAAAGCATGCGACATGCTCTTCGATGTGGAACCGGCTGAGACAGGAACATTGATTAGAGAACTGATGCATATGGGCCAGTATATACACAGCCATTCACTGCACTTCTTCTTCCTAGCCGGACCCGACTTCTTTACGAAAGGAAGAGAACAGGGGTTGCTCGCTTTGATGAGAGAGAGACCTGACCTAGCTAAGAAAGCTATTCAAGTGAGGAAGGTCGGCCAGAAGATCGTTGAGAAGACTGGCGGAAGAGCGATACATCCTGTAACAGCGTTACCAGGCGGCGTGACGAAGAGACTGAGCCGGAGAGAAGTTGAAGAGATGGCGGCTGATCTATCCAGCGTCAAGAAAGATCTACGTGAGCTAGTCAATGCATGTAAGGAAGGTCTGCTTGATAGAAAGAAGCTTACGCTTAACCTTGACTCGCAACGCTCCTACTACAGTTCGCTCTTGAACGATGGAGATTTCAACCTCTACGACGGCATGATAAGAATAATCACGCCAGAAGGGAAGATCGCTGAGGAGTTGAGTCCAAACAATTACCTGACTCAAATCGGAGAACATGTTGAACCTTGGACCTACATGAAATTCCCATTCTACAGGAAGGCTGGTTGGCCTGAAGGCGCGTATAGAGTCGGTCCTTTAGCTAGATTGAATGTAGCTGAAAGAATGCCGACGCCGGAGGCAGATCGGGAGTTCAATGAGTTCAGAAATGAATTTGGGAAGCCAGCGCACAATACTCTGCTTTATAATTGGGCAAGATTGATTGAGCTTTATTACGCGGTTGAGAGAGCGAAAGAGATAGTTGAGAATGAGAAGATAGATGCGAATGATGTACGGCGCGCATTCAAGATTAAGGGAGGACAGGGGATAGGCGTAATCGAAGCGCCGAGAGGGATGTTGATCCACCACTACGCCGCTGATGATGAAGGGATTATAGAAAGAGCGAACTTGATCGTCGCAACAACGCAGAATAATACGCATATAAACCGAAGCGTTCGCGATGTAGCGAAGAGAAGGATAGAGTCTGGAAGAATAGATGAGAGAGTTCTCAACGACATTGAGGTTGTAGTACGAGCTTATGACCCATGCCTTTCTTGTTCGACCCATACGTCAGATCAAACGAATCTTGAAGTCACCATTCTGAATGAAGACGGCGAACCTTTGAAGGTCCTCAAAAGGTAGATGGAAAAAATAAAAGCCGTTTCGATAGACCATTCGTGATGGAGAAGACTTTCATGTTAGTAGGGATAATGGCTGACACACATGACTGTCTACCGATGATAGAGAAGGCTATAAACAAGCTGAACAAAAGCAAAGTAAGATTGGTTCTGCACGCAGGCGACTACTGCGCACCTTTCACAGCCCCAAGATTCAAACGGCTCAATTCACGTTTCATAGGTGTTCTCGGCAACTGTGACGCTGAAAGAGATCTGCTCAAGGAGAGGTACTCTGAATTTGACAAAGAGATTCGCGGAAGATTCGCTGAAGTGGTAATCAGCAGACTGAGGATAGCGCTTCTTCATGGTGAAGATCAAGAACTATTGAAGTCGCTCATAAGATCCAGAGCTTATCAAGCCATCGTTCACGGCCACACTCATAAATTAAGAATCCACCGGAAAGATGACACCGTTGTTATCAACCCTGGGGAAGTCTGCGGATACTTGACTGGAAGAGCGACAGTAGCAATCTTGGATACATCAACAAGAAAGGCTAGAATCATCGATCTGAAATGAAGGCTGGAAGCATCATCATATTCAAGAGGGCATAAACTCCTGATCGATCTTCAGCATATGAGTCAAAAGTACAAGTTCTCTGTCGACGCTCTTGAGAGCCTCCAAAGCGTCTACGGCAGCGACTTGGAGAGGGTCGTTCAAGCATTGAAGACGCCTGGTAGAAGATACTACTTTAGAGCGAATACGATCAAGGCTTCTCCAGATGAAGTTGCTGAAAGATTCGAGAGAAGAGGCTTGAAAGTAAAGAAGCATCATGCGATAGAGGAAGCTCTCTACCTCGATATTGAAGGCCCCTTCGAAATTCCAACCCACGAACAGAAGATTGTTGTAGACAAGTTCACAGCGGAATCTGTTCTTCAAGGAGCTCATGTCTACGCGCCGGGCGTTGTGAAATGCCAGAAGATACGTCGTGACCAGAAAGTCACCGTCTTAGACGATCAAGGACAACAGGTTGCATCAGGCATCGCAAGAATGAATGAGACTGAGATCCTCAAACACAGACATGGGCTAGCTGTTGAAGTCACATCCTCACGCTATAAAGTTCCAAGTCTCAGAGAGACTGATGAGTTCCAACTTGGACTGGTTTATCCTCAATCCTTCCCCGCAATACTGACTAGCCGTATCCTCGACCCGCATTGTAACGAAGAAATAGTAGATCTGAACTGCGCACCAGGAGGAAAACTCTCTCACATCAGCGGACTGATGCAGAATACAGGCCGTGTCATCGGAGTTGACAGAAACAAGCAGAAGATCTCAAATGCAAGAGAAACCATGAAGAGACTCGGATGCAGCAACGTGACTTTAATTGCCCACGACGCAAGATACTTCGACATCGACTTTCCAGAAGTGAAAGCTGACAGATGCATCGTCGACCCCCCATGCAGCGCCCTCGGCATCATGCCGAAACTCTACGAATACACATCGACAGGCGAGATCCAAGCTCTTGCGAAATATCAAAAACAGTTCTTGAAAGCCGCGTCCAAAATAGTCAAACCCGGCGGTATAGTTGTCTACAGTGTCTGCACAACCACAATTGAAGAATGTGAAGCAGTTGCGAAGTTCGCTACTGAAAACTATGGATTAACACTTGAGCGACAAGAAATGTTCTTCGGCGAACAAGGCTTCAAGCTATATCCTTCAGCCGAACTGACACAAAGGTTCCACCCACACAAACATGATGCAGGCTACTTTATCGCTCGTTTCAGAAAGACAGGTTGAATCACCGTCGCTTCCCAGAAGCTATCCTCACGTTTAGAGTACCCTTTTCGTCGGCGTAGCGGTCAACACGACTCTGAGCCTAATCCGTAACTCGTTCTGAGTCTTCTCCATCTCTATGTTCACTGGTCTGCCGCATAGTTCCGCTATGAGATCGTTGAATTTGGACGGGACCTCAAGATAGTAACGCTCGTATTGGTATTGCTTCTTCTTGTAAGAACGCTTCAAGATTCTCTTCCGAACCTTGCCCATGCCATGCTCTAGTTGAAGCTGAGTGGCTTGAAGGATAAGCGTGAGAGAGCAGAAAAAATGTTTAGAGAGCATCGGTTTGCTTTTACGCGGAATTGGGGCGCGAAATCGTTTTTACATGGAAAAATACACATGGCAAGAACACGGCTGAAATCCCGTCAGAAACTAAGGTCTTGTTCCATCTTCCCGATTTGATTTATTAGATCCAGCGGCTCAAAGTTCTGCCTAGAGTCATTTTTCCGTGTAAAAACGTTTTCTCCTAGAGACGACTTCCGGAAATAAGGACTCACGATTTTGTGTATAAGACTAATTTCCCAGAATTTGATTTTTCAGAATCCAGTTCGAGTCTTGATCATTATGGTCTTTTATTCTACTCAATGTTATGAATGCTCTAGACCTTGCCTCCGTAGACTATTGATAGCTTACGTTTGGCAGAAGATCGGAGGCCTCTTCGTCCATCTTGAGAGTAAGAGGGTTCTCGATGCTTTAGATTTCTCTGAGATGAGAGTCGACCTATTCGATGAACAAGAAGGCTGAATTGAGAAAGCGTGGAAGACCTAGGGTATCAGAGGAATCTTTGAAGAGGAAGAAGTCTTGTGGAGCGGTCTCCCTAAGCCTAGATCTGGATTTGATTAAGATTCTCAGAAGGTTGAGGCGTGATTTAGGGGAGCCTACTTTGAGTGGAGTTGTTCGCAGGTTGATGAAGGAACGTTTAGCTGAGCTTGGGCTTCTCGGAGAGGAGGCGAAGAGAGCACTAGGCATATCCTAAGCTGATTTGCCAATACATATTACCATGATTTAGCGAAAGATGACTAGAGCGTGTTCACGGTCGAGGAAAGTGTTATCGAAGATCTCCTCCACCTCTTCACGTTTCAGCTGTTGAAGCTTTCTTCTTCCTCTATATGGTCTGCCTAGTCGATTCTTTGCCGTGAGAAGATCCTCCTATACGCTAGGCCCGGGATCGAACCGCTGGCATAACGCAAACGCTATGCGTCTACAGCGTTGATTCTAGCTCTTGTCTAGAAATTTATAAAAGCAGTCTTGAGAAGATCTATGAGCGAGTAAGAATTAAGTTAGATCGGATAGCAAATATTACGAGTGCTTCATAGCGATGGTGAATAACGCTAAGCCGGGTAGACCGACTGCTCAAATAGTTGAGAAGAACGAGTTTGAACCCGGCTCGATCAGTCTGCCTAGTAAACTCTGGCGAATACTGGAGAGACTTAAGGATCGAATGGATCCATCGCTATCAGCGACGATAAAAGGTCTACTTCTAACAAGGCTTGCTGAGATGCAGTATCTGAATGAAGAGGAGAAGAAAGCTCTCGGGCTTTGATAGTCAATTCCAAAAACCGTGCTAGGCTACGAGGGCAAAGACAGACTTCGTCAAAAAAGGGAAGTCTTAAAGATCCGAACGGTATTTAGAAGAGGGATAAGGAGAGGGAGAGTTGCAAGATCCCTTAGAATCGGGAAACACATTGCAACCGTCTCTTGACCGTTTTGTCTCGCGGCCTGACATGACTAAGGCGAGGCCTTTCTTGAAATGGGCTGGCGGTAAATCGCGTCTTTTACCTGAGATATTGAATCTCGTTCCTAAGACTTATGAGAGGTACATAGAACCTTTCCTCGGCGGAGCAGCGCTATTCTTTGAACTGAACTCCAGTAGGGCAATTCTTTCAGATGCGAACAGAGAATTAATAATATGTTATAAAGTTGTGAGAGATAATCCCGAAGAACTATTGCAACTTCTGCGCTCCATGTCAACTACAAGAAAGACCTTCTATGAAATAAGGAGACTTCGTCCCGAAAAGCTTACAAAGATACAACGCGCCGCGCGCTTGATCTATCTCAATAAGACCTGTTACAATGGGGTTTACCGTGTCAATCGTAAGGGGGAATTCAATACACCATATGGAAAATATCGGAAAGTGCGATTTGATGAACAAAACATCCGCATAGTGAGCCAAGCACTCAGAAAGGCGGAATTAATCGCTGGGGACTTCGAACCAATCTTATTGAAGTTGGCAGAAGCAGGCGATTTCGTCTATTTAGATCCGCCATATCCTCCATTGGGGGGGTACTCTGATTTCAAGAGATATGTTAAGGATTTTTTTGAGGTAAAAGATCATGTTCGTCTTGCCAAAGTTGTTTACGAACTCGACCGACGCTCTTGCAAATTTGTTCTAAGCAACGCCAAGCACCCTCTTGTTCTACAGTTATATTCTAGATTTACCATAAAAGAGGTCAAAGCCCCAAGATTCGTTAGTTGCCGGGGGGACAGGAGAGGCAATGTACCAGAGCTACTTATCGCTAACGCATAAGATGACTAAGGAAGCTCTTTTTCCGCCGACGAAGTTCATGGGCAGTAAGCAGACCTTGCTTCCGTTCATCTTCAGTCACCTCGATAAACTCAAGTATGAGACCGCCCTTGATGCAATGTCAGGTTCTGGCTGTGTAGCCTACGAGTTCAAGCGCAGAGGAAAGGCGGTAACGACTAACGATTTCCTGCATTTCTCTTATGTCATTTCAAAGGCAGTAATCGAAAATAACGAGGCCAAGATTGACAGTTTGACGCTTCCTAAGTTGATGAAGGTCCGGGAAGATGCGCCCGGTTTTGTGAGAGATCACTATAGCGGGCTTTTCTTCACCTACGAAGAATGCTTGTTTCTCGACTCGTTGTGGGCAAACATACAGGAGGTTGAAAATGATTACCAAAGGTACTTGGCGATAGCGGCGGCTTGCCGAGCATGTCAGAAGAAGCGCCCAAGAGGAATATTCACTTTCACGGGTAAGAAAAGCTGGGATGAGCGTCGAGATTTGAAACTCAGCTTTCAGGAGCAATTTGCTAATGCTGTTCGTCTCTACAATGATGCTATATTTGACAACGGAAAGAGACACGAAGCCCACTGGAGGGATATTATGACATTTGAAGAGAAGAATTTTGATCTAGTTTACTTGGATCCGCCCTATTGGAGCCCACTATCAGACAACGACTATGTACGGCGCTACCACTTCATTGAAGGATACTCTTGCTATTGGAAAGATTTGACCATAGACATGAATACCAGAGCTCGGAAGTTCAAATCGTATCAAAGTGTCTTTTCTGAACGAGAGTCGGCAACTAGAGCTCTTGAGCAACTATTCGAGAGGTATTCAGACTCAATCATAGCTCTATCATACTCCTCTAATGGCTACCCGACGAAGAGTGAACTATTTTCGATGTTGGAGAGTGTCAAGCGCAAAGTGGAGGTTTTTGAGGCTGACTATCGATATAGTTTCGGAAATCCAAGACATAAGATAGGAAATACAAAGAACAGAGTAAGAGAATATCTTTTCATTGGGACGTGAAGAGACTGCCCCAACGTTGGATAGCAACGAGATATTGGCCGCAAGCTGACAAACTGGAGAATGTTGTTGTAGCGGTCAGGGCGGTATCTGAAGGTAGCACTTCCGACCAAGCTATTGGAGACGCGCTTGGCCTAAAAAGAGGAAAGTCGTATGCTAACCGGCAAGGAAGGTACTACCGTTTAGCAACTGAAATCCTTAGCTTCACGAAGAGGATTCGAAAAAATGTTTCTAGCTTGACACCGCTTGGTCGAAGATTACTTGGAGCTGATGAAACTGAGCGAAAGGGAATTCTGACAACGCAAGTAGTCTTACTTCCAAGCTTCCAGGCTGTATTGGGCATTATCGCAAGCTTAGGAGGAAAGACTTCAAAAAGAGACCTTGCGGCTGCAATCGAACAATTAGCAAATACGACTCCTAAAATGGCTGATAGAAGGCTGAGAACTGTGATTGCTTGGCTAGAATATTTGGGAACAGCAAAAGAAGAGGATGGAGCGGTAACGCTGCTGACACTGCCTACCTCACTCAAGAAGATCGAAATCTTTAATCCTGAAGTCCCTGTTCTTCCGAAGCCAAGCGATATGAGACTGTTCAAGGAGGTTATGCGTCGAAAGAAAGAAGCCTCGGCTGTCATGAGATTTGAGGTAGACGCAGCCAAGCTTGAACGTGCGAATATGGCTCATGAGAGACTTCGAACGCTTTTGGCTGATCGGATTAAGGGCTGTAATGCTTGGCCGTTGTGCAATAACCTTGTCGATCTAGCGGCAAGAATAGACAGTCAAGATTTCATAATAGAGGTCAAGTCGGCAGGTGGAAGAATTCTAGACCAAGTTCGCAGAGGAGTTTCGCAGCTCTACGAATACCGATATCTAGAAGATCTTCCACAAGCGAAGTTGGTGCTCCTAATTGAAAAGCCATTCTCCGGTAGGAACAAATGGTTGATGGATTACCTGATCAAGGACCGAGGGGTCTACGTGATCTGGGATGCGGCGGGCGATGCGCTATTTACTACAGACGAGGGAAGAGCCGATCTGCCTTTTATGAGATGAACATTTCGCTTGGTATTCGATAGGAATTCGGGTTAAACGAGCTACGCTGTTCAGCAAAGCCCATTCATTCGAAACGCCAGAGAGAATATGATGAAACGGCTAGGAAAAATTCCGTGATTCCTTCTCCCGGCCACATCACGAGAGGACTGAAACCCCACTATTCTATGTGCGGCCGCAAATCATTCGATTCAGTAATGATAGACATCTAGCCGTAGTACGTTAGAAGGTCTACTACTTTCTTACTTGAATTGCGAATTTGCTCTATCCATTTCTTAGCATTTTCATCTCTATGGAGCAAATCCTCTGCCCGCAGCCCGTCCTTTCCGGCTTCAAAAATTTTCTCTGGTATGCAATACTCCTTGTCAACACTATCGAGCACGTAATAGTCCAAGTCAGGGATCTCCTTATTCCAGTTGATAACAGAGATTAGTTGATCACCTCCATCCAGCTCTCTTTCGATGACTTCCCTATCAAATAGACCTCGTGCCACCCTTCTCGATTCTAGGATATCTCCCACACTGAAAACGGAGTCGCCTATCAATCTTAACTTTCGTCTGAGGACGGACAATACTAGTTGGTCTATGCTGCCGTTCACAATGAAATTGTAAATAAATATTCTTTGTTTTTTTTGACCAATACGGTCAATGCGACCTATCCTCTGTTCAATTTTCATTGGATTCCAATGAAGGTCATAGTTAATAACAGTGTCACAGAACTGCAAATCTAGTCCTTCTGAGCCCACAGGAGTCATTATCAATATCGCGTTATCAGAGTGCCTAAACGCCTCAATTATTGATTGCCGTTCGAACAAAGGTGTCTCCCCAGTCATGATGAATGTTTCAGGGCCAGCTATTTCCCGTGAAACATGTCTCGCTGTACTTTCGAATTCGCAAAATAGCAGTATATGGCCTACCTTTTTTTCAATGATTTCCTTCAGTTTTTCAATTTTCTGGTCCTCCAAATGATTGAACTTGTGTTTTAATGCTTTGGATATTGCTGCTGGACTGCTTGCAGCCATACGGTAGTATGTAACCTTTTCAAAGAGGCTGGCAGAAGATCCAATTCTACTAATCCTTCTCGACACAAAATCGTAATACTCTGGTGAATATGAGATCCCAAAACTTTTCAGTTCGCGTTTTGCAAAATGAATTTTCAACTTTTCTTTTGTGTATCGCGTTACGAATGGAATGGAAAGCGTGTTTCGGTCGAGTTCCCAAAGATCCTTGATTGCAGCGTCTATCACATCCCAATCGGTAGATTGTAGCAGTATGTGAAATTCGGAAGAAAGATCTTCCAGCCTGTTGTTGATGGGTGTTGCGCTCAAACCAATACGGTATTCTGCTCTACCTGCAATCTCAGTAGCTGACCTATGAGAAATAGTCTTCCAATTGCGAAGATTATGGACCTCATCAAAAACTACTGCACCAAGATTGAAGAAGTCGAAATTGACTTTTTGAGTCAGAAGGGAATCCGTCATGATATAAGCTACCAGGTTCTTTACAGCGTCCCACTCGCGTGTTTCGACAACAGCTGTATGAAGATCTTCTCGAGTCCTGATTGGGATGGACTTGATGTTGAACTTGTTCTTAAGCTCAAGAACCCATTTATCTACTAGGACTGGAGGGGTTACTACCAAGCTTGGTCGCTTGGTAGTTGCATTGCAGTACGTAAGGATATAGGCCGCAGAGATAGTTTTTCCTACTCCAACCCCGTCCGATATAAGAACGCATTTCGATTGATTTTCCAAGATTTTCAATAGAGGAATAAGTTGATATGATGCAGGTATGATAGCACTAGTCTCGAATTTCTTCCCAGAATTTCTCATCGATGGTAAGTCCTTCGAATTTTATCTTTCTGACACCTATTCTATGCTTGATCATCAAATTGGCGAGGTTGTCTTTATCGAATGTCAACACTCTAAATGGCGATTTTTTTACCGCCTTGATTGCATCTTGGGTGAAACCCTCGGTACTTACAAAAATACCGATAGTTCGAACTCTTTTGGAAGTCGATACAGAGCCGATAAAAGCTTTGATCGGTTCTGGACCAACTCTGCTTTTCCAATGTTTGGCTTGACCTAGCATTCTTACTCTGACTTTTGAGTTGTCACCCATATATGTCCCAACAAAATCTATACCACCGTCCTTCGTGCGTTTGGTAACGCTAAATGACTGAATCCGAGGAAGCCTAGAGAAAATATTTTGGACTAGAGTTTCGAATTCTCGAAAGTTCAAACTCAATATTTCCCTTAAGACCGACTGATGAACTATTTTGTCATAGATTTCTTCAGTTCTCTTAATAATGCTGGGAGGCAGAACCATTTCGATATTCAGACTCTCAGTGAAAAAGTTATATCTAACCAGATACGTACCGACGAGTCTAGCTTCCGAGAGAATTGGTTCCCATGCTTCAAACAACATCAAAGGGTCCATAGAATTCTTCGATGATAACTCTCTCTTCAGAATCGAAAGTAGTTCTTTTTTGGATATTCTTATAACATAATCTCTGGACTTCAATGATGATACTATTTTTTCCAGAAAGCTGGTAGGGGACAGCTTGTCGCTCATTTCATCCTAGCTTCTTCACTATACTATCGCATACGCGTTTTAGATGTTTTATAGAGGACACTATCTTTTTTTCAGATTTCAATTTCTCAATTTGCTCTTCCGACAGCGCTGCGAGGTTTGATGCTAGTCCAGCTATCTTCGTCAAGAAAGGAGCATCTTTCAATAGGTCCCTTTCTTTTACCTCTTCTAACGCGTCTTCGACAGTCATTTCACTGTCATTTAGAAATTCCTTCAACACCGTTGGATAGTCCAGAATCTTGGTGAAATCTCGTAAGCCGCCTCTTGTGGCTACTGAGCGTATTTTCTGTATGCCGTCCTGTGGAACAATGAGTTTGTAGAATACTTTTTCGTTGCTCTCGTTCTCGCTGATCCAGTCCTTGACTGCTTTTGGCATATCCGTGAAGAAACCAAATTTCTTCGGGTCTCTGGAATCAGTCTCGTTCACGAACCTCATAAATCTATTATAGTTTTCAATGCGCTCCCGCGCCTCTTTGACAGATATTTGCAGTTCAGTGGCGATATCCTCTATTTCCATTCGGTGCTTGTACTTCAAATCATATGTCGTAACGGCCTCGTTGAAAGGTCCCCAATCTTTCTTGCCCGCCTGAAGCCTAACTCTCTGCAATAGAACTTCAGGTTCTTTTGTATATACCGGAAGGACGTTTGCTTTGACTACGTTGTAGTCAACATTTTTAGGCGGTCGTACGTTTTCTTCAATCAATTTTCGCAGAATATAGGTACGTCTATTGCCTTCTATAACAAGATATTTACCGTTAGCTAATTGCTTCACCCAAAGGGGGTCTTTCACACCGCTTCTCTTAATTGATTTCGTTAATGTTGGTATTTGGTCATCCTGAGACATTTCGTCCATCAAATCTTTCTCTGATAACGTCTTTTTCCTTCGTAATTCACGCAATTCAAAAAACCGAGGGTTGTCAGGGTCTAAGATAAGTTTACTAACAGGGATGTCTTTTTGCTGAAAGCTCATACTTTTAAGTATTCGGATACCAAAATTAATTGTTTTTGGAAATGGCTACTCCGATCATCGAAAGTGAAGAAATACCCCAAGCGGACTCATTAGATAACGTAATAATCACGGCTGAGGCTGTATCGAAAGGCAAAACATCGTTTCAAACCATAGCAAGGGCCTTAGGGCTCGATACGAGGCAAGGTAGATACTATAGGAAGGCCGCCGAAATACTGGGTCTGATAAAGAACTATCGCAATTTTTCGGTATTAACTCCGCTTGGCCATAAGATGGTAACGGCTGATCGGGCTGAGCAGCAGCGAGTATTAAAAAATCAAATCCTTAGTTTACCGATTGTACAGATAATCCTTGGAATGATCTCAAATTCCGACAGCGCGACCCCGAAAGATGATCTAGCAGATTCCTTGTCCAAGTTGACAACTACTACTAGAGGCATGATTGATCGAAGATTGAGTACAATTCTTTCATGGCTAGGTACGTTAGGCATTGTTAGAAAAGATGGGAAGTACTATAGATTAAGAAGTGCAGCTCCGATCGAAAAAATGGAAATATCCAAATCGACACTGCCAGTGCTTCCCAGGCTGGATAACTTGAAGCTATTCCATGAAGTCAATTTGAGAGTAACAAATGCTTCTCCGACAATAAAACATGAAATTGAAAGCGTTAAACTGGAAAGAACTAATGAAATTCACGAGAAACTCAGAAACTCTTTGGCTAGGAGAATCGTCGAAATAGGAGCTCTTCCAAGTTATAATAGCTTCATTGATTTGGCAACTCGAATAAAGAAAGAAGACTATATCATTGAAGTCAAAACTCTAAATGGAGACGTCAAAACTCAGATCCGTAAAGGCATGTCTCAGCTCTATGAATATAGATATCTCCAGAGTCTGCCTAATGCCAAACTCGTTCTCCTAATAGAACATCCTCTGGAGGGAGAAAACTATTGGATGTCGGACTATCTGATCAGAGATAGGAGAATTTTCGTGGTTTGGCATGCGGACGATCAGCTATTCACAACCGAAGAAGCAGGAAAACGTTTACCCTTTATCTAAGCTGGTGTGCAGTAAGAGGGCCTATTTGAATAGTTAACTGTTGGGAATTCATAGAGATGTCGTCTAGTCCGTGTGAAAGAGCCGGACGCATGCCTTACGGAGTATTGTACGAGCCGAAAGAAACTGAAGAAGAGAGAGTTCCAAAGGGATACATTTTCACTTGTAACTATGGGACGGAAAGGGAGTGCTTTGAGAGAAAGTTGTTTGCTATGCCAATATCCCAGTGGAATCTGGTCTGTCAAGTTAGGAAAGGAGACATCCTCTTCCTACTTAATTATCAGAGCAATCGTTTACATGGAGTCTTCGAGGCGGCGACAGATGGCATACTGAATATGGAACCCGACGCTTTTGACGGCCGCTTCCCAGCTCAAGTCCGGGTAAGAAGGAAGATGAGGTGCCCTCCGCTTGATGAAGCTGCGCTTCTGCCACTAATCAAGAGAGGGTGGATAGGACTGAGCAAGAGAGGCGTACTGCTCTTTCCACCTAGGCTCGGTCCGAAATTCATCGATGAGCTCTGGAAAATCTTCCTCGAGATCCCGCCTGTGCCCAGCGCAAAGACAGGTCTAGTCGGCTATAAGGCGAAGGACGGCCATATCACAAAGTCATATGGCGAAAGGTTCTTGGATGATTGGCTTTATGAACACCTCCCATACAAGCATGAATACAACTATCGCGTCCAGAGAGCGAAAAGAGAGGTTCTATGTGACTGGTATATCCCTAAGATAGACCTCCATATCGAATTCTGGGAAAAGAAGTCCCGGGAAGATCCCAGGGCAATAGAGATCAAGCAGAAGTTCTACGAGGACCATTCACTCAGAGCAATCGACATCTATGAGAATGATCTACAAATAGCCGACCGGATGATACCAGCAAGAATTAGGGAAGTAGCGCCGGAATGCAAATTCAAAAATCTTGAGAAGGAAACGTAACAAAATTCTTTGGTCATATGCGCTGCACTTACACGCAGTTATGTGCTCAACTTCATAAAGAGGGGGTCAGTTAAAGGACGCGCATCAGAAGCACGAATGTAGAGGCGAGGCCGAGACAGAGAACATAGATGTCTAAGAACCAACTCCATCCTTTGCCATACGATCCCTGAATAAACTTCTCGGAATCAACCATACTAGCCTGCACCGTCAGTAGTTGACTCCCTAAGACCAGTTTAGTTTCTAATCGGTGCAACATAGCCGAAAGCACTACATTTGCGTTTATACGTCGACGATCGCCCGCGTAAGTGATATGATTCAGTATATCCGGACGCCTAGATGGACTATTATCAAAGTAGAACTTAGTCAAGTTGACTGCGACTAGACGAACTAGGAAAACCGCTGTACGAATGACTGCAAGTATGAATACGAGGCAAACTATGCCAATGACAGCTAGCGTAAAAAGTTGAACCCAAGATGCTTTCAAAATTTGACGCATAAACACGGACGATAACAAGTACAGATTAGGGAACAAATACCAAAACGAGACAGAAACGATTGGAGACATAATAGAGATCAACACTAAATTCTCCCACCCTCTCAGTCTATTCCCGAAGTCGTCTTTCAACGAGCCTTTAAGGTAGCCACGATAGAATGGAACGCAAAAAACACAGAGAAGAAAAGGTAAGCTTGCGGCCAAGACCTTTGGGCTGAGGAAGACGTTTATAACAGTTGAGGTGTATGCGACCCCAGTCAATAGGACCAAATAGAGCGCGTCTTGCTTTTCGATTAATGGGTTTCTTTCAACGTCCTCCTCTTTCTCAGGTTTCTTACCCTGTTCATCTGCATCGAAGAGCTTCAGGGCCTCTTGATCAAAATAGTAGTGCTCCACAGGTTCATAAAGAAGCTGAACATATGGTTTTGAAGGATCTAGTACTACCCTAGGTGAAGCATCCTTTCTCTTGAGGTATCTCGCGTATCTATCCATATAATAGCCACTGAATAGACGATCAGATTCGACTCGAGCGTCGACCACAGGAATTTGCTGAGGTTGTTCTAGAGGACCTAGAATTTGTCGAATGGGCCACTTTATCTTCATCACATGCTCCTTGGTCTTTCCCTCCAATTCATGTATTTTTATATACAAGAAATGGCGTCCAGCCCCTCGTGCAACAAGAAGATAATATGCCCCGAAGGCAACGATTGATCCGAAGAGCAAAAATCCGAGCACAACCATTGGCACTTCGGACCATATACCCAAACTAATCGAGAAGAACACTGACAGCTCGGTTATAACGGCGAGAACTCCAAATGTAAACAGAATCTGTCTTCTAACGGACTTGTCTATAGACTCTCGGTTAGGAGAATCGATCGCCATAGAGCTACTCGCACTCTTCTTCGAGTATGATCATTCTTATACGAACCTTCCGCCTCATATTGGTTTGGGCTCAAGGCTCTTCTTCGGGAAATGTGGGTCATCATCAAGGTTCGGGACGCTACGAATTCGATTCAGGTCGAGTTACTTTCAATCTCCTCTCAACCTAATCAAACTGCAGAGAGATGCGGCTGAATAGTGGTCCTATGCGTGAGTGGTGCGAAGACTGCGAGTACCTTCGAACCGTAAGCGATCCTCGATCATTCACGCCATTCTGCATCAAACATTGGAAGCAAGTCCAGCTTACGAGCACATGCTCAGAGTTCAAGGTATGCTGAACCCTTGCCTTACACGGAACCTAGCGCCAACGAGAGGAAAAATCTATAGGCATTCATCAGTCAGCGTTAAACTGCTGATCTTATTGTAATTATAGGACTGTCACTACTACTCACAGACTTCCCCATGAACGCATTTTTCGTAAATGTAATCTATCGTTCCCTCCAAACCATGAGACCAGACACTCAGTCTTCGGAATGACTCAGCGGCGTCGTCCAAGTGAGTCCAGCTAGTATCTGGGATTCTTTTCTCGTGTTCAAATGTTCCAGAATCTAGTCCCTTCCACTTTGCTCGTTCCTTTGCGAAGTCCTGATGGACCCGTTCGACTGCACCAGGCACTGACCCTTGCCTATATTGAAACAACTCAAGCCAGTTTGACCTAATCCTTGTCTTCTTGTGGACATGATGTAGGAGCGATTGTAGCTCAGGAGACAGGTCCTCAAAGGTCCTCTGCAACGAAAGAAGCCCGTATGCATAGATATAGTTCAAGATGAAGACGACTAGCTTCTGCACCTCCTCGTGGCTTGGCCTTCCAAACCTGCTGGAGTCTTCAAGCATCAATTGAGCCATGCCTGCACATTTGTGTATGGTAACAGCCCTGTCTTTCAGGCCCCACAAAGTCTCTAACGTATCAGTATTCGGCGTCGAGGAAGGAGGCCCCAGAGACTTGTCTTCAATTACATGCAGAATACACCTCATGATGCTCAGCATAGCTTCATTAGCCTTAGAGTTCGCAATCTTGAGCTGTAAGGTCAAACCAGTCTCATTCAATCTGGATTCTAATTCTTTTTCATCCCAGAACTGCACTTTCGACTTGAAATTGCTTAGTTTGTCACGGAAGCTCTGGGCAGCGCCGCCAATGTAGACGTAGATTCTCTCATCTGCCTTGTAATCGGCCAACTCCACAACCTGAGCCAGTGCTTCTTTCTTCGGGTTCTTCTTCACTGCAACCAGCACCTTCCGTTTGTCAGATTTGCGATTGCACTCTAGATCGATTCCCCTCTCATTTGCAGGATCATCCAGATGGCGCCAAACAACATCATAATCTAGCATCTCGAAATGCATCTTAACTAGAGTTTGAATCTCAAGCTCCGAATAATCTTCCCATGGAATCCCCTCGCTAAGTGGGTTGCCTAAAGAGAAGTCTATGTCAACTAAATTCTCATCGTCGCTATTCTTTTCCATATTTTAACAGTGGCATTCAACCAATTTATTCTTACCTCATCGTTCACCAAGAGCCAAGACTACGTCTACAACTGTCAAGTGCATAGAGCGAGCTGAGAGGTTGGTCCACTCCATAGTACCGGACTCGAACTACATGTATAACCCTGAGAAACTCGATAAATGGCTGATGAAAAGAGAATCCTCGTCGCGCTAGACTTGATTCGCTTACCGTCGGTGATCCATATGTCTAAATAACGTCGTCTACAACATGGAAATAGCAACTCCTTCAGGAGGACCGACACATGCTAATGGTTGTCTTCGGGGCAGGCGCATCTTATGATTCTATGCCGTCTCGACTGCCGGACAAGTATCCGGGTCATAGCTGGGAAGCTCGTCTTCCACTTGCGAATGAACTATTTGGTGACAGGCGGGTATTCAACAAGTGGATAGCGACTTTCACGAGATGTCAACCTGTAATTCCCTACCTTCGAGAGGTTCCGGAAGCCAGCTCAGTGGAGCGCGAGCTTGAAAAGTTGCAGGCCGAAGCTCAGACTTACTCGGAGCGACACAGGCAGCTTGCGGCTGTGCGGTTTTACCTGCAATCAATACTTTGGGAATGCGAGGATACCTTGAAAAGAGATCCCTCAACTGCCGTTACCAACTACAAGACTCTATTGGACCAAATTCAGAGTTCGCGCAGGACGAATGAGCAAGTCTGCTTGGTTACGTTCAACTATGACACGATGCTTGAAGACGCCCTTCCAATGGTTGGCATTAAGATCAACGGTCTTCCCGATTACATTGCAAGCAATGACTATAAGATCATAAAACTGCATGGCTCAATCAACTGGGCTCACCCAGTGGAAACCCCCGTCGAAAATGTCAATGGTCGCAGTAATTTGGACATTGCAAATGAGTTGATAGAGAGGGTTGCCAACCTAAAGATCGGCCCTAGTTTCCTCATGGTCAACACATATCCTAGTTCGAAGTTGCATAGAATGCCGCTCTTTCCCGCGCTGGCGATTCCGGTTGAAACAAAACAAGACTATGAATGCCCGCATGAACACTTGGAGGCATTGCGTGCTTGCATCCCAGAGGTGACAAAGATACTCATAATCGGATGGCGTGCCACTGAAAGCAACTTCCTCCGACTTCTCAGCGACAACTTACGCACAGAGGTGCATGTGATGACTGTGGCTCAACACCAGCAGAGCGCGGTAGAATCGAACCGAAGGTTGCAGGAAGCGGGGATAAAGGGAAAATTCTTTACAAGTGGTGCCGGGTTCAGCGAATTTGCGGTGCATCGTGAGGCTGACGGATTCCTCAGAAGCTGAGAGGCAAATAAGCTTAAACGTCTAAAGCCAACGGATACTTCAGAGAAGCATTGGGATTAGATTTGTCTGAACCAGAATTTCAAGAGATCGATAATTGCCCTCGGTGCGGAGCAAAGGTTGTTCTAGAGCACGGCACTCTAGAAGGAGCCTATGAAATCAGGCTTGACATCGAGCCCACTGAAATTCACCATGGTGTATGCCGAATCTGTGGGACCAAGTTCCGCAGGCGAGAAGTTCTTGACAGAAGAAAGCGGGGGCCTGTCGCTGTCTATGAAGAGTGGAAATGCTTGACCCCTGAGCTGGATTTTAAAATCATCAAGTTAAAACCGGCCATTTGCGGGTGGCGGAAACTCAAGGAGAAGTCTATTCCGATCGCTCGTTCCTTATGAGTATGATTCTCCATAAAAACGCAGGGCGTTAAAGCGTCTCCTCCACTTTCCTGATTAAGGCTTCAAGCTCACGGTCCCGAGTCTGCCTGTAGATCGGCTCGAACTTCTTGAGAGCCTGAGCCAACTGAACCTTAGTCTCATGCTTGAACTGGAGGTCTTGAGTTCTCTCTAGGATTCCAAGCAGTCTCTGCAGCTCTTCTCTTGCGACTACGAGCTCAGCCTTCTGGAAGACGGCGATATTGACGTTTTGAGGATGAAGGATAGTTACATTGGTTTCATGGGGAAAGTATGTGGGTAGAGGAACTTGAGTTGAGGTAGCCTCAAGCCAGTCCGAGAGGGCCTTCTCCACAGCTTCCTTCTGTTTCAAACCGAGACGTAGGCAGCGCTGCTCAAATTCACACGTTAATTTCTCAGGGAGCTCCACGTTCTTCTGTTTCTTCATACCTATCTATTTCCTAGGTTCCTAGGTTCTACCTAGGTTCTTCAAAATCAGGTAAGAGGTAGAGGTATCTCCATCTCCACTGGAAATCAAGGTCATACTTTCTTTACGCCCCTTGAACTCTTCAGTTGCAAAGTAAACTCATTGCCAGACTCCCGCTTACGCTCTAGCATACTCTTTGGCTGCAAGCATGGGGGTTGATCCTTAGAGTAGTCGAGACGGAGAACAAACAATTGTGCTGTCTTTGTTAGACAACTATTAGTTTTTAGTAATTTTCAATATTTTTTAAGAATTCTTAATATTTCTTAACAGTCTTCTTCATATATTTTCTATGCATCACTATCTAGCCGACGCAGTTTAACGGCGCTTTTGAAAGCGCTCTCTTGAACGCTGTAGACGCATAGCGTTTGCGTGATGCCAGCGGATTCATCCCGAGCCCCGATCAAGGGGAGGATTCTCAACAGTGAAGAATAGGCGTGTATTCTTTAGAGGTCGAAGATGTATTCGAGATCTGAAACTCGACGAGCTTAAACATGTCTTCGATTCGGCTTTCATAGACCGGGAGAGAGCTGAAGTCGTCTCAACGACTGAATCGCATCTCCTCGATGTAGTACAAGGCGAGGTTCTCCGCACATCCAGATACATACGCGTATTCACTCTCAACCCTATCCAGATGAAATCCAGATGAGTATGCGTCAATGGAGGCATCTGACAGAGGTCTCAGTAGTTGTGCTTAACATGTTGCGAGAATATGGTCCTATGAGAACTGCCGAGATCGCAGCGATCCTTGAGGAGAAATATCAAGTACAGGCCTCTTGGTTCCAGCTTGAGCGTATAATGAGCCTGCTTAAGACCAGAAATCTGGTGACGAAAGAGTGGAAAAAGGATGATCGAAGAGTAATGCTGGTATTCTGGAAGATAATGAAGCAATAAACTACATGGTCTCTCGCGTCACCTCATCTCGAATCGGCTCTGGTCATCTCGTACCCAGACGCCGCGTACCGAACAATTTTGAAGGTAAAGAAGATGAAATTGGTGACTAGGATAAAATATGGAAGCTACAAGGAGGTTAGTGTTAAACTGACCTTTGCAAAACCGCTTCTAGGAGGGCACATAGCCTCAGCGCCCTACTGGCTGAGCGGCAAACTCTCTGATGAGTTTGACGAAGTCCTCCACAGAACTGACGACGACAAGATAGTGATCCTTCGAGGCCAGTTCAGAGGGCTCATCAGAGAGATGGCGCGACTGGCCGATCTTCCTGAAACTCTGGAGAATTATGTATTCTGCAAGGACGCTGAGGTGCATATCCCTCAAGGAAAATCGATTCTGCAGGTCACGCTACCGGTGATCGCTCGCTTTAGGGGCGCAGGTCTGAAGAGACATGAAGCGTGCCCATCGGGATCTTGGGTGGAAGCTTCATTCAAGATTCCCACTTCAGCTATCTCAGTAGAAAGATTCCTCGATGTTCTGAGGGTTTCTGGAGAGAGGATAGGATTAGGCGCTGAAAGGAAGAGAGGTTTCGGATCGTTCGCTGTAGAGCAAGTATCGTGACCATAAGATTTGGACAGAGACTTCTAGACAGAGCGGCGCAAGGACCCTAACCGTTTCCTCATTTCAAGACTTTGTTTACAGTTATGCCGTTTCTCGGCGTAACAGGAAGTGAGTAGAAAATGTTGTATCTAGAGGTATTTCTCGCCTTGTTGGCGATGGTCTTGGCTGCAATTGCAGGCAGTGTATACTACGCTAGCTACAGGAAGGTCCTAGCTATGGCGAAAGGCGTTGGAGATGTCCTCAGCTACATGGCTGATGCTCTGGCTGACGATGTGTTGAGTAGAGAAGAGGCTGAGGAGATCATCGCGAGGCTAAAGAAGATTCGAGAGCTCGTAGGAGGTTGAGCAAATGTCTGAGGAACAAGAAGTGATAAACATCGTAGAGCCGGAGATCAGAAGACCAGTAGTGCCGCCGAAGAAAACAGAGTGGGCTACACCTCCAGCGCCTTTGATCGGTCTACCTGGCGTTGACCATCAATGGATTCGACTGCACAGTCTACCGCTTTTCGGAACCTTCGTCGACAAACCGACATGGGTTCTAGCGCCTGACAATTGGCGTGGCGTCTACGCTCCATGGCAGATCGACATGTTGGAGAAAACCTACATCCAGCCGATTTGGATAAGAGAGATGAGGCTTGTCGAAGTGAACTACGCGGGTTTCCGGCGACTATGCTACGAGAAAGATTTGAAAAAGATGGCATGGCATCTAAGCTACTACGGCAAGGATCCTGTGACACGTAAGCATATGCTGGACTACTGGGAGAAGCTTTGGGGAGAACCCTACCCAGCCTAAAATGCAAATGCGGGCGAATCCTAGGCGAAGAAGCCAAGTTCTGCGACTCTTGCGGAAGCCCTGTTCCCCCTCTTGGAATAGCAGAGCTTGAGGAAGAAGACTGGAGAGGAATCCTAGCAGTCGGATTCACAGGAGCTTTCGCAGCCATCTCTTCTCTAGCATTTTATCTCGGAGGCCTCGAAGCCTTTCAGACTGTAGCAGCAATCTTCGGACCAATGGAGGGTTTGATACTTGGCTTCTACTTCGGGGAGAAATCCAAATGAATGTAGGTGGGGTCTCCCAAAACGCTTCTTCAAAGGGCCCCGATACAGAATAGCTAAAGGAGGAGAACTGGACCCCGACAAAGCCAGCTTACGCATGCAAGTCTATGAGATGTTCCCGCAAAAGCTGGTCCTAGACCTATTCGCAGGGAAAGGCTTGCTATCACAGCTCTATGCGCCACACTGCCGAAAGATCATCTGCGTCGAAAAGAACCCTGAACTCTTTAAAGCCTTGAAGCGCAATATGAAGCGTTTCAGCCAGAAAGCAATCCTCATCAACGATGACAATATGAATTTTCTAGCGGATCTGCCTAGAATCCTAAGGAACATTGGCGAGAAGACGATAACCTTCGTAGACTTCGACCCGTACGGATGCCCCACTCCTCAGATCCAAAACTTCTTCGATGTTTACCAACCAAAGCAGAATGTAGCAATTGCGCTCACGGACGGTATACTCCTAAACTTCCGAACATGGAGCAGCGCTGACCTACGAAGATACTACCTCCAAGACTTCTACGTCGATTTAGGCGCGAAATACTCGAAAGACGACCGCTATCATGTGACCAGGAAGCTGGGCGAATATCTCTTCCAAATCCAGAAGAACTTCATCGACATCCTCTGCATGCGCCATGACTTGCAGGCGCATCCGCTTTACTTCAAGGTGAAGAAGTCGAACACCGTTGTCTACTCCGCCTATCTGATTATGCCGAAGCTGATCGGTGTTACAGACTTCAAAAAGTACGCCGGAATCATGACGAGAGTTGAAATCGATGAGCAAGAAGATCCCAACAGTCAACACGATTCTTCTAGGCGAAGAGTCCTACATAACAGACTTCATTCAAGTCGATAATCCTGAACTTGTCAGGATTGCTACAGCCCTAAAGGCTTGGCGTCAAGATTCTGTTCGAGCAGCCTTCGACTACGTCTGCAAAGAGATCAAGTATCCCCTTAACTTTCGCGGAAAACCAGCTGTTGAACGGCACATAAAGCTCTTCAAGTGGT
>Ga0315314_1001003_pt1 | contig 27090 bp, 43 predicted proteins | sample TDP9_MG_FD_203631 | JGI IMG/M metagenome (GOLD analysis project Ga0315314, IMG submission 203631) | Freshwater sediment microbial communities from Lake Towuti, South Sulawesi, Indonesia - TDP9 | ecosystem: Environmental > Aquatic > Freshwater > Lake > Sediment | place: Indonesia: South Sulawesi... | reverse complement strand
CCGGGGGAAAATGCCCCCCCATGCCACAGAAACAATCAAGCATCTTCATTTTTCCGTCACTTTGCCTTCTCTAATGTCAATTGCAACAACTGTTCTCTCTCAGCATCATGCCCTCTAACGCCCTTCAACTTCAACACAATATTATCAACCGCCAACAACCACGCCTCACGATTAACCCAAGGTTTACCTAACAAATGCTCAAGCCGAGCCTTAACCCGCCTAAAAACATAATCATCCATCAAACTAGAAGAAAGAGGTAAAGGCGGTTGCGGTTGACCAGGATAATGCACTTTACAATAATCAGCTAAAGCTTTAACAACCAACTCGCTAAAGCTAACCTTCTCTCTTTTCGCAAGCTCCTCAGCCTGCTCATAGACTTGTTTACAATCATTGATTCGCATTAATGTCATGGTTGTGAAGCCGTTTCTAAATTTTTTTGGACGCACCAAGAAGAACACCACGTTACATTACATTACATTACATAAATATAAAACTAATACTAATACTCTCCTCTCTACCATATCTAACCTCCAAAATTATTAACTATTCATAATGGTTGTTTGGTAGAACTAAACTGAGCATGACACAGTATAACATAATGAGTTGTGCATCGCTTTACCCTCAGCCTTTTTTCCAAGTGACCCTTTTAAGGTATCTTGGATGCTTTGGTTGTGGGCTGGTATCCCGCATTTCTCCTTACCAAAGGGAGATTTTACGAAGGCGATATTTATTAGTTCGTTTAACTTTAAAACTTTTTCGATAAAGCTTTTTATGGACGGAAGGGTTGCCGAGACCGCCCAACCCAACCAATCATGAAGTCACTGAACAATAATTCCAACAGTATCATAGTTGCAAGCTTTGTGTCTCGGTAGGCAACTCAACTATTATTCGCTTTTAGAATTTAAAATTTATCATATAAAATGGATAGGTCAAAAATAGTCATATAAAACGAAGCTAAATAGCCTAGACTAAACCACTAAAATGTCGTTAATCTTATATATGCCTTCTTACGAATAAGACAATTTAGTTAGCATGAAAGTATGTTAACTAACTTGCCTACCTACCCAAAAAGGTGTGTGCGGTTTCTGGGTATACTACATCGAGGAAAAAGAAGTAAAGAAAAAAAACGTGAACGTCTTAAGCGTTTCTTACACATTTTAAGTTTTTATGATGATGAACAAGCAGAAAGCATCAGCCTAGAAAACTCAAGTCGCATACTTGTTCATGAAGTAAGGGTTGGCTATGAAGTTAAAGCTGTACCATTAGAGGAACCTGTTGTGAAAGGTGAAATTTTAACGGATAAACGTGGAAGAGGTACGTTGCAAAATCCAATTGTAAGGGGGTGATTGTGTAGAATGGCATATACTATCAAAACAAGGAAAGCGATACCTCTAAAGTTTGTCTTGGTTTTAATCTTTGCCTTTATTGTAGGCATGATTGTTACAATTGCCTATTTCGTGCCTGCAGTTGCAGAGCTGTTTCTTTCTGGAATTGCCTTTGTTTGGTTAAACATCACCTCATTTGCAAACTGGCTTCTAGTACCTCAAGTATTTCTCAGCAGTGCAATAATATTGCTTGTTGTAATAATGATAACTCAACGGGGCTATCTCTTCAAGAAAAAAGTTACTGTACTACCTCAAACACAACCCCTTCAAAGTCAACTTCAACAGCCTTCACTTCAGCCACAGCCACAACCAACACCAACTGTAGTTCAACCTATAATAGAAGAAGTGAAAAAAGAGGAGACTCAAACCACTTCATGAGCACCACCACAAGCATTGAAGATTTACTCACTGCATTAAACATTAATTTTCCAAGCCGTGAACAAGAAACAGCACCAGCAGTATCAGCTTTCCCCTATGGCAATCGAGTAGCTCTCATGGGTCCACCAAACGTTGGCAAAACCGTAACCGTTGCTGGCTTAGTTATGCGTGCAGAACACAAAGTCGCTACAACGACACATACAGATGAACCCTTTTATTTTCGTGTCTTAGAACATGGAAGCGACATTCACCAAGATGTAAGCAATTTGCGAGATGGGCATTTCCCAGCTAAAACCCAGAATTATTTAGGATTCAGAAGTAGCCCTGGCTTACTTTTTGAACAGAAAAAATTTATTGCCACTTCTATTCCTTTGGTTGGGCGATTAGTCGGAAGAGATGTGCGTCCTCGAAAACAACTTTGGCATAAAATGTTACAGTTGCCCATCTGTGATTTACCAGGAGAAACCCTCAGTCAAGTCATTTGGCAAGTAAGAGCGCAAACAGGCCCACAAGGTACTATTATTCGCCGAACCATCCAATGCGCAATTAATGATATGCGAGAATGTGATGCCTACATAGTGATTCTTAAAGCGTCTTTAGCGAAGGGCTTAGGCGTTCAATTAGAAAATGAAAAGGACAAAACTTTGAGTCGTGACCCAGATGTTAATATTGTTCGTATGCTTGAAGATTTAATGACTTATAAAGCTACACATTCAAGCCATAAAATCAAAGCTGTATATGTGGTTATTTCTGCATGGGATAAACTGAAAAGAGTAGCTGAAAGAGTTGGATTTGACTTACTTGATCCTTATATTGGGCAAAGTGAAATTGAACATTTCGTTTCAGCATGTTTCCCAGCTACATATGCTGCCATCCAAAGCCTTAGAGTTCCAATAGTGAGATATTATCCAACATTCTTTCAAGTAGAAACTGATGATCAAGGCAACGAAATAGTGAGTACAGACCTTGGATTTGAAGACACACCGAAGGTCATGACAAAAGATGTTTTTGACCCGCAAGGTGAATGGTGGCAGAACGCAAGAAAAATCAGTTATAGCGAATTACAGTTTGACAATCTGCTGAATGACTTAATGAAATTAGCTGTGGCTGCTTAACAATGCAGACAGGCAGATTCATAAACAAACTTGTCAATGACCGTCTTGAACATTACCAAACAGAAGGCGTAGAGAACCTTTTAAATCCTAACAATCTTGCGCTTGTGTGGAACTTAAGTAAAGAAGAAGTTGGCGAATACGAAAACTTTTTCCCTAATGATATGGCAATAGCTCGCACAGTCATCACAAATAATCAAGATAGTAGTGGCAGAACAGTACATGACAATGACACAATTATTGTGAAATTTGACGCTTCTGATGTAGAGCGGATACTCCAAATTCTCAATAATACTTTGGATTTAATAGGCATTATGCGTTGGCATCAAGCCAATAATCTTGAATTGAAGAAACCTTTAGCTGAAGTGAAAATATGAGCAAAAAGAAAGCTATTGTTGTATTCTTAATTTTCGTTGGCATAGGCGCAGCTATAGTCTTCTTATTTCCAACATTTAGCATCATGAATATTCCAACATATCTTCAAGATAGTATAACAGAAATTAGTCAATTACCCATGCAGGTGTTAGCTTCCATCGGAGGCGCAATTGCCTCTATAAGCGTGGTTATAGGTAAATTATGGAGCAAACTAACTCAAACTAAACAACAATTAACCCAAGCTGAACAACAAGTACAAAAAGCAGAAAATTTAGTCAACAGTACTCAAAACTACGCTACAGAGCAAATTCAAAACTTAAACAAAACTATAGAAGCCAAAGATAATTTACTTAAAACTAAAGACGAAAAAATCGTAAGTCTTGAAACCCAACTTGCTAATTCTCCTTCTCAACAAGACCTTGAGCAATTAAAATTATATTATGAAGGAGAAGTTAAAGCTTTGCAAAATGAACTTGATAGGCGACCAATACAACAACAAGTAGTGGTGAAGTAAAAATTGGGTAATCGCAAAAATGTTCCAACTAAAGTTGCGAAGAAACTGAAAGAAAAAACACGAAAGAAAAAGAGGTGATGCTATGACTGAATTTGCTGAATTTAAATGTCCTCATTGTGGTCATAAATTCAAAATTCACGCTCAAATTGAATTTGTCTATTTAAAATCCGATGACATTCATAAAGCAGAAGAAATCAAGCAAGCCAAAAAGAGGTAACTTTATTGAAGTGGAAATTTTGGCAAAAAGATGCTTCAAAAGATGAAACCGTTATACAAGTGACAAACACTGTGGCAACTGGAGGAACGGGGAGTCACAAAGACATTTATGTAAAAGCACAAACAAGCCAAAAAGCCTTAGAACTTTACGATGAATTAGAAAAACGAGAGAATCAGAAATGATAGAGGTGATGCCATAATGTGGAACCTCATACTTGGCTTAACAATCATATTTTTCGCAAGCATAGGCTTAGGCTACTTCACAGTAGCATTAATCGACACAAGACACGAAAAGAGGTGATTAATTTACAACCTTTTGACAGATGCGAATGTTGGAAAAGCGTCTGCTCAAAATGTGGATAACTTGGGCTTAATGATAAATTCTGAAAGCCCAATCATCTAGTGGCAAGATGAACCCTTAAAAACTTTTACAGACACAAGAAATGTCCGTGTATAAATGGAAAACTAATGGAAAAATGTCTAAAAGACCTAGGGCAAATGTCTCTAGAAATTGTCGAAAAATATAGAAGGAGCTATCCAAGAACTGCAAAAAAATAGCATAGTGTTATGGAATGAAGGTACATCTCCTTTCTCTCTCTCGGCAAACCAGACCAAACACAAAAAAGTGACAAGTCATGGTTGAAATCCCACCATCTGAACTCGTAAACGTCAACGAATTAAAGGTAGATGGCAACAACCCAAACCGCATGACACAGCAACAGCACAAAGCCCTCAGCGAATCAATAAAACGCTACGGCTTCATCGTGCCCATCATCACGAACAAAGACTTATTGATAGCAGACGGCGAGCAAAGATGGGAAGTAGCTAAGTCATTAGGCATGAATCAAGTTTCAGTCATACGCTTACCCGTAGAAGACGTTGACCGCAGACTGCTAAGACAAGTCCTAAATAAACTGCGAGGCGAACATGAACTACTACAAGATGCTTACGAATTTGATAAAATCATAGCTGCTGGCAAAGAACAAGACCTTAAAGACCTACTCTTAATACATGATGAAACCTTAAAGGCTTACTTAGAAATTGAGCAGAATCCTAATTTAGCCATTGCAAGAGTTAGACAAGGATAGCCATCTTCATTAATGCTTTTACCCTTTAGACCAATAACTCCCATTGGAGAAAACATGTATGTAGTATCAAATAAACCTGAAGCAAGGAAAAATCGAGGAGACGCAGAACATCAAATCATTTATGACGAATCATCTTATCCTACTCTTACAGTAGAAGGATGGTTCTTTCATTCTGATGGAAGAGAATTTAGCTTAAGAGAATATGCACGGATTCAAGATTTCCCAGATACGTTTAAATTCGTTGGGACAAGGAAAACCATTAAACAACAAATTGGTAATGCTATAGATGTTAAAATGGCTGAGCATGTTGCCAAAATGATTCCACAGTCGAATGCTTTAAGTCTTTTTTCTGGATGCGGTGGAATGGATTTAGGCTTTTCAAACGTGAGACATAACATTGTGCTTTCAACTGACTGGGATATCTATTGTGCATATACGCATAAAGCAAACTTCCCTCAAATTCCCTTCATTCTAAAAGACATCCATAAACTAACTAAACAAGACATTCAAGAACACGTAAAAGAAAACATTAACTTAGTTATTGGCGGTCCACCATGTCAAGGCTTTAGCCTTGCTGGACTACGATTTAAAGATGACCCAAGAAACGTTCTCTATAAGCAATTCATGCGAATAATCAGTGAACTAAAGCCTCAATACTTCGTAATGGAAAACGTCATGGGCATCTTAGACTTTAAACAACAAATCTTAGAAGACATGCAAAACGAAGGATATATCGTTGAAGTAAAGATAGTTAAGGGTGAAGAAATAGGGATAAGGCAGAAGCGCCATCGAGTCTTCTTCATCGGTCAACGCTTAGAAGCTATGGACTGAGCTATTAATCTGACATCTTCAACCTTCTTAATGAATGACTTAAGTTCATGTTGCATAACATAAAAGTCATTTAGAATCTGGCAATCACCATAATGCTGACACTTCTTGCATTCTACTTTCGACATTACACACTTCATGACGATCATCTTAAAGTAAGAAGGAATGAAGATGCTTAAAAGCTCAACCATTACTAAATCATCATGAACTGAGTAAAAGTGATTAGAAACAATGGGCTATAATAAACAAGTAACCAACCGCATAGTCGAATTATGGGCTCTAGGCTTCACAGCCGAAGAAACAGTAACAACACTTAAAGACGACCATCCAACCATAAGTCTAGCCACAATCTACAGGCACAGACACAACCTCACAGCCCAACACCTCATAGACGAACTGTTACGTAGACAAGAAAGAGCCATATTCCGAGCAGATACGGACAACCCAGAACTCGGCATGAAATACCGCAACGAACTGCTCAAAATCCTGCTGCCTCAACGCATAGAAGCCATAAGCCGACAAGTAGTGGAACATATAGAAGAGAAAAGAAATGTCACAATCCTCGCAGAATACGTTAACGCCCTTGATTCCGCAAGCCTACGAGATATTCAAGCGTTACGTGCTAGAAAACAAATGGATACCCCACAAGCCAACGTTGAAACAAGCTGAGTTCCTAGCTTTAACTTGCCCCGAAGCATTGTACGGAGGCGCAGCCGGCGGCGGCAAAAGCGATGCCCTACTCATGGCAGCACTCATGTATGTTGACATACCTAACTACAATGCAATCATCTTTCGGCGAACATATAGCGACTTAGCCTTACCTGAAGCTCTCATTGCTCGTAGTATGGAATGGTTAAAGCCCACAGAAGCCCGATGGGACATCAACCACATCTGGCACTTCCCATCTGGAGCAAACTTAGCGTTTGGAAACTTAGAATATGAAAACGACAAATACCGTTACCAATCAGCAGCATTCCAATATATTGCCTTTGACGAACTTACTCAATTCACAGAGACTCAATATCGCTATTTATTCAGTCGGCTCAGACGCCTCGAAGAAAGTTCTATACCTTTACGCATGCGGTCAGCCAGCAACCCCGGCAACATAGGTCACGATTGGGTGAAGAGACGATTCCTCGAAGAAGGAGCAACGCATGGACGAGTATTCGTGCCAGCCAAACTTAATGACAATCCACACCTTGATAGACAAAAATACATAGATAGTTTGAGAGAGCTTGACCCAATTACACGAAAACAATATTTGGATGGCGACTGGTCGGCTCGGCATGGTGGCTCAATCTTCCGTCGAGAATGGTTCACCATCGTCAATGAAGCACCCACAGACCTTCGCAAAGTTAGGTATTGGGATTTAGCTGCAACCAAACCAAAACAAGGCGCTGAACCAGATTGGACAGTTGGAGCATTAATCGGAGAAAAAAACGGCATATACTATGTACTTGACATAAAGCGTTTGCAAGGTGCACCCCCTCAAGTTGAAGCCATAATAAAACAAACAGCACAGTTAGATGTAGCCTCAACCAGAATCTATATGGAACAAGAACCCGGGTCAAGTGGAGTAGCGCAAATTGACTATTACGCAAGGCAAGTGTTGCAGGGCTATAGTTTTTGGGGAGTTAAAACTACGGGTCCAAAAGAAGAGAGAGCAACGCCAGTGAGTAGTGCAGCCGAAGCTGGCAACATCAAACTTGTCAAAGGCACTTGGAACAGTGAATTTCTAGATGAGTTTGAAGCTTTCCCACAGGGAAGCCACGATGACCAAGTGGATGCTGTAAGTGGAGCATTTGAACAGTTACGCAGTCAACCACATATAACTGCTTGGAAGTTTGGATAAAACATTGGCAGAAGAAATTAAGAAAAGCCAAGAAGTTCTCGATGCCTTAAAGAAAAGAATAAACATGAATCTAGAGAGGTAGCGAAAAATGTTTAGAAGCCTAATTCAAAAACTAAGGCAACACAACCACATAGAACCCACATTCACAGCCTCTATTGAAGAAGTTAACCATTTCAAAGCCTTAATCAACAACACATCTTGTGTCGCATGTAATCAGAAAACATTGCAACTTAACCGTTTCGTGCATGCCGTGAAAGGCTGGGATGCTGAAGTATCATGCACCAACTGTAATTTTAATGGTGTGGTTAATTCAACTGGATTCGACTTTAAACAAGTAAGTAGCAAAGGAAAAGCACGAGAATGAGTAGCCAAACTGGTTTCAAACGAATTGGTTTAGCCGATGTTGCTCCACATGGACAAGGCTTACTTATTCCTAGAACAGGCACTGGAGGCGGAGGCGAATTTGGAGCAGACATAACCAATGAACTCCGCACATTCGCCATCACAAGGGAGCCAGTAGCCCACCGCGTAGTTTTCACGGTTGCCCATGACATCTTTGACAATTGGTTTAATCTTGAACTTGAAGGTGAAGAAATAAGCGAGAAAAGCCAACAATTCGATAAACAAGTGCAATTACAATTAACTAAGTTGCGAGCTAAACAAGAATTAATGAGGATGGCAGTTTTTGAACGTGCCTACGGCTACGCTATCATTGTGCTCGGCTATAAAGATGAAGCAAAATCATTAGCTGAACCTTTAACAAACGCCACAGACTTAGTGAGCATCAAAGCCTATTCGCCTACACAAATAGCAAACGTAACTGAAGTAACAGATAAGAATGATTCCCGTTATGGCTTACCTAAACTATATCATATTCAGCAACGTGGAATCGCAAGTCTTAAAGTTCATTATACACGAGTAATTCACTTTGCTACACGCCTTTTAGATCACGATTGGAAAGGCAAAAGCGTTCTCGACCCAATATGGGACGACCTAACAACTTTACGCAACATTCGCTGGGGCATGGGGCAAACCATGTTCCGCTATGGTTCAGGCTTCCCAGACTTAACCTTCACAGGCGCAAACCTCGCAGACATTGAAGCCTACATTGATAGTGGAGCATTTGCCAACTTGTCTGCACGCACCTATTTCGCTCACAGTGAAGACCAAACTTTAGAGTTTAAAGGCTTGCAAGGACGTGCCTTAGACCCTATGAATTATTATTTGCCACCTATGGAACACATTAGTTGTGGCTCAAGCATTCCTTTAGCCATTCTTCGTGGTGTGCAGGCTGGAGCCTTAACGGGTAGCGAAGTTAACCAGCAAGAATATTATGGCTTAATCAGTGATGAACAAAGTGGCTATGAAGAAGGCATGCGAGAACTAATCAAAGCCATTCTTAAATTTAATGGTTTCAGCGAAGATAACATTCCAAATTTCAAGTTCAATTGGAAAGGCGGGTTTGAACTTGACGAAGAAAAGAAAACTAACATAGACTATGTTAAGGCTCAGACTTTACGGATTCAAGCAGAGTGGCATACACGCAATGAGATACGCAAAATGGAAGACCCAAACGCAAAGGATTTATCGGAAGAGCAAGGTGGCAACGAAATCATAGGTAAGGCTCAACCGTTTGAGAAGAAATTGCCATTTGAAATAACAGAACAAGGCGACAGCTATCTTGTCACTGAATTGAAAAAGAAGGTTAAAAGTTAAGATGGGTTACAAATCTAGTATGAAGCCTAAAGTCAAAAAGGGCTTATGGAAAAAAGAGGTTGTGGCAAAATCAATCATCAATCTTTAATTTCTAATCCAAATGTCTAAACTTATTCAAATAGTCTCTGCAGTTGCATCTTTAAAGCGGATTCCAGAAGGTTTCCCACAAGCCATCACCTTCTTCAGTATACATGATGTGTGGCAATTTCACGGAGTATTTGACGAAAAAATCTGCCCAGAATGCATAGATAACAATTTTCAGTTATATCATGGTAATGATTTGCGAGATAAATTTCCAAATCTTGAGATAACAGATATTGATAGAATTGAAGCAAATGTTCATCCTAATTGTAGGTGTTGGCTTTCCAGAATATATGAATAAAAAAGAGTTAGCCAACTTTTTATAGGGCATAAGAATCAAAGTGTGCTATCAAAATTGCTATTTATGTTTTATGCCTAAACTGCTCAAAAACACCTAATCATTTCTATAACGAAGTGAAATCAATATGAAGAAAATAGCGTATGATTGTATAGCCTTAGACCAAGGGCAAATCGTAGAGGACAGCAAGTGCTGTCTAAAAGTCAACGCCATAATTAGTAGAGCAGGCGTGTATCAATATGACGATGGCAAAGCTTTGAAAAGCAAGCAAGAACTACTTAAAGCCACAAGAACAGCACGATACGCCAAACTAACTATTGGCGATCATCCTACAAGTCAAATTATACAATCGCAAAGGGACATTAAAGGTGGCGTGGAAAAACCCTTCTTTGACAGCGGCAAGCTTCGAGCAATCCTCAACTTTGACAAATATGAATTACCAAAAGAAACCATCGACCAAATCCGAGACGCAATTACAAAGAAAACAGGGTTAGACAACAGCATAGGCTTCTATTATACACCAGACTGGACTGCAGGACTAGATAAAGATGTGAACACTGGCAAGGAAGAACACTACGACTATGTGATGCGAGACATAGTTATCGACCATGTAGCAGTCATCACAAAACCTAATGTTTATGGAAGATGTCACTTCCCACAGTGCGGTGTAGGTGCAGACAGCGTTACAGTTGCACGTTCAATGGGTAAAACATTTCCAATTTGCGAAGAAAATGTGAAGGCGTTTGAAATAGACAAGGTTGTTAAGCGAGGCGAAAAATGGTGTGTGGTTCACTGTCATGGTGAAGAAGAAGGAGAAGTGATTAAATGTTTTGCTACAAAGGAAGAGGCTGAAGCTATGCATCGGGCAATTCAAGCTAAAAAACACGATGGATCAGTTCTAGGCGATCAAGATAATCGTCCACCACAAGATTGGTGGGATAATTGCACATCGAAAGCACAAAGTTTTGCAGATGACCCAGATAAATTTTGCGGATGGTTATGGAATCATGGCGATGAATCCATAAAATCAAGTTTTGGAAGTTCAAGCGTATCAAATATTGGAGGTAAACAAAACATGAGTGAACAAGAAACTAGGTATCCTGAGAGAAGTGAAGAGTTCAACAAATGTGTTAAGGAACGCATGGCTGAAGGCATGACTCAAGGTGAAGCAGAAGCTCACTGTCAAGCGGCTACTTTGCCATCTGATGAACCTACGCCGCCAACTGGAGCAGCAAAAATAACTCAAGCACAAGAGGAGCAAGTGGAGAAGACACCACTTGAACGTTGTATTGCAGAACAGATGGATGCTGGCAAAACCGAGGAAGAAGCAACAGAATGGTGTAAGGCAGAACTTGCTGGTGAACATGAAGAAGTTGATTCATTGATTCAACGAAGCGAAATGCTATTGGAAATGAAGGCTCAACGAGACATTGAACGGCAACGAGAATCTCGCAGACACCCCATTTAATTGTTTCACAGTCACTTTCGTGACTCTTTGAGAAGCAGATTAGTCTTCTCCTTAGTGGGCAACAAGCTAAGTTATCAAAATGGGTTGCTCACGTTCCACGCAGGCGTGACTAAAGAAACTGCAAAAAAACATTATAAAAGAGGATTCTATAAATGTCAGAAAACTCAAAGACAATGACTTCTCATGATGCAGTGAAAACGCAACTCGCTAGTTTAACTCTGAAAACTGCTGAACTTGAAAAAGCATTGGATGAAGTTACTTTAGAGAGAGATGCTTTGAAAAAGCAAACTGTTGAACTCGCAAGTGTCATAGAAAACGATTTAAAAGCAGACCTTAAACTACGAATTATAGCTAAAAGCGACTTCTCAGAGAAAGATTTGGAAACAAAAACTGTGCAAGAACTCCAACAGATAGATGAGATTCTATCTACAAGCAAGAAAGGTGGAGATGCAACCTACAAACCCATAAGAGTTGGAACAGCATCCGCATCTGACGCTCGCATGACTGTTGGCAGCCTCTTCGGCAAAACACGAGACGAAATCCTCAAGATGGGAGGCGACTTCTAATGCCCCAAAGATTAATTCAACCCTCAAACGCTATTCTTTATGCTGGGCAACCAATAGTTCAAGAAATGGAAGTTGAAACTACAACTCAATTCTGTCCAGGGAAAGTTGTTAGCGTGGACACTGAAGATTGGCAATGCGAAGTTGCAGGCGATGAAACTACCCCCATTGGAGTGGCAGACGTCCCAAGTGACAAAAAACTAACTGATTACATAACGGAGAGTGCCGCTGGAACTGTGACAGAAACCTTCGCAGCAGGAGATCAAATCAGAGTATTGCGTGGAGACATTGTAGTTAAAGTGATGGCTAAAAGTGGCGAAACCATTACCGTGGGAACAAGAGTTTGCACAGCAGCTAACGGCTTAGTTGTAGCAGGCACAACAGCAGGAAAATGCATAGGTTATAGCCTTGAATCACCAGTCTTGACAGCAAGTTGCAAATGGATTCTCATCAAACTGACAATTTAAGGTGACTATCAATGCAGAATCTTAAACGAATCGGATTAGCAACTGGAGCCTTAACAGACTATGAAGTTAACTATGTTGAAACCCAAATCGTCAAAACCGTGCGACCCCTACTCGTTGGCAGACAATTGATGCCAGCTCGCAACCTTGCACACGCAGGCTTCACAAAATACACATTTTACACTGAGAACGACATGGGACAAGCAACCATTAGCATGACAGGCGAAGAACAAAGCATGGACCTCGTAGACTTAACTGAAGGAAGCGTAAAAATTCCCATAATCAGCAAAGACTACAACCTTCATTGGCGAGATGTTTTAATGCGTAGAAACCAAGGTGAAGACTTAAACACTCAACACGCAGAAAATGCAGCAAGACAAGTGGCTGAAGAAGAAGACAAACTAATCCTATCAGGCGAATACACTGGTTGGCCCGCACTTGGTATTCAAGGATTCACAACTGCAACAGGTAGAAACGAACAGAATGGTGGCGACTGGAGTGCCACATATCTCACTGAAGTTAGCACCGCAAAACAAACATTAAGAGCCTTAGGCTACTATGGACCGTACAAGCTGATTCTCACGAGCACTTGGTATAGTCAACTTGAAGTTTTGATTTCAAACACTGAGAAATGGGCGTTTCAAGCAGTCGGCGAATTAATTGGAGGCGTAGAGAACATTCTCATAAGCGATAACCTTTACGCTGCTGATGGAGACGTTGACAGCGTAGTGCTTGTAGATGTGCAACCTGGCAACTTTGAATTACTTGTAGGCGCAGACATCACAAATTATCTAGCGCAGTTGCCCACTATGAACTATCAAGGCAAAGTTTGGGAAGCCGTTGTACCCGTGATAAAGAGACCCAAAGCAATTGTGGAAATCAACACTTTAACGTAAACTTCGATTAAAACTACGTCTATCTTCCCTTTTTTTTAACCATAACAATTCTATGGAGGTGAATATGACGAAAGTACGCATTAAAAACAATGTTTCAACCTATACATCAAGTGGTAAAACGTATAAGCCGGGCGATATAGTAGAAATTGACGTTGCCGATTTCTGCGATTGGTTCATGGAGAAAATTGAGGAACCACAACCAAAACTTGTTATTCAAGAAGAGAAGCCACAAGAACCCTTACCACATGTTAAGGAGAAAGGAAAAACTGAGACTTCAGATTCTACATTTGTGGAGGAGTCAGAATTAACTTCTTAAAGTTGTGGTGTGCTGGTAAACTTGGTAACTGCCCTCAAGGTTTAAAGCGTTTCCATTTTACTTGCTTGTATTGTCGTTGGCGAAGGCGATTAACCAAAAAATTTGTAAATCCAAGCAATTGGCTTCTTTACACGTTTCCTTGGAAAATTAATTATTACGCTGTTGTTGAACGAAAAACCCATCAAGTTGTTGCTTATCAACAAAATTGGGTTACCTTATACATTGATCCAAGGGGACACTTCACAATGTTGCGTTGCGCCATAATTGTTACATTAGATAAAATTATGAAAAGATTTCGATGGCTAGAGAAGCCGTTGTTTGAGTTCTGCGAGTTCTTCGCTAACTATCCAACTTAGTGAAAAAAGGAAGAATAAACTATGGTAACTGTAACTGCTGACGAATTTCAATCAATTCTAAACCTAAGTGATGGTGAATTAAGTAATGCAAACGCAGAAAACATCTTAGATTGGGCAATCGACAGCCTCAACATCTTCGGCGCAAACCTCTCAAATTTAGGAGGCACAACTCCAAACAAAACATTAACTGTGACAAGCAAACAACGAGGCGCAATATTCACAGTGGCCCGCAAACTTTATTTTGGAGGCTACAAAGGCGTGGAAACAGTAGGAATAAGTGGAGTATCCATAACACAACCAGACTTAATGAGTGATCCTATATTTTTGGAAAGTGTAAGGAAAATTGCGATTCAACTGAAAAGTTTCACGTTTAAAGTTGCTGAAGACACTTCTGGAATTGAATAAAAATGGAGACGGCTGAAGTAATTGCTCATGCAGATGAAGTTTTAGGATTACATAACAATCGGAAGCGTGTGGCTGAGGGACAACGTATTTTTGAATTATTGCCTCAAGGTGAAGGCTCTGGGCTCAATGCTGACATGGTTGATGGTAAGCATGCTAAAGAAATTGTGGAGGAAGCAAGGGAAGGCTTTGTTGTTAAGGCTGTAGGCAGTGGCGGTGGAAGCGGGATGGCTCAGCATGGCAATGAATTTCACACGCCAGATTTTTTGCCTAAAGACGGTTCAGAAGGCATGACAAGCGACCTGTTGCCAGCATCTCCTGAAGTTTACAATATAGGTTCTGATAGCAAACCGTGGCTTCGTGGATTTTGGCAAGGACGCAACACTGTTCTTGACATGCTTGGAAAACTTATTGTAGGTGGTAAATTTCCAACAGGGCATCCACGTTATACTGGCGAAGAAGCGGTGCCCTACATTGACTTTTATTGTGAATATCCAATTGGAACAAAAACTGCAAGATACATCATCTCAAACTATTATGGTTCGTTAACTTTCAGTGGGATTTCTGCAGATGAATTAACACAAATTGACATGATGGGATTTGACTTTCCATCCACTACCTTTTTTGTTGCTTCTCACTTTCAGCCAGCGTACGAAGGTTTGGATTTAGGGTCACCTTTACATCCCGTTTTTCCCGTTCGTTGGAGAGATGTGGGAATTCAACGTTATACTTTCATGGGCAAAACTGAAAATGGTTTACCAACAGCCGATGAAACAATGCGAGGAGTTATGATTAGAGTTGAAGGTGCAGCAGGAGTTGCCGATAAATTATATTGTTGCATGAAAAAAGCGGATAATACGTATGCCTGGATTCAAGTAGCAAGTGGATAAAAATAAATGACCACAAAAATCGGTTGATGTGAGAAATATGCCTAACGTAAAGAATGGGAGTTGAATATATGGCTGAGTTTAACACTGTAGTCACTAATACGCTGATTAGTAGTGCATGGGCAAACGCTATTCTTGACCACGCGTTTGAGAAACCATGCAGTTTCATTGTGAGAAAAAAAGACAGTTACTATGAAGCCATAAATGGGTCAACGGGAAAAATAGATTATGGTGGCTCTGGAAATGCTGGTGGAGTGAGTGGAACAAACGCTTCAGCAGTGATACAAGCGACAATAAACGCTTTGACGAGCAGAGGAAAAATATTCATTAAAGCTGGAGTATATGTTATTACATCTCCAATAATTATAAAATCTGATATAGAAATATTTGGTGAATGTGCGGCAACTTACTTAATGGCTGGTGGAGCCAACCTAGACATTATATCGAATTCCTCTCAATGCGTTCGGGTTAACCTGCATGATTTTCTTATTGATGGGCAACTCTATAATAATATAAATGCAATAAATGCAATCCTTGCAGCAAGCAAAATTTTCTTTTTACATATTATGGATTGTACAGGGAGTGGGATTCAACTTAAATCTGCAGGAAGCTCTTGGGGTTCTAGAAGTTTTGAAACCGATATTTTATTTAATAGAATAATAAACTGTAGAACTGCGGGAATTAATCTTCCTCAATATAGTAGTGACAATATTATTTTCGGAAATTTAATCGATGGTGCTTCCTCGGCTGAACCAACCATTCGTTCCACTTGTGGAATTTCGATAAATCATGGAAACTTTGTGGCTTATAATCATCTGTATGATAATAAAAATAATATTATCGTAAGTGCACCAAACGTAAGATTAGTTGATAATTATTTCGATAGTTCTCAAGAACATGGAGTTATCCTTTCAAGTGATTCTGCGATAATTGGGGCTATTCATATAGTCAACAATAGATTTTTAAAACAAGGAATTTTGGGTGGAAATAACAATCTGTATTCAAGTATTTATCTTAGTGGAACTAATGCTATAACAAATGTTGAAATTATAGGAAATTACTTTCAATGTGAAGAAACCGACAAACCTAAACATCATATTGAAGAAAATAGGATTATTTTAAATTCGAATTACGTCCTCAACAATTTCATCCAAGATTCTACGGGTTCAGGACCTATTTTAAAGAATAGTTCTTCAACTACCAGAATTTTTAACAATATCGGTTATGTTACTGAGAACAGCGAAACCGCAATAGGAACTGGAGCACAACAAATAATTGCGCATGGATGTGCCTTCACGCCAACAGATGCGAATGTTGTTTTAAGCAACATTGACGATGGAGCCAACCCATACATTTCAGGGACACCAAATGCTACTAACATTTACGTTACAGCAGTTAATACCAAAAAATATCGTTGGGAAGTAAAAAGTTAAAGTGACAAAAATGGAACGGTAAAATGCAATGGGAGTTTAAAAAATGGATGTTGCTCGTTGGGATATAGGTCGATGGGACAGATGCAATTGGGACATTATTAGTGTTGGCGAATGGAGCATTGTTCTTAAACGATTAAAAAACATCTCGATAGTGTATCCACCTATCCCCGTGGACGGTGTCATCGACTGCATCGTTGATAGCGTAGGAGATGAAGCACGGGTAGATGTTTACACTGATCATTGGCAACAATTGAAACGCCAAAAAAATATTCCAACACCTTATCCTCGCATCCTCGTTGATGGCGATGTTGACTGCATCGTTGACAGCGTTGGCGATGATGCTCGCTTAGATGTTTACTCGGATATTTGGCAAGACATGAAAAGAACATTAAAGAAGGTTTAACCATATGGCTGGAATTAAACATAAAACTAGGGCTGCGGGAACCAATATTAAAACTAGTGCTGTTTGGGCTGAAGACCATGAGATTGAATCTGGGGCTATTCCCACTGCGGGTTTAGCTGATGGTTCAGTTACGACGGCGAAGCTTGCTGACAACGCTGTAACTTCTGAGAAGATTGCACCTGACACTGTACTTGCAGTCGATATTGCCCCAAATGCTGTGGGCGCTAGTGAGTTAGCTGATAACGCAGTTGACACAGCAGCCATCCAAGACAATGCAGTAACTAACGCTAAAATGGCAGATAACAGCGTGAACACAGCAGAACTTGTAGACAATGCGGTGACTAATGCTAAAATGGCTGATAATTCAGTGAACACAGCAGAACTTGTAGACAACGCAGTTACTACAGCGAAAATAACTGATTTAAATGTGACTTCAAGTAAACTTGCTGAAGGTATTGGACATGTATGTACAAACTACATTATTTATAAAAAGGATTCAACCTATTATGCACGAAATGGCGCAACTGGAGCCATAGACTATTCTGGAACCAATGAAACGACTGTTGTTCAAGATGTAGAGAATGTTGTTGATGACACTGGTGGAATCATTTACCTCAAAGGCTTTCAATTGCCTTCGGGAGTTTTCTTATCAAGTAATGTCATGGTTATAGAAGAGTATCAAGGTATTCAACACATTTATGCACTTGACAAAGACCTTGAACGAACACCAAAAGGAACAGATTTTGTCTTCATGAAAACAACAATTTTCAGTTATTCTGGTTCACTTTCAGGTCGATTACAACAAAGAAATTATCCTTCCGCAATCTATCGTCAAACCTATCTAAAAACTTATTTTGTTTGGGAAGATAATGCACAAGACATTTATATTAAAGCCTATAATCACATGACAGAATCGTGGGGTTCAAGTTACAAAGTTGCAGATTCACCTCACCTCACGGATGCAGATACGCCCCCAAGCATAGGAATTCTTCCAAATGGTAAACTAATCGTTTTTTATGGTTGCCATTCAGATGAACCTATATATTACAAGATTTCGCAAAATGCCGGGGATGAATCATCATGGGGGGAACAGTTAAATCTTCCCGTAATAAATATGGGTTGGACATATCCTCAAGTTTCAAGCTTTGCTGACAAACTTGTGCTGGTTGCGAGAGATTCAGTTAGTAGTAGCCAAACTCGTTGGATGAAAAATACAACAGTGAACGGCACAACTTGGACGGGTTGGATTGATTTCATAAATTTCGGAGCAGGCATATTCCCATATTTTACCACATTAAAGCAGGGCAAATACATGATTACAGGTGGAAGCAAATACACATATGTAAGTGAAGCCAGAGAAAACTTCTATTTTGCATTTTCGGATGACGAAGGAACAACCTGGAAAAAGGCAGATGGTACAGTTCTCACGCTTCCCTTGGATGAAGCCCAAACATTAGTTGCAACAAGTGCAACTGTAACAATTGGTTTGACGCCCGTTTTGGATGAATTAAATAGACCATTGTTAAGTGCCAAAAAACAGGTCAATTGGAATGACCCAACGATGACGGTAAAAGTTTTACAATATTCTAGTCCTTTGGGTTTAAAAGGTTTCTGGGTTCTCAACGATATGACAGATATGGCTAAAAACGTCTTAACTTTTCATGCCTATGCTTTTCCAGAATTTTTTATTAAGGATGGTATTGTCCAAACTATGGAACGTCATCAGACAGATTACAGACCAGTTTTATTGAGGAGAGCAAATGGTTATGATTCACGTTTTCAAGAAGTTTACCATGATTCTGAAGCTTTATCATATTCAGAGGTTTTCTTTCCTATGCATGTGGCAAATGCCTATCAAAGTAAAACACCGATTGAAATCTTCTATTTTGTAGCGGAAAGTGCATCTTCATTTTTGTTTATAGCTTTCAGTTCAACATTGGAGAGGTAACTAAATGGACTTCAAGAAGATAGTGGGAGATATTTTACAAAATTTTAAAGAAGAACCTATGATATGCCCTGTTGACGGCTTACTTCTTGAGCGGAAAGATGCGAATAGTATTATTTCCGATATTTTTTATCAGTGTCCGAAATGTGGGGTTGTAAATTTTAGTAAATCAAGTGTGCTTAGCGAAAAACAACAAAAAGAAGCTATGAAAAGATTAGGTATCAAACCATAAGAGAACACAATAATGACTTTGAGTTTTGATGTTACTCGCCGAGCTTTATCGCTTGGCGATGCAGATTCAGTTACTGGATGGTATGCTAAAACCTTCACTGAATCCACTATTGAAATGATTATTCGCCCAAAAGGCTCAACCTTCATGTTATTGGGCATGGGCTTCTATTCACGTTATGCGCAGACAGGCTACACACAAGACCCTGTAGTTGAAGGTGATGAAATCAAGGATGTTCAAAACATGTATTATGAAATTAAAACCATAGAGGAACATTATTTAGGCGACAACTTTTTTTTTCGTGAATGTGAACTCGTAAAGCTTCCCATTCATTATGACATGCCCGCAACTTACGGCACAGCCCCAACAGTGCAAGATCCTAGACAGAGAAGTAAGGTCTGGTTAGACGATTATTTAACTGCTGGCAACCTTACGAAAGACGACAACTTAACTCCAGCATTATACATTACTTGTTGGGCTGACCCGCCCTATCCCATAGAAAAAGTGCTTCTAACAAAAGGCGTTGACCTCGTATTTTCTATAGCTACGCCTACAAGTGAAGGTTTACCTGTTGGAGTAGGTTATATTGAACATGTACCCATCAGCATCTTCACCATTGACAAAACAGGAATCACAGGGAATAAATTACGGTGGAAGGGTGAAGCTGAACTCCGACGTATAGCTGAAACAAAAGCAACTGGCAGTTTAAGGTCACCTTGGGAACGCATGAATAATAATGAGCAAAATCTAGGTTCCACAACTTTGTACTCTGTTACTTATGTGTTGCCGTATAAGAGGTATGCGTGATGTCATTAACTGGAGTTGGCACAGAAAAAGTTGTTGGACGAATCACTCATGTTTACATTGGTTATGATGCTACACATGGAGTTGACATAAACAAAGGCATCCTAGAATTTACATACAATAGAAAAAAAGAATTAACTCGCATTCCAACAGGCAGCGCAGTAGCAAGTGTCGTGCAAGATTTAGGTGGAAGCTCTTTCGAGTGGAGCTTGCGTTTTCTAAGTGATTGCCGACAAGCCTTTTTCGCAACTGATGTTCAAGTGGCTCCTGGTAACCAATATGCCATGATTGACAATGGTTTCTCCAATAAAATCGAGTATTTTAAGATTAAAGTGGCAATTGAAACAGCAGAAGGCGTTCCTTATGTTCGCACCTACACAATAACGAATGGTTACTGCTTACGAAACAGAGCAGTCATTGGAAGAGATGATGACGCTGAATATGAGTATGAAGGTGAAGCTGACTACATTAGTTATGCGGATGCTGCAACATGAGTACCATAATTAAACAAGACCTTGAGCTATTACCTGAGCGAATAATGGATATTGCATGGGAAGTTATTATTCAAAAAGTAACGTTGGCAAAGGGATTAGCTCAAGTTAATGTGTTAGTTGATACAGGCTCGCTTAGGGATAGTATAAGAGTTGAGCGTGGTGGGGAGGGAAAGAATTGGCGACAAATTAAACTTCGAGCAGGAGGGTACATAACTAATCCTAAAACAGGACGACTTGTTGACTATGCCATTTTCGTTGAAGAGAAACATCCTTTTTTACGACCAGCCATTCTTGAAGCATTTTCTGATTATGGACGAGAAACTGATGCTAATGTTATTAGTAAGGCACAGCCTCAAATTGAAACGCATTGTTGGAAAATATGGTTGAATGAAAAATGAGTTCAGAAACTCTTGATTACATAATAAATTTAGAACTTGGTGCAAACTGCTATAGTGAACTTCGCAAGCTTGAAATAAGCCTCTTTCGCATCCTCGGTTACATTAGACGCTTAACGGGAAACGAAAACGTAGAAAACGCCATAGTTGCAATTCAGCGCCTCATCACTATTATTCGCATGGCACAAATTGCCATACGATCATTACAAATTGCGTCTGGACCAATCGGTTGGTTGTATGCCGCCACAACAGTTATTGGATTAGGTTTTGCAGTTGGTGAGAGCATGGCAATGGCAGAGGTTCAAGGCAGTTGACCCGGCCAGTTTATAAAGTGGAAATTTGGGAGCCTGGCGGTGGCTCTGCTCTTCACTCCATTACGTCAGAAGCTATTTTGGTTGCAAGCAAGGAAGCTTTGTCTGATAATGTTGGAAGCTTCACAGTTGTGTTGCCTCTTCAAGTTAGTGGTGCATGGAAGTATTATAATGTTGATTTGCATGACATCGTGAAAATCTGGTATGGATACGATACCATAAGCGGAAACCCGAATTTCGTTGGCAGAGTCACCGATATTAGTGCGCCCATTGACAGTGGTGACCCTTCTGTTGGTTATACGAGGCGAATTACGGGTTTAGGCAATGGCGAAGTTTTGCTTAGGCAATTGAAGACTAATAAGATTTGGCTTGCTACAGCAGTCAGCACTATTGCGAGTGATTTAATAGATGACTTACCCCCTCTAACCAAAGACATTGACCCCACTACTGATCCCCCCTTAACTATGAATTATGAAGTGGACAGCAAAACCTACTTTGACATTCTAAGGGAAATAAGCGACTATTGGGTTGACGCAAGCAACCAAGTGAAAAGAGATTTTTGGGTTAACTGGAATAACGTTTTCAAATGGAAAAGTCGCCCAGTTAGAACTGGGGGTGTGGAATCCTTTGATGTCACTTCAAATGTTAAAAGCTACAAGGTATTACGTAACATTAGTTCTGTGTTTAATAACATCAAAGTTTATGGACGCTATGGCACAATCGCTGTGCCAGGCGATAATGGCCGCACTGAACCATCAAACATGGACGCATGGACTTATAATAATGGTTGGATAGCTGACTATGGCACCTATGAACCAGATACGGTAAGTAAAATGGTAGGCGCGGATAGTCTTAAAGCAAAAAGTGACAACTGGGGCGTAGTTGACGTTCAACATCGTTCCTTAATCCGCTATAACTTAGCCAATCTGGTTTCTGGATATGGCAAAGCTAAATACTTAACTCTCAACTTCTATTATCGCAAGACAACTTCAGTTGCAACAAGACAACTTCGCCTTTATGCGCCAGATGCTTCCAACTATTTTTATTTGACACTTGCGGATGCAGCTGCATGGGCGTGGCAAAGTTATCAACTTGGCGAAAACCAAGAATACGACGCAACAAAAAACCCTTCAGGCGTATGGTATAAGAATGTTGGTGGTTCGCCTAATTGGGCAGCACTTTCTTGGCTTGCGTTTTACTTTGAGAATCCAGCAGGTGTTGGCTCCCAGTGGTTTGACTATGGAATAGATGGACTCTATTTTGGTCATGGACGTTTTCGCTCCACAGTTTCCAATTCCGCAAGCATAAACACTTACGGTCAACGAGATTTAGAAGTGGTTGATGAACGCTTAAGTAGCGACTCTGACTGCCAGAAACGTGGGGAAACAATGCTTTACCAAAGCAAAGACCCAGCAGTTCAGGTGGAAATGACTGTGCCAGGTAACACTAACGTTTTAATTGGGGACCGCTTATCATTAACGATTCCTTGCGAAAATATTTCGTCAACTAGTTTTGATGTTCTCTTTGTGCAACATGCCTTGGGAAATAAGCAGTTTTTAACAACGTTTACAGGTGTTAACAGCGTGAATGTTCGGCATTCTGTTGAGGAGTCCACTTTTCAAATGATTAGTGATTTAAGGCGGGCAATGCGGGAGATAGCAGCAGATAAACTCAAGTCAAAACTTTAGTTTTACTAAGTACATGCCTCTGGTTTTTGCACTCTATCTTCTATGTTTAATGTAAACGAATGCAAAATCACTATTTCTTTTCCACAATGAGGGCAAAACAGCTTTTTAGTCATTTCATCAATCCTTGAATTCTTCCATGATTTTTTGCACTATAAAATCTATTGTTATTTTGTTTCACCAAGTATAAATTTTCCGTTAGGATTTTTCAGATTTTTTACATTTTCGTAAACGCCTGTATTCAATTTGAAACGCTTATCTTTACAGTAGTCAATTGCCCATTGCAATACTTTAGTAGCATCGTTGCCTCGATGCACAATAATGTCATTTATTGTTACTACATATCTATATTTCCTTCGTTTATCAGAACTTACTTCCATAAAACATTTCACCCCCTAAATGCTTCCATAATTTGCGTAACTATATAATCTTCTGTTGCTTCTGAAGAACCTTCATATGGTATGGTGACAACTCTAACATTGTGACGTTTAGCTAACAGTTCTCGTATGGTTTGGTCTCTGTCTTCTCTGCCCCGGTGCACTTCACCATCGCAGTATATAGCTAAGTTTTGCTGTGGAAAATAGTAGTCTGGCGTTGTGTTCTGTAAACAAAATTGGCGCTGAACTTCTGGATGCAAGCCTTTTTCTGTCAACTTAACCAACACAGCTTGCTCCATCTTGCTCACAGGCACTTTCATATGGGCAATTCGATGCTCCCACTTGTCTTTTGGCTTAATGATTGTGGGCTCTGGCTTTTTCACTATGGGAACTGGTTTCACAACGGGTTTCTGCTGAGCATTCATCAAACACGAAGGACATAAGTTTTCGCCTTTGTACTCTGTGGTTTCTCGACTAGCCATGAAACAATGACTACATTCTACGAGTGGTCGCAGTGCAAGCCTTGCACTAGCAAGTTGTTCTGGTTCAAGTTGTTTTGTTTCTTTTGGCAAATAGAGGTAAACCCATCTTTCGCTAAAGCCTGTTTTTTCTGCAATTTCTTTCGGATTCCAATTTGTTAGTTCCTTCAGTTCTTTCAACCACTGCGTTTTTTCCACTGCTGATACATTGCGCCTACAAAGGTTAATGTTCATTCTTGCCAGTAGAAGTTGCACTGTATCTGTGATATTGTTGAGTTTGATGCTGAATTCTTCGCTCCATTTAGGGTCTAAGGTTTGTCTGTGGAAACCGTCTATGATGTTGCCATGTGCATCTTTTATAATGGGCACTAAGCGTCCAAGCTTCGCAACAGATTCTTCTAAACTATGTTCTTCACTCATTTTATCATCACATCAGTTTCTGTCAATAGTTCTTTTAATTCTTTAAATTGCTCATAAAGAGCAAGTTCAATTAAATAATTGATTTCGTCTCTTAGTTTTTGGTCTTCAATTTTTAGAAGTCTTCTCTTCAATTTCGTTAACGGCTTCATTTTTGTTCGCTTCCAAACCATTTTTTAAACCATTCCATAACTGCTTCAGACCATTTTTGATCATAAATTTCGTTGTATTCCTGCATTTTTTCTTCTTCTTCTGTTAATTTAACTTCAAATGGAAATTCTTTTTTGGCATCCTCCATTATTCCTTCTAATGCGCTTCTCAAATTATTGAACAGAGGCACTTTAAAGTTTGTATACTTTTGACATGGTAATAGCAAATCTTTTATTCGTTTTTTGATTTCGCCTATGTCTTCTGTCATGTTCCAAACCACTTCTTTAAAGAGATATATAATTCCATTAGTTTTTTCCACTCTTCAAGGGGGATTCTAACCCATTCCTTATTGCCACATACATCATTACAATATGTATGCATTTCTATGTATTTTGGCATTGTAGAGAAAATTTCTCTTTTGGCATCCTCAATCATTTCTTGTGTTATATGTGTTGGAACTGTTGCAATCAATTGCCAATCTTCTCGACTTGCTTGAGCAATTCGTTTTTTGAATAGTCCTTCATTCTTACTCATTTAGATTTCTCCTCAAATCTCCTTAAAACAACCGTGCCTTTCTCTCTATCTATAGCAACAACTTCCCAATCTTTTTGTTTCATTGCATGTTCAATGTAAAATCTAATTACACCGTCAAAAAAAAGCACTATATATTGAAATTCGCCTTCATCATCACTCATGGTTTATTCATCTCCATATTCGATGTTTTTCACTCACCCATTCTGAACCATCATATTCTTCAATTTCAAATTCGATGTTATCAGGAATTTCAACAATTTTCAAAGTTGCATGTTGCCCATTAGCTTTAGTCCCCATCTCTTCAATAACTTTAATGAGAGCTGGGCAAGTTCTAATTATTGGGTTTTTGTAAGCGCAATTATGGTCATCTATCAGAACTTTTCCGTTTTCTCTCGGTATCTCACAAAATTCACAATGGTTCTGTCTAGCTTTTTCTCCGCTTCCCCAAATTTTAATGCTAATTGACTCGGAATCTTTGGAGAAGTATTCATTTTCTGGAATCCACTTTGTATGCGAGCAACCTATTTCAACAATTTTCTTCTGTGCTTCTATGCTTAAACCGAATCCACCGAAATCTGAGTTTATTACAACTTTCATTTTTATTTCATCTCTTCCGTTTAATTATCCACATTTTATCGTTTAGAATGGAACCATCAACTACAATAGTGATGCCGAATAATCTATCTAAGGTGTGAATATCTTTTCTGTTTGAAATTTGTTTGAGTTCTTCAATGATTTTTTCGTTGCTTGTTGGTGTCAAATGAATTTCGGTAAGTTCCCAAAAGCCTTTTTGCATTTCGTTTTCTATATCCTTACGCAATTTAGTTAACAAATTCCTCATTTTATTTCATTCCATTATGATTTTATCATAGTTCCTTCCATTGGCCATTACTCTTGTATTCGCCAAAGCATCCGTAATCACAAGTTCCATTAGGACACTTGTAAATTCTATATCGTGGCGATTGATCATTTATTAAAATCCCTTCAGCACCACATTTTTTACACTTCATTTTTTATTTCATCTCTTGTATAATTTTGTCTATTTGTTCTCTTAACTGTATCAGTCGGTCACGCACATTCACGTGGCTTCCAACAATAGCGTGGCTTACGTTTATGCGCCAATGACTCATTTTGCCAGCTTGAATTCGCTCTCCATTAAACTCTCTAATTAACGTGTTTATTTTAGCGTAGTCTTCTGGGCTAAGCCATTTTGTAGCCCGCACAATAATCCAGTTGCCTTCGGCTTCAATTTTGAGAGTATCTTTGAAGCCTTCCAATCTTTGCGTCACATCCTCAACAGAAACCATCTTCACATCACCTCTTTTTGGTATTGTTGACAAGTGGCGCATCCATGTATGATGCGGTGGAGACACCAAAACCGAAAACAAACCCTAAACACTATTTTTCCCACCATGCTTTCCGAATGGTTTTGAGAAATACTGGAATCCCTAATCTGCTTAGATGCCAATGTAAAGCCATTACTTCTTGTCGGCTTGGTTCAGGTAGTTTGCAATTTTTTGAATCGTAGCCAAGCCATATCATTGTTGGGTTGATGTCTTTGGCGTATGTAATCATTTCGTCTAAGTGGAATTTGAGAACTGGCTCTATTGTTAGCATTTTTGGTTGATGTTTCAAATCTCGTAGTGCTTGGTATCTGAAAAGTGGTTTTGGAGCTTTGGAGATTTTACTTGTTATTTCAAAATCATCTGTTTCTATTGTTGTTCCTATGATTAAGTTTTCTGGGAGCAGGCCTTCAAATTGTTTGAAATAACTTGGATTTTTGCTTTGAATTAAGAATGTTCTTGTTTTCCAAGATTCAATGAACTCAAGCTGTTGACAAAAATCTTTTGGTTCGGCGAAACTAACATCTGCACATGAATTAGCAAAGATAAATTGCATGTAACGAGTTTTAGGCATTTTTTGAAGCAATCTATCTTTGTGCCAATGCGGTTCATAACTCAAACATTGTGGGCATTTAGAAAAGCGTTTAAGTTGCTGTTGAAAAGAACGAAGACAATAAACACAGTGAAAATCACAACCGACAAAAGGATTCCATTGCTTAACCGATAACGGATACATGTTTTTCTGCATGTCTAAGATTCCTTCCCTCTTCATATTCTCACTTCACTAGGCGTTTTCTTCCAATTAAATGAGGATTTTTTCTATGTGATTTCTCTTGTGGGGGTCTTCCATACTTACCGATCTGAATGGCTAATTCTAATGGCATTCTTTCTATTGT
>Ga0315314_1001002_pt1 | contig 27092 bp, 25 predicted proteins | sample TDP9_MG_FD_203631 | JGI IMG/M metagenome (GOLD analysis project Ga0315314, IMG submission 203631) | Freshwater sediment microbial communities from Lake Towuti, South Sulawesi, Indonesia - TDP9 | ecosystem: Environmental > Aquatic > Freshwater > Lake > Sediment | place: Indonesia: South Sulawesi... | reverse complement strand
GTTAGGTGTGCTAGGAGTTCGCTTATGCGTGTGCGTTCACCTGCGGCGAGGATTTCGTCTGAGAGGCGTTGTAGGCTTCGTTTCAATGGTTTTGAAAGCAGTTTGTCTACGTCTGCTGAGGCTTTGCTTGCTATACTGACTGCGCTTTTCCTAGTTGCTGCGAAGATGAGTGCTTGTCCACCTGTTTTTATTGTGTGCAAGGCCAGGTTGATTGCTGGGTTTGAGGCTTCCTTTTCGATCTTTCGTGCTCCGCCGTCTTTGAATTGGATTTCGTTTTGGTTCAGGACGCCTTCACGAAGCGTGACGGGACGCCATTCAGTTGTTATTGAGTCGGCTTTGAGCCATTCAGCAGCCTCTTGAGCGTTCTTAACAGTGGCGCTTAGAGCTAGTAATTGGGCGTCTGGGTTGATCTGCATTAGTCTGGCTAAGACGACTTCCAGCGTGGGTCCGCGTTCGCTGTCGTTGAGTAGGTGGATTTCGTCTGCTATGACTAGTGTGGTTTCGTCCATCCATTTGGCTCTGTGGCGTAGGAGGCTGTCGGCTTTTTCGTTTGTTGAGATTATGATGTCGTAGCGTCCGAGCCAGGGGTCGCTGCTGTCGTAGTCGCCGGTTGTGATGCCAATTCTGATGGGGCGTCCGTTGGGTTTGGTGATTTTCTGGTATTTCTGGAATTCTTGGTATTTTTCGTTGGCTAATGCTCGCAGTGGTGTGAGGTAGAGGATTCTGCCGCTTTTTTCTATTACGTGTTTGAGGGCGCAGAGTTCGGCGACTAGAGTTTTGCCGCTGGCTGTGGGGCTGGCTAGGACGAGGTTTCTGCCTTGGAGGGCTCCGGCTTGAATCGCGGCTTCTTGTGGTGGGTAGAGGTCGATGATGCCTGAGGCTGTTATAATTTGTTTTGCTTCTTCTGTTATGGGTAGGTCTGTTATTTTCAATGGTTGTTGGCGCCTTTAGTGGAGGGTATTAGTATGAGTGCAGAAAAAAATTTTTGCAGTGAAAGTAATGCTTTTCTGTTTGCTGTGCGGGTTCAGTTTTGAGTTCTGTATGGTGTTTTGGCTCTGTTTACTTTCATTTTGTGGTGGGGTTCTGCATAGTTTGTGGTGCGCTTTAACATACTTTGTGGTGCCGTTTACCATACTCAGTGCGAACAATATCATCATTCTGTCCTGACTTTGATTTCCGAGTGCGCTAGTCTTCTCGCTTTTCTCTCATGTTGTGTTGTTTTTAGCATGAGATCAATCTGTTCTAGAGCTGTGCCAAGGTAGTTCTCTGGTTTCAGTGCCCTGTCAATCTCTTTTTCGCTGAGCTTTAAGTGAGCTGTTCTATCTTGTAGGAGTGTCTTTCTAAAAGGTTCTTTCTCAGTCTCGCTCTTAATCGTCAGCACTCGTAGGAGCTCATGTGCCTCTTGTCTGCTCATTCCTTTCTTAACAAGAGCTATCATGACCGCCTCAGACATGGCTCTTCCCTGTGATAGGTCGATGTTCCTGCGCATTTTTCCCTCATTGACTTGTAGCCCAGTCAAAATCCTAGTCATCAGATGAAGCATGTAATCTGCGAGAATACATGATTCGGGAATGATGAAACGTTCAGTCGAGGTCTGCGTTAGATCTCTTTCGTGCCATGTTGGGATATCCTCTAAAGCGGGCACAACCAAGCTCCGCATAACTTTCGCTAGACCTGAAATTCGCTCGCACAGTTCTGGGTTGCGTTTGTGCGGCATGGTTGAGCTACCGACCTGTTTGGTTTTCTCAAAGGGTTCAGCTAATTCGCCAATTTCAGGACGCTGAAGCTCACGTATCTCAGTCGCAATCTTATCTAAGGTCGAAGCAATCATTGACAACAGCAGAACAAACTCAGCGTGCACGTCTCTTTGGATGATCTGGTTCGAAATGTCCGCTGCTTTCAGACTCAGCCTCTTCATGACTAATTCTTGGATTTCAAGTGCATGCGATCCTAATCCAGCTTGAGTTCCAACTGCGCCGCTCATCTTTCCAACCAGAATGCGTTGTTTGCATTGGCGTAGCCTTTCTATGTGGCGTGCATTTTCCCTCAACCAGATGGCGAATTTAAAGCCCAAGGTAATCGGCAAAGCGTGTTGCCCATGCGTTCTACCCATCATCATGGTTCGCTTGTGTTGTTCAGCTTTTGTCAGGAGGATTTTCTCAAGGTTATTCAATTTTGTCTCTATCAGTTCCGAAGCTTCTTTGAACTGCAACGCTGTAGCCGTGTCATTGATGTCTTGGCTTGTAGCACCCAAATGCACATAGGCGCCGCTTGGTCCAGCAACTTCAGAAAGAGCGCGTACAATTGATGTTACATCATGTTTTATCTGTGATTCGATATCCTTGACGCGGCTGAGTTTTACATGCTTGGTCGTGGCGACGTCCATGATCTTCTGCGCGTCCTTTCGTGGTATGTTGCCGACTTCGGCGTGTGCCCAAGCTAAGGCAGCCTCAACGTCTAGCATTCTTTGGAGGCGGTTCTCTTCCTCAAACACGGCTTTCATTTCGGATGTGCCGTAGCGACCTGTGTCTATGGGCAAGATAGGCAAGTTTCAACGCTCCAGCATTCGATTTACTACGCCTTCAGAGATAACCCTTTCAGTCTTCATCAGTAACGGGTGCAAGGCGGGCTTAAGAGAAACTCCCTTCTTCTTTCATAGTCAAAGCTTCATGAAATTGAGGAACCCAACTTTGGCAACGTACGCTTGTATCCAATTTTGGCTTGAGATTATCTCGTTAATGCGTTAGATATCACTTTCAAAAGGTCTGATCTAGCTATTATCCCAGCAATCTCACCGCGCCTTACAACAAGCACCGCTGGATGATCTTGCAGCAAAGGTTGAATCATGCTAATGTTTGTGTCCTCAGGAACGCTAGGCAAGGGCGCTTGCATAATCTTCTGCACCGCTTCATCAGCAAGTGTTGTGCTCAGGTTTCTTACGATGCTGTCTTCAGTGATTGTGCCGATGATCTTGCCATCATCAAGCACAGGAAGTTGACTTATTGCATGCTTCATCATCAATTCGCCAGCTATCAGCACTTTGTCTGCTGGTCTGATTGAGAGAACATGTCGAGTCATTATTTCGCCGCATTTCTTTCCTTCGCGTTCAGTTAACACTTCGAGTATCCTGTTCACCGTGGAAAGACGCGGATCAACTGCTTCTTTCTCGATCTTGGCAATGTGAGCCTGAGAAACGCCTGCTTGCCCTGCTAGTTCACGCTGTGTAAGCCCAGCGTCGATTCGCAGTCTCTTGAGGGTGGATCCTTTAATCACCATGCAATAATAACCACCGGTTATTTTTGATACTCTTAGACATATCGTAAAATATATATTTGCTGCCGCTTATAGCACTGCGCCAAAAATTCGGTGAACATAAACATGACCACAAGAAACATACTGGTTGACGTTTTGCACCAAACTCCACTTGAACAGCAGAAACTCGAGATCGTGGAGCGCAAAGGACTGGGACACCCAGACTTCATATGCGACAACATCATGGACCGAATCTCAGTGAAGCTGAGCCACGAATACATCAAGAAAGCCGGGCGTATATTACATCACAACATTGACAAGTCCCTTCTAGCTGCAGGCGAAGCAGAACCCTGCTTCGGCGGAGGCAAGGTCAAACACCCCATGCTTCTGATCATCGGAGACAGAGCCACATTTAACGTAAACGGAGACAAGATCCCAATAAAAGAACTCGCGATCAGAACAGCCAAGGAGTGGTTCAAAGAAAACCTGCGATTCGTTGACCCGGAAAACCACGTGAGATATCAGGTGGAACTCAAGCCTGGGCATCCTGAACTCATGGACATCTTCGATCGTAGGGGGAAAGTTCTAGGTGCCAACGACACATCAGCCGCAGTGGGTTACGCACCGATGACTAGAACTGAAAGGATCGTCAGAGAAACAGAGAAGTACGTGAACTCGCCTGAATTCAAGAAACGATTTCCAGAATCGGGCGAAGACGTCAAAGTCATGGCGTCCCGTAAGAACAATGATCTGCGCCTCACCATAGGCATGGCCTTTGTGGATCGCTTTGTAAAGAATGAGAAGGACTACTTTGGCAAGAAAGAAGCAATTCAAGAGGAGATAACAAACTTCGTCAAGAAAAGAACCGATTTCAACAGAGTCATAATCGATCTTAACACTCTGGACAAGAAAGGGCGAGGATTGGAAGGTGTCTACGTGACAGTTTTGGGCACGAGCGCTGAAGCGGGTGATTCAGGGCAAGTGGGCAGAGGTAATCGCACGAACGGCGTTATCCCGTTGAACAGACCTTACTGCTCGGAAGCCGCAGCGGGAAAGAATCCTGTAAGCCACGTTGGGAAAATCTACAACACCTTAACTCACAAAATCGCGAGTGAAGTGTACAACAAGGTTTCGGGATTGGAAGAAGTGTACATCTGGCTACTGAGTGAGATCGGAAAACCCATAGACGACCCCGCGATTGCAGGAGCACAAGTTGTGATGAAAAACAACAACTCGTTCGAAAGCGTCAGGAAAGAAATAGGAGAAGTCGTCAATCAGGAATTAGAAAACATAGACAAATTCACAGAGCAACTGGCAAAAGGAAAGATTCCGATCTCTTAGACACACGCACAATCTCTCTTGCCTTTTTCCCAGTTCCCTCAGAGCCCTCCGGGCTAGTCGCTGTATAAACCACATTTCGTAGCTGAAGCTGCAATTCATAAGCCTTAAAGAACAATTCAGCTTGAACATGTGCGTTGCCGCATATCTGACCATATAAGATGAAAGCTAAAAGGAGACCACACTTTTGCCTTTGCTCAAGACGTTCCAAGCTCCTAAAGCCTCAGTTACGGTCAATATCGCCAAAGAGCAGTTTGCTTTGGGCGAGATGATTTCTGGAGATTTGCTACTGACTTCGAACGAAGAATTCGAAGCTAAAGAAGTGCGCGTGGAGTTACATGGCAGTGAACGGTTGAGAACTGGCGGACAACCTATACGAGGGGCTACTGAAAGCGTTGAGACGCGAATCTACAGTCCAGAACAACCACGGTTCAAAAAGGAACAACAGCAGAATACGTGATGTACAATGGGCAATCTAAAATCAACGAGCGATTCATGGTCACTGGGGGATTCAGTCAACAGTTCCCTTTCAAAATAACGATTCCACCACATCTTGGACCCACATTCCAAGGTGTCCGCATGGATGGACAGTGGCTCGAGCGAACATGGACTCTGAAAGGCATCGTGTCCATCGGAGGAAGACCCGATGTCGAAACCAGAAGAGTCATTTTTGTCACGTTGCCCTCAGCCCAGCCCCAACCAGTAGCTTCAGTTCCAGCAGTTCCACCTCAAATAAGTATGGCTCCAGCGCAACAGGTGCCTATAGCTGCGCCCATGCCTGCTCCTCAGCCTCGACCAGCACCTCCACGGGAGATGATAACAAGCTGCACCAGATGCAGCGCTCCCTTAAGCCCAAATCAAGAAGACCTCATAATCACATGCCGCTATTGCGGATACACTGTTTCTATGGCGACTCAAGACGAGATCAAGCGGCATAGCATGCTTGAGAACCGCATGCTCACTCAACAGGCTGTCGAGACAGCCCAGAAACATATGGATAAAGGCATATTCAGGTCGGGTGTGTCACGAGACGCTCAGATCACTAATGTGAAACTAAGATACATTCCCTTCTGGGTTTTCCCCATCAACACATCCACTCAGCTGAGCGGAGTAACCGGGCAGGGAATCGCGGGAGAGATCCATCAGGCACAAGAAGCCTTGTCGGACAAAAGGAGCAGTAAACTTTCCAAGTTTGGCAAGCTAGTGATCGCTGGGGCTAGCGCATACGCGGAGATGCAGCAAAAAGACCGGAAGCCGCGCAACGTTGTGCTGTCTTTCTCCAACTACTATGTTTGGCCTATGTTGGCTAGGAAGACCATGATAAGTGAGATCAACTTCTATGATGTCCCCGCTGCCAAGAAGATTCCGTTTGATGTCGGCAGGATTCCAAGCGACGCTGAGTTCTTGAACACCGAGTTCAATGAGGAAGAAGCGAAGAGTAGAGTGAAGCCCGAGGTTGAAGGAAAGGAAAGGCTGATCGCAAGTGGCAAGGTAGACACTCTGCAGTCGTGTTCAACCAATGTGACCATAGGCGAAGGCGAGCTTGTGCACGCGCCGATATGGTTTGTTCAGTACTCCTTGAGCGGCGACAATTACGTCATCCTTGTCGACGGATGTGAAGGCAAGGTGCTGGGCGGAGGCAGACCGTTGTTCAAATTCAGATAGGAGGATACGACGAATGTCTACAGCTGAAACGATTGAAAGAGTGAAAGAAAGACAAGGAATCTTCGGAAAAATTCAAGATGTGTTCACGTTTGGCTACGCTACCAAGGAAGACCTTCGTGAACTGGACAAGAAGCTGCGGGACAACTACTACGCTGATTTCAAAGGCTTGCGCCACAAGTGGGAAGAAATATACCTAGCTGCCCTCAACGCTGGGCAGATGATTTTGGGCGACGATTTCAAGAAGGCCATTCAAGTCATGGATAGGCTTGCTGAAAAGGTTCATCGCGCAGATTACGGCTATGCAGGACTCTTTGACCGCAAGGGGCATATCAGAGAGACAGAGCTGGCCAGAGTGTTCAACTATGACAAGGCTTTGGGCAATGACATTCAAGGAATCGCAGGAGCTGTTGCGGAGCTCTATGGCGACATGGAAGCTGACAAGTGGACTGAAGCCCGACCTAAAGTGAGGAACATCAAGTCGTTGATTCTGGGTCTTGAATCCAAATGGGACAATCGTGAGAAAGAGTTCAGGCCTTTGGAGGTGTAGTTGAAAGATGCCATTGATTGAGAAAGTTGCATGGGATTATGCTGGCGCTGAGGATATTGCTTTCAGATTTCCGCATCTGTCGTTGAAAGCTGGAAGTCAAGTTACGGTGAAAGAGAATCAGTGGGCTGTGTTTTTCAGAGATGGTAAAGCCTACGATGTCATGGGACCTGGACGACATACTATTTCGAGCAATAACATTCCATTGTTGACCAATGCTTTACGTAAGATAGGTTTGATCGGCGACATCTATGAGTGCGAGGTCATCTTCGTAAGCAACAGCCAGTTCAGAGGCAATTTTGGCGGGAACGCTTATTCAGCTCCCAGCGGTGACATCAAGTATCAGGCAGAGCTTGGTTTCTTCGGATACCTCCTGTACAAAGTTGAAGATCCTAAACTGTTTGTTGTGGAGTTCTTCGGCAATCGGTCGGCGAGCAATTCTAAAGATATTGAAAACTATATCAGAGGCTTCGTGAACGAGCGCATCATAAACGAATTCGGCAACTACGATATCTTCACTGTGGTCAAGAATGTTGATATGACAACTGATAAGGTGGCTTTGAAGATCAGCGACGAAGGCGCCAGAGCCGGCTTGAAGATCATCGACTGCCTCTTTGAGGGCGTTAAGATTCCTGAGGAAGCAAGGAGATTCGCATCTGGAGTTGGCGCTCAAGCGATGGCTATGCAGTACATGAAAGAGACGGCCTCAGAGCTTAAGGACGGGCAAGGCGGAGGAGCAGCAGCGGCTGGCGTCGGCGCTGGGATCGGGTTAACTATGCCTTCCATGATGGCTCAGCAGATGCAACAGGGGCAAGGAGCCCAGCAGGTAGTGGTATGCCCAAGCTGTGGCAACAAGAACCCTGCCAACGTGAGGTTCTGCGGCAGCTGTGGAGGCAGTTTGGCACCACCAGCGAAAGCAACGTGTCCGCATTGCAAGGCTGAGGTTTCAGCGACCTTGAAGTTCTGTGGCAACTGTGGCAAGCCTATGGCAGCACCTGAAGTCAGCTGTCCAAAATGCAACACAAAGAACGCTGCAGGAACTAAGTTCTGCGGCAACTGTGGCGAGAAGTTAGCTTAGCCGCGAACATCCTTCTTTTCTTTCTGTTTCGTCTTTCTTAGTTTTGCACCGCAGTTTCCACAGTATGTCATTGAGGGTACCTTGGTTTTGCATTTGGTGCATTGGATCGTGGGCAGTGGATAAAGGGGTTGGCCGCATTGCCAGCAGTGTTTGTTTTCTATTGAGTTTCTGCTGCGGCAGTTGAGACAAATGATTAGCTCTTTGGTTGTGGCTTGCGGGTATCTCAACGTCTGAAACGTATAGCTTGAGATTGCAAGTCCCAAGCCAAGCCCTAGACCAGCTATGACTGGATCGCCAGGTTTGATGTGCGCCAAGTCCGCTTGTCATCCGCAGGTTTGTTCTCAACATTAATCGTGTATAAACTGGGGTATAGGTGTTCTTGAAAATGAGGTTGGTTTCTTGGGCGGTTGTTGTCGTGAGTTGGCGTTGGTGATGACCAGTTAGAGTTTGAGACCTAATTCGAGGCGGATTTCTCCTTTTTCGATGTCTTGGTTTGAGTAGGCTGCTGTGTCGAAGCCGATGAGTCGGAAGCCGTGTGCCAAATAGAATCTGATGGCGTCGATGTTGCAGCTCTGTGTTTCCAATATCAGCATTCGTGCGGCTTTCTGTTTGGCGATTCCGATGGCGTGTTTCATTAGTTGTGTGCCTATACCTTTTCCTCTGTATTCCTCTTTTACTAGCAGTTCCCAGACGCGCATCCGGTTGTTCCATTTTTCGTAGCCGAGTTCAATCCATCCGACAGGTTCGTTGTTGATTGTTGCTGCGAAGGCTCTAGGTTCTTCAATGTGGTCTGCGAAGAATTCGTCTTGGAATTCCTTTCTGATTGGTTCTGGAAGCGGTTTTAAGGTTAGTTTGGCTGTCCATGATTTCTTTGTTTGAGAGATCTGGACTTGGTAGTGTTGGTTTGTTGTGTATTCGTATCTTAGTTTTGGGTGAGGCGTGGCGTTTTTGTGGAGTTCTATGATCTTTGCTTTCATGTTGTTTTCATCGCTCAGTTAGTCTGGAGTGTGATGAATCCTGTTTTTTCTAGATCCTTGATGAATCTGATTGCGTGTTCTATGTTGGTTTCGCCGTATTCGGCTGAGACTGCTTGGACTAGTTCGTAGAGGTTTCGTTGGCCGTTCATGAAGTTGAGGATTTCGAATTGTTTCAAGCCGAGTTTGCGGTCTTTTTCGCCGGTTTCTTCGTACCATTTGTATTGTTCGTCGCCTATGAGTTTCTTGAAGGTTTCCATGGATAGGGTGCATTTGACTAGGCGTTTTGGGACGATGGTCTTGGCTTGTTTTTCGGCTTCTGTTTCTTCGATTTGAGCTGGCAGGGTGATACTGAGCAGCTTGCTTATGAATGAGATTGTTTCATCGAGCCTTGCGACTGCTTGATTGCCTGCCTCTTCGATGTTTTTGGTGAATTTCTGGATTAAGTCGTTGAGTTCTGGTGTGTTTGCTAGGCTGTTGACTGTTTGCAGTGCTTGTTTTTCTCGTTGTGTGATGTGTTTGATTCTGTTTTTGTGGTGTTGAGTTGTGTTGGTTAGCGCCTTAGCGTGTTGTTGTGGGTCGGTTTGGGTTTTTGGGTCGTGTGTTTTTTCGTAGAGTTCTTGGGTTGCTTGTTGTTGGGCGTTTTGTATTCGGGCTAGTCCTCGGCTGCAGGTTTGGTTCAGGATGTGTACTGCTTCGTTAGTGTCGGCGTCTGCGAGGGTGAGTGCGGCTACTGTGGTTATCCAGCCTACGCGTTTGAGGCTTTCTGGGCTGACTTTGTCTATTGTGTCCATGCTTGTGTGGTAGAAAGTGTCTGGCCACTGTAGCAGCATGATGCATGGTATGTTTATGGTTGAGTCTACGAATACGTGGTGGTCGCTTCCGCCGCTGTGTGAGCTTTCGGCGTATCTGAAGGTTGAGGCTAAGCCGAACGCAGTTTCGTGGTCGAATTCTTTGATTGTGTCCTCTGTGAGGTTGAGGATGAGGTCGTTGAGGTATGAGGGGTGGGAGTCGGGTGTGCGGTCTATGTTGAGGGTAGATTTGCAGAGTTCTTGGTTTTGGCCTACCATGTCTAGGTTGATGCCTGCGATAAGGCGTTGTGGGTGGTCTTGGTGTTCGTGTAGCCAGGCGATGGTGCCGCTGAATTCGGGCACCCAGAAGAAGCGTATGGTTCGTTTTGGTCTGGGCAGTTTGTTCGTGTCGATTAGGGTTTGTATGGTTCGGGCGATTTCGATGAGTAAGCCGCTTCCGGAGGCGTTGTCGTTGGCGCTGGGTTGTGGGTGGCAGAGGTGTGCTATTATGAATATTTCATCGTCGGGCTTGGTTGAGCCTTGGATCGTTGCTGTGACTACGTCCATGTTGCCTGGGAATAGTCGGGCGTCGACTTTGGCTTGGAGTTTGATGGTTTTTTTGTCTCGTAGGAGGTTTCTTAGGTGGTTTCCTTGGCGTTTTGAGAGTGAGAAGCCGATTCGTGTTTTGTCCAGGTTTTCTGCTAGGGGCCATATGCCTTGGTATCCATGGGCGTCCGGTATGTCTATGCTTTCGCGTACGTTTTTCATTTCTTGGGCTAGTGTGTCTGTTATGACGCCTGCGGCTCCGCGTTTGAATACTGCTTCTTCATGTACGGTTCGGGCGCGTCCTGTTGCGAGTACGAATTTGTCTTTGATGTCTTTGCCTTCGTAGTCTTCGGGTTTTGTTCCTGTGCCTATGTCTATGAGTTCGGCTGTTGTTCCCTCTGGTGGTGTGGCGTTGCTGCATGTGTGTAGTGATGTGGGTATGTCGGCGTAGCGTGTGATAAGCTGTTGTTCTGGTTCGATTAGGCGTAGTTCAGCGCTTTTGACTTCCCAGCCCATGGGTGAGGTGTGGGTCCAGTATTTTGTGGCGCCGTCGCTTGTGAATTGTTCTATTTTTGTGTTTGTTAATCCTATGGCGTGGAGTTGTTGTTCTACGTGTTCGGCGGCTTGGTGGAACATTGTGGATGCTTGGATGCGGTGGTAGTGGCTGATTTGGGCTACGTAGTCTTTGGCTTTTTCACCTGAGAGTTCTTCTTTGACGAGTTTTTTGAGTTGGGGGTTCATGGTTGAAGGGTTAGCTTGGTAGGCGTATTTGTGGTTTTATGTTGAAGGGTTCGGTTTGGTGGGGAGATAGAGGGTTAGTATGAGTGCAGAAAAAAATTTTCAGCGTGAAAGTTCTACTTTTCTGTTTGGTTTTCTGGTTCTGTTCTTGGTTTTGTATGGTGTTTTGGGCTTTGTTTTTCGTGTTTTTGCGTGACGTTCTATGTTGTTTAGCGTGGAGATGCAACATGGTAAGCGTGGCATTTGAGTATGTTGACTGCGAGTTCTGTGTGAAAGGCTGTGTGGAAGAAGAAGTAGATGGTCGCTTAAGCCCGTCTTCTATGGATGTTGGGCCTGTGTGATTGTGCGCGTGTTAGTGTTGACGTGCGCTATAGTCCATCATCATCACGTGTGAGTTTGGCTGAAGCTGTGTGGATGTCGTCATACGAGTGTTCCGGGTGACATCAACGAGCAGAATGTTATGCGTGCAGGGGGCTGTGGCTTTTTTGGAGTTGTTGTTGACGTTGAAGGGTTTGCCACAACAACTTCTTGAATGTTGAAGGCGAAGTAGGTTTAGAAGTAGTAGTCTGCGCCGCGTGTACGTTGACTACTTCTTCTTTGTGTGTAGGATGAGGACTGTGTGCTCGCTGGTGATAACTTGAGTTGGGTTTCTGCATGTGTCATGAAGTCTTATATTTCCAGAGTTCATGCTTTAGCAAGAGTGAGGTCATGCTGGAAAGGTGATGGGAAATCCCGATTTTGAATAGATCGAAGATTCGTCCTGATGTGCTCGAAATTATGGATGAACTTTTGCAGTATCAAATGGAGGGTGTCTTCAAGTTTCTTGAGCGTGAAGAAAACCGGGGAGTCGATTTTCAAGCTCTTTGGGGCAAGGTGATGGGGTTGAATGAGCTTCACTACAGGGAAAGAAGAGGAAGGACAGAGGATTCGTATGGGCTGTTGACCGATGAGGAAATGCGTTTCTTGGCTAAGGTGCTTCGATTCTCTTTCGAGTATTCGGTAGATATTGAGCAAAAGAGATTCCCTGTTCCAGAAGATGTGGAGATAAAAGTAGTTGATGCAGGTGGGGTCGCTGCGGAGTGGCAAACCACACCGGGCGCAAGGAAAGACCGCGTCTTGTTGTACCTTCATGGAGGGGGCTTCATTATGGGTTCTCCGAATTCTCATCGCTTGCTCACAGTTGCGTTAGGAGAAGCTTCAAAGATGCGTGTCTTGAGTGTGGATTACCGGGTTGCGCCTGAACATCCGTTTCCTGCAGCTCTGGAAGATTGCGCCGCCGCGTACAAGTGGCTTTTGTCAACGGGCGTTGCACCCAAGAATATTGTCATTGCTGGAGATTCTGCGGGTGGCAATCTGACGCTCACAACGCTCATTAAACTGAGAAATGATCGAACCCCGTTACCTGCGGGCGCAGTGTGTCTTTCGCCAGCTACTGATTTGGCAGGTGTTGACGAATCTTTTTTTGAGAATGCTGAGACTGATCCTGTTTTGGCTGATGTTGGGCTTTTTTGGTGGATTCCCGCATACTTGGCAGGAGCAGACCCGAATGATCCATTAGTTTCTCCCATCTGCGCGGATTTACATGATTTGCCCCCACTCCTGATCCATGTAAGCACGTGTGAAATGCTCTGCGGTGCCTCTAAGCGCTTCGCCGAACGAGCTAAAGCCGCAGGTGCCCCTGTGACATTGGAAACATGGAATGACATGCCCCATGTGTGGCATGCCTTTGGATTGTACAATCTGACCGAATCGAAGGAAGCAATAGCCAGGATAGGCGAGTTTGTCAAAAGCTTATTCGACTAACACTAATCCAAAGCCTATGAGTCGATGCACGGGCCACTCTGCTTTGTGACGGGCTCTGCTGATCTTTCTGCGCCGTTTCGTCAAGATGAACTGTTTTCTCCCCCAAACTTTCGTTTTTTTCAGGATGTGCAAAAAGGCTTTTCTTTGTTGACTATACTATAGTTAGTGGAGAGAGGAGGCGATTCATATGCTAAGACGGATTTTTGTCCTTGTGTTAGTAACAGCCATTGGAGCAACGATTCTACCCTCAGCATTTCTATCTGATTTGGTTGCAGTAGCGAGCGCAAAGGCAACATTGCCGAGGGCGCACATGATTGCGAACGTGCCTTGGCATCAACAGTTGAATGGGCTGTCATGCGGGGCTGCGTCGCTTGAGATCGTGTTCGATTTCTGGGGACCTGACATCGACCAGAAAGAGATCATGAACGTAGCAAGGACTTCTTCAATGGGAACGTGGACACCTGACATCGTCAGAGCTGGACACTTTAGCTACATGAGCGACGCAGAAGGAAGCTTTTTTCCGACTGTAGGGCCTTACGGTGGTTTCTTGGAGAGACCCATCGGATACGCGGCGTTCTCGCACACTTCGAGTGAATTCTGGCTCAACGAGCTGAAAGCCCTTATCGCCAACAACATACCTATCATAGTGCTAATGAAGTACTACCCCACTGGGGGAGGGGGACACTATCGAGTGGTAATCGGATACGACGACGATCAACAGCTTATCTATTTCAGCGATCCATGGGGAAGAGATCTGAACCATCTCACTGACTGGACTGGAGTGATAAGCTGGAGCTATTCTGACTTCCAGATGGGGTGGAATTACGCCGAGTACGGCGTGACGGACCCATATTTCGGCGCAGCAATAATGCCTTGGAACGTTGATGTCAGCGTGAAGGGTGAGGCAAGAGCAGGATCAATAATTGACGTAACTGTCAGCATCGAGTACCTGTGTCCTGAACCGTTTGACAAAACACAATACACCGCCGAGAATACCATCGCGCAGATTGCCGTGCCAGAGGAGACGACGTTGATCGGAAGACCGGCAACCGTTTCCATCGGCACAATTTCCGCGGGCAGTAGCACGAGGATTACTTGGAAACTTCTCTGCGATTCAGACTCTTATGGAAAGGCAGTTTCGGTTAGTGTTTGGGGTGTCGTGTCTGGATGGGTGCCAGAGGCTCGTTGGCAGGGACAAACAGTTTACTATCCGGCGTACAGCTACACCGATGCAATCGGCGGAGAAGCGACAGTGTCACTCTAGCAGGCGACGGCTGATAAATCAAGGAACTTCTCTTTTTTCCTTTAACTTAACGGCGTCTACTAGATCAGAAAACCTATGTTAGCCCTAACCTGAAACCGATCAAGCTCGGCAAAAACGTTGAGTTAAAGTATATTCCTTTTTCTGAGCTCATCGTCCTATGGAATGTGCGCGAAACTGCGACAGATCGGAACGTGTGCAAAGGGAATAGAATTTCTATGCACACACACAAAATTCACGATGTTAAGGCATGATGCCCGCTGGTGCGGGCAAGGACGTTCTTGTCGGTTCACAGACTTCGTTCTCAATCGTGAACGAGTGCATTAACGCCACTGAAAAGTTAAATGCTTAAGCTGGAAGAGGATTGCAGTGAGGAAGAAAAAAGTGAACGAAGAGGAGAAAAGTTCATAGACAGAGAGATGAAATTACAGAATCTCGATTCACTGCTTCTTTTCCTTACATCAATTCTAGGCTTCTTTTTCTCTTTCATATATGTATTTTTTGGATACGTTGAGGTTGCACTGGGTTTCACACCTGTAATTGTGTTGGGTTTAGTAATTCCCATCTATGTGGGATACGTTAGAGGAGGAATTATAGTCGACACACTAGAAGAAAGAGTCAGAGGCTGGATTTACTTCGTAGCGGGAGTCACAGTTTATCTGATTCAAAATGTGGTGTGGCTCGTAGGAAAAATGCTTCCGACCTTGCTATCACCTTACGGTAGCTTACTTTACGGAGTTGTCTACATTGTGAGTATGCTATTCATAGGATTGGTTATCGCAAGAGGCAGAGCGAGTAATTGGATTAGCACAAGTATCTTCAGAGCCTTTGATGGAGAAGTCACGAAGTTAACCCAAAAAATGTTCGATGACACTAACGATTCGGCTGGCTCCCTTGCCATCCTTTTCTTCGTTTCTTTCTCACTATATATGACAAGGGTTCAATTTATTGAGTTATCTGTGTTTTTCTACCTTGCTCTGGCATTTTGTATGTTGTATTTGTATGAAAAGGACATACGAAAGCTCATCAAGGTCAATAAGTATCTTAGCTTTCTTAACGTAGAAGGTCAATGGACAAAACCACGAATCCCTCGTGTCTTCTCGGATATAGGAATAATTTCCCTAATCCTAGGACTCTTCCTCATGGTTGGCGTTGCACCAATTCTCCTTCAAACATTTTTGCCAACGTTCTATCTAATCACAATGATTTTGGTTCTCCTCGGAGTCATATTATTAGGTCTTTCAAGAAGGCGATACGGTTTACGATTCAGCAGGAAAGAAATAGAAATACCAGAAGATGTTGAGAAAGCGCTAAAGGAACTGCTGAGAAAGGACACATGAGTTCTCGGAACTCTAAATATTGTGTGTGTGCATAGAATTTCTATACGAACCCAACCCTTTTCCTCTCCCATATACACAAGCGAGAGAGCGAGACACAGAGAGCACACTACAAAAATAACATGACCCCAACTTTCTTACCAGTCGACCGTTGCCAGACTCTGGGAGTCAGGCGAGCCAAGACCTTTAGAGTGTATTTTTGACAGAATACTCATTACACGTTCTTCAGTTTCATGCTCTTCCAATCTTATGGCTGCACGCGTGTTCTCATCAATTGAAATGACAAGATGTGGTGTATAGCTATAAGGAGGGGATTTGCCATAGTAACGCAGAATTTCAATGAAGTGTTTCATCTGGTTTTCGAGAAGGTCTTTGTTTTCCTTCACACGTTCTGACTTGAAAACATGAAGAAATTGAACAGCTTTACTTTTCCAAGCATTGAAGTAAAGGGTCTTCAGCAATACATCAGTTTCAAATCCAACAACCCCACACATTATCTGATGGTTTATGGCTTTTATTGATTTCAAGTTGTGAACAGCATCCTTCAGTGTTTTGGAAGTGAGTTTGCCTTTCACTTGTATTACAAATTTGACTGCATCAGGTTGTGCGATGACTAAATCCTGAGATTCAAATTCAAACAAGGCTTTTGTTTCTGTGCCGTAGACAATCACGTCACATTCGTGACTCTTTTTTTCGCTTTTCTCGTCATAAACTAATCCGTGCCCAACCTTGTATTTCTCTGGGATTTGTTGTCGAACGAGCTCTCTTATTAAAGCTTCATGATAATCTCCTTGAACTTTGGATTGCTTCGTAAGCGACCGTATTCGTTCTCTTCGTGCCAAAAGCTCATCTCTATAGCTCGAATAGTAGTTTTTTTTCATGATTACCTAACCTTTTCATAGCTACATAAGTTTTTCAATTCGTGGTGTCCACAGCCAAGCAAACGTAAAAATGGGCTCTTGCGTAAGTGTATTTGGCAAATTGTGAGGAAACGTTGCCACTAGCCAAATATTTAGGGTATGAAAGAAAAGGATGGATTCCTAGAATTGCTGTCTAACGCAACTCGCGTAGGCATCTGACAACTCGTTTGGAATCTTGCTCATTTACTGCCACTATGACGATTTACCTTTTTCTTTTCTCGCGTTTCGAGCACTTTAGCGATATAGTACATTTCGATGTGTATCTCCTTTAGATTGTGGATTATCTTAAACTTAGTCTGGATAAAATGCGAAAGCCGCGGGCTTTCAGATTCCTCATGCGTTGTAAGAGCCAGAACTACAATAATAGCGAAGAGTCCGATAGGAATGAGCCACTTCACGAAGGAAACAACGCTCACGTCTGTCAAGAACAGGAAGAAATTGCTGAGAAACAAAAGGAAAAACCCTGTGGACACGCTGATCGTTCCAGCCATAAAAACGACTTGAAAAATATTGAAATACCATTTAATGCTGTCGGGGAGGCTCTTTTCTAGCATGATCTCAAGATAGCCATCTGGCGCGTCTCGATACTTCTTACAACGGTCAAAGATTCTGGTTCTATAGAGGAGCACCCCATTTGGCTTAGCGCCTTCTCTGAACTCGCCGTAATTCTCGTCAACCCATTTCTTAACCAGTGCATCAATGTCGCTTTCTTGTGCCGTCAAAGAAAAAACCAGCCTCTTTTCTTCTTCTTGCTTATGCTTAAAAGCCTTTATGGCAGATAACACCATTTCTATTTCTTAGACATTTTCCAAACAATCTTCGATAAATCTACGATTGCCAAGAAACCCAGCTATTTGCTTCTTTTGACTGCCATGCTGAAAAATAGGTTTCGGAGCAGGTTCCTTACCTTTGTTGCTTATCCTGAGTGTGGAGCTTCCCTTCAATAGTTGCATTAGAACACAAAGTCTTTTAATTGTTCATTATGGCTTTCCATTGAAACCCATGCCATAATTTGTGTGTTTTCAACCCATGACACTTTGCGGTTGAAGACTCCATGATAGCTTTTTCTTAATCTGTAGAATGCCTTACCGGATTTCTTATGTTTGGCTCTGAATATTTTGGTGCTTGATTCTAAGATTAGTAATCCGTCAAGGTTGAACCAGCGATGCCCCTCGAATATCCCCTTTAAGAAGTTGACTGTAACACCATCCAGCGACACTCTCAATACCGTACTTGTTAATGTAATCTAAGGTCAGTTCTCTTTCACGGGTTTTAGCATCCTCTTCCCGAAAATACTCCTCGGTATGAATGACATTCTTAAACCCATGCACCGAAATCCATCTCGCACCTTTCCCACCCGCGTGTTCTGCAATCCGAGATTCAAGGTCATGCGTGTACCCTATGTAAAAGTGATTTGGGGTTTCATTTTCAATCACGTAAACATAAAACAAAGTATAACGCCTGAAGACAACAGTATTCTATTCTTCCCATAAACATTTCTGTATGTTTTGATGTTTTTCTTATGGTGTGCTCTCTGTGTCTCGCTCTCTCGCTTGTGTATATGGGAGAGGAAAAGGGTTGGGTTCGTATAGAAATTCTATCCCAAACCTAAACCCCAAAACGTTCGTATGGCACGCATGTGGAAAGTCTTATCTTTTAAGTGGCGACATTGCAGCGCATGGCATATTCAAGAGAAAGAATGGCGGGAACGCTCTTTTTTATCGCAGCCACACAGTTCGTCCTAGGTCTTACCACTGCAGAGGCGTCGTATCCTGGCTACAGCGTGTCTGCCAATTACATAAGCGACCTTGGAATCGGACCATCCGCCATAATTTTCAACTCATCTGTCTTTCTTGCGGGACTGTTATTGCTCATTGGAACGTACTTTCTAAGACACATCCCTAACTTCAAAACCATTAACATACTGCTCTTCCTAACAGCCTTAGGACTAATGGGTATCGGCGTCTTCACGAAACATTACAGAACCGCTCACGGTGCAGTGGCTACAACAGCTTTCTTCTTCGCTGGACTGTCAGCCATAACATCATTCAAAGTGCTGAAAAAACCGTTATCCCTGATAAGCATAGTACTCGGAATGATGACGCTTGGAGCATTGGCTCTCTTCTCAATCGGCATGATCACAAGCGGCTCATTAACCAGCGACATTGCCTATGACAGCGATTTCTACTTGGGTTTAGGTCCAGGTGGGATGGAGCATATGATCCTCTATCCAGTAGGCATGTGGCTCGCCGGATTCAGTTGGCATCTAGTTACGCAAAGGGAAACACAAACAAAGGAGTAATTGCGAGATCAACTTGGCATGATCGCAGCGCTGACATCGCTACAACGGCAGGTTTTGCGCGTGTTAGTGTTGATTGTGGCTTGCTTGATTTTCTTTGATTAGTAATGTGGGGATTAGCATTGCTTCAACTACTGCAGCTAGTGCTATCATTCCGGTTAGGATTGTTCCTGTTGATTCTGTTAAGAGTCCGACGATTAGTGGTCCTGTGAAGCCTCCTATTCCTCCAATGGAGAAGAGGAGTCCTGAAGCAGCGCCTATGTGCTTGGCTCCGACTTGGGGCAAATCCATGAGAATCACTATCAGTAAGGGTGCGGCGGCGCCGAAGCCTATACCATAGAAAACCAGAGATGCAGTGAAGGGTAAGCCCGTGGTTGTGGCGCTGAAGTATATGCAGATGCCTTGGATCAATATTGTCACGAACACTATGGGTTTTCTTGAGCCCGCTTTTGCTAGGCTCGGGACGATTATGTTCCCGACCAAGCCACTCCAGCCAGGAAGTGAAGCGTAGAATCCTGCTTCCGCTGGGTTCATTCCTTTTAACTCCAGCAGTTTGGGCAGCCACCTCGTGAAGCCGTAGACGTTAAAGAAGACCGCCAAGAAGGCTATGATGATGATTATCCAGACCCTTTTTTCTCTGAGCAGTTTTCCAAGAGTCTCCTTCAGTGGTGTTGCGGTGCCTCTCATTTGAGTTTGCGGCGCTTCTTTTGCAAGCAACAACCAGATGAAGGCTACTATGAATCCGAAGAGGGCGTAGAAGCGGAGGGCATCTCTCCATGAGCCTGCGAGCGGCATCACGATTGGGTTGGTGACCGCGGTTGCGGTAGAGGTGCCGATGAACGAACCAGTCATGTACAAGCCTGACGCTAGTCCTCGCTGCTTGCCACTGAACCATGAAGCCACTATTTTTGGCGTGCCAACTGAGAGAAATGGTCCTCCGATGCCAACCATGCAGATTGCTAAGAACAGCGTCTGAAAGCTAGTGGCGAAAGACTGCAAGAGTGCGGATAGCGGGATGAGTGCGATTGCGGCTACTATAGCTTTTCTCATTCCTGCACGGTCTATTAAAACGCCCACAGGGATGCTTAGCGGTATGTAGATCAGTATTACAGCTCCTAGGATAGAGCCTATCTGAGAGTAAGTTAGACTCAGATCCTGCGCAATTGGTGTGACCAGCGGCGGAACACAAGATGCAATCATGCCGAAGGCGAAGTAACCCAGCCACACTAGAGCTAGCATGACCCATCTGTAACCTGAATCCACAGGAACACGTGTTTCATTTTGCACGCTTTCATGTGTATAACTCTGCAAGCTATATAAGCTCGTTAGCAAAACGCATGAGGAATGCGCATGATCGCACTTGCCTTCCACTGAAGTTTCATTAGGAGACTGCTGCGTCCTTGAACTGACAATAACCCTTAATAGTTTTTTCAGTTAGGTATGCGTATGCCAACAAGCCGGGCGGGTAGATCAGTTTGGTATGATCGCAGCGTTGGCATCGCTGAGGCCGCGGGTTCAAATCCCGCCCCGTCCACCACAAGTTTTTTATGGAACGATTGTTCCATGTATGGAACGATTGTTCCATGAAGGATCCATTCTCTTATCCTGGCTTGCGCGTTCTTCTCGTGTTCTTCAATGAACCCTATAGGGAGTTTCATTTAAGAGAAGTGGCGAGATCTGCAGAAGTGGGTTCGGCGACTGCGAAGAGATTTCTTGATTTCTACGTTGAAGAGGATTTTCTGCAAATGCAGAGAAAAGCCAATCTCGCGTTATTCAAGGCGAATGTGGAAAACCCTGCTTTCAGGTACATGAAGGTAGGCTACCTCATTACAAAAGTGCGCTCGTTGATGGATTACCTGGAGGAGGTCTACCCGAACTCTTCTGTTGTGCTGTATGGAAGTTGTGCAAGAGGAGAGGACGATCCGAAGAGCGACATAGACCTTCTGGTAATATCGAGGAAAAAGGGAAAGGCTGAACTAGGCACATTTGAAAGAAGGCTTAGAAGAAAGATCACGCTGCTGGTCTATGCACCTGATGAATGGGATGAAAAGGCTAGAAAAGACAGAGCATTCTACGAAAGAATCTTAATCGACGGCATCACCATGAAGGGTAACTTGCCAGTGGTTCGGTTATGAGGCTAAGAGAATGTTTTCAGAAGCGACTGCTGAGGAAAGAGAGACCCGATTCTGAAAGGAGCAAGAGGTCAATACAGGTTGCTGAGACCAAGTTGGATGAGGCCGAAAGAGCGCTGAACCATGGACTCTTCGATTCAACCATAATTCTTGCTTACACAGCCATGTTTCATGCGGCGAGAGCAATCCTATTCAGAGATGGCGTAGTTGAGAAAAGTCACGTATGTTTAATCGAATACCTTAGAGAAACATATGTGAACAATGGAAAGCTGAGTGCAGCCTTAGTCAATGCCCTTGACACACTGAGAGTTGACAGACACGAAACACTCTATGGGCTGGAGACGAGAAGCAACAGGAAAGAGGCACAACACTCCGTTAGAAAAGCCAAGGAATTCCTAGACACGGTGAGAGAATTCATGGAAACTCCATGAACTTAGGCATCTGAAACTCGAACAGTCGTGCATGATCGCAGCGTTGGCATCGCTGAGGCCGCGGGTTCAAATCCAGCCCCGTCCACATTGCGCACCCCCCCAACACTCGTGTCATAAAGACAGTCAATGTGATTCGGAGGGGAACAAACGCGCTCTATTCTGTGAGCGAGAAGGCATATAAGACCAGCAAAAAATCTAACCAATATGGAGGATGTAGAGTGTCTTTTTACCCGAAGCTTAAGCCTGGTGAAATTCCCGTAGGAAGCCGAAGGCATGGAAACTATTTTCAACTCGGCATTTGGCCTTACTACCCTGAAATTCCCCTTTTTCAAGCTCTGAGGAATTCTGCAGCATTGATGCCAGAAAGCCTAACTATACTGTACCCCAAGAAGATGACCGTCAAGGAGATCGACAGCCTCAGCGATAAACTTGCTACAGCGTTAGCTGACCTCGGCGTGACGAAGGGCAACACTGTAGCCTTATTCATGTGGAACAGCCCGGAATTCGTCGTAGCCTTCTTCGGAGTCCTGAAGACTGGAGCCACCGTGACAGCCTTGAACCCATCGTTCAAAGAGAAAGACGCGAAGCATCAGCTTGAAGACTCAGAATCTGTAGCAATAATCTTCGACGAAGAGCTGTACTCAGTAATAAACGGTATTCAGGGCGAACTGCCAAAGCTAAAGAACAAAATCGCTGTTGGAGAGGAAAAGCATCCCGGCACATTCTTGTTCAAAAAACTTATCGAAAAATATCCGGCTAACCCGCCAGACGTGAAAATCGATCCGAAAAAGGATTTGGCAGTGATTCAGTACACATCTGGCACAACAGGTCTTCCAAAAGGCTGCATGTTAACACATTACAATCTAATGAGCTGCGCCTTTCAACTGCTCCTTATGCACGGACTGCAAACCACAAGAGACGACATAATCTTGGCTCACCTGCCGTTCTATCACAGTTACGGAATGGCCGTCATACTGTGCCCCTCAGTTTTCTTCGGCCTTCACATAGTCATACAGAAACGCTTTGACCCTCAAGAGTTTCTTGAACTCATCCAAGAATACAAAGTCACGATCGTCACAACAGTGATGCCGGTAATAACTGGATTAGCACAGTTTCCAGAGTTCGTTAAGGAATATGACCTGTCTTCCCTTCGCTACATCAACAATGGAGCCGTACCAATTGCACTTGAAACTGCAAAGAAATTCGAGGAACTGACAGGCGTGACTGTCAGCCAAGGTTACGGTTTATCCGAGACCTCAGCAGTCACCCACACAAACCCGCTGAGTCAGATAAGACTGGAATCTGTGGGCGTACCGATTCCCGACACTGAACAAAAAATCGTAGACGTAGAAACAGGCGTTAAGGAGTTGCCGCCAGGAGAAGTCGGAGAAGTCATTATCAGAGGCCCTCAAGTCATGATGGGCTACTGGAAAAGACCAGAAGACACCGCGGAAACAATAAGGGATGGCTGGCTCTACACTGGCGATTTAGGAAAAATCGACAAAGACGGTTACCTCTACATCGTTGACCGCAAGAAAGAAATCATAAAATGCATGGGATTCACAATCGGCCCAGCCGACCTCGAAGCAGTATTACTTCAACACCCAAGTGTCGCTGACTGTGCCGTCGTAGGGAAGCCCGATCCCACCTATGCAGAGATTCCGAAGGCATATGTAGCTCTGCGGTCGGGAGCCAAAGCCACTGAACAGGAACTCATAGAATTCGTCGCAGAGAAGGTTGCGGGATACAAGAGGATCAGAGAAGTGGAATTCGTGGACGTGATTCCCCGAAGCCTGTCAGGCAAAGTCTTAAGAAAAGAGTTCATCGAGAAGGAGCGCAGGCACAGCCAAGCGTGCTCTAAGGATCAAAATCCTTGAAACAAATGCGAAATGATCATGACAGCTCCTCACAAACCGAAGTGCTTTACAGATGTTCTAAAAACTAGGCATAAATATCTCTTTCAACAAAGACTACTTTTTGTGAGTCTAGTGGGCGACATAACGAGTCAAGAAGTCACAAAGAAGTATCTGAGGCAAATCGGTATCGCAGTAGCAGCACTTTTGATACTTTATGGTGCTCTGCATTTGCTGAGCATTCTTTCCGACTTGACGAACGTCTCTGTCAGTCCCTATCTGTGGATTCTATTTCAGCTTGCCCTTGCAATTCTCATAATCTTCATTGGACTAAGAATATATTCTGCGGTCAAGTCAATTAGACAAGCTTATCTGGCTCAATTCTGGCGTGAAGCGCATCGTGATTTGCTGGTCAACCTGCTAGGATTAATAGCTTTACTCCCAGTTTTTCTATATCCGTTACCCAGTTCAAGCACCATTTTTACGCGGCCTTTTCAACCTTATTCTGTTCATAATTCCATTTCGTTCTCGTATCAACTTGACTATCGATGGAATTACCAGAATGGAGGTTCTATTCTGATGTTCACGGTGCGCAGTTATCCATATTCTCCTTTTGAGATTTTTGTCGATGTTGTTCCAACGAGCCATGGCTGGATTGTTGTTCCGTACAAGATAGGTATAGATCCGTCAAAGCCAATCCTCCACTGGGTGACTCCGGCAATGGTTGAAGTCGTTCTAGGTTTGATAGAAAATGGCGACTACACTTTTAAAGTAATTATGAAAAACTCCACCGACATATTCCAAATTCATAAAGCAGATAGCGAATTTTGGGTTGAAGAAGTAAAGGCCCCAATGGGCTCAGTTGCCCAGAAAAATGAGTTCGAAAAGCGGCTAGATGGCTTCACGATCACATACGGATGGGCGGAAAGCAATGAGATTAGACTGCACGCACTTGATTTGATCAAAGAAGCCAACGGAGAAATAGTAGACACTAGCATTCCAGAGTATCCAGACCCTATATCTATCCGATTCTATTTCAGTCAGACCTTCGACAAATTATCTAGCATCGTTCTTGATCTTGCCAAGCAGTATCCTAATTCATCTATCAGCATTCATGGTAATGATAGACATTTTTCATCAACGTACACTTATGTGGGCACTATTTTCGTGTTGCCTGAGTACGCTGACACAATAAGAAGCTTGATAAGAAGGTGCGGTCTGGTCATCTATAATGAGGAGATCTATGAGACCTACAGCATCGAACAAGGACTATTTACTGAGTTCATAGAAATTCACATTTCCTCGGCTTCTATTGAGAAGACGTTTAGCACTATTAGATCTGAGATCATTGAACGAATCCAGAATGAACTAGGACTCAGGTGGGGATTCAACAATCATTTTCTTGTTTCTCCATGACTCAGAGAATTTGAAAACGATGATTCTGCCTATGGCACTGGTGTGCCCTGCTTGGAAGTCCTTATTGCTATGGATCGAAGTACAACTTCTATCACCAATTTATGGAGAAAATCCTCTAGAACGATAAAACGGCTCCTCCTCAACCTTCCGAATCAAGGAAAAGAACTGAGAAACTTAAAGCTGGTTTCAGGTCCGCGACAGGCAACTAGAGATATTTGCCTGTATCAATGCTTAAATTCCCAAAGCTCTTAATAAGAGCGCTCCCTCTCGCAGATCAAGAAGCAGTTTTGTCAACAAGCCGTTTAACAGGGATCCAAATGAGGCTGAAGATAGTTACAAAACTCGATTGGCCAGCCTTTGCGAACATAGCTATGCAGATAAAGAAGGCTCTCAGCAACCACTGCAACTGCACAATCCTTGACCGAACCAGCGTAAAACCGGGAGGAGACATCCTGTTTGTGGGAACAGTTTTTCGTCAAACGCTCAACTTCTTAACCCCGTTCATAGGAAGAAGTCAAGTAGTCTTCTATGGAACAACTGAGGGGCACAGTTTCGTAGATGAAGCAAGCCTCAAGGTTGCAGAGCAGATCAACATCGTAGCAGTCAGCAACTTTGTAAAACAGATGCTTAAAGAAATAGGAATCTCCGCCATCGACGTTGTACATCATGGGATAGACATGGCGAACCGCAGAGTCGACGCTCAATTTTACCAAGGCTTGAGAAGAAAACTGAGAAACAAAAAGATAGTTCTTGCAGTGTCAGCGAACCATTCAAGAAAAGGATTAGACAACCTGCTTCGTGCCTACAGCCTCGTGGAAAAAAGGATTGAGAACACTTACTTGGTTTTGCACTCTGAACCGACAGGCTATTACAGCTTGTCGAAGATAGCCAAGAACCTCAAAGTAAAACGATACTGGTCGACAAACCTTTTCGGCAAACTAAGCACAAGCAGACTGAATGCCCTCTACAAACTATGCGACATCTACGTGCAACCAAGCTACAGCGAGGGCTTCGGGCTCACCACACTTGAAGCCTTCCGATTCGACAAACCCGTGATAGCAGTGGACGCTCCGCCATTCAACGAGATTGTTAAGCAAAAAGAGAACGGGATACTCGTTCCTGTGAGGAAAACACGGTGGCTCAACTTTTCGGATCTAGTGCTTTTCAAGATGCACATGTATCGAGCACAGGACATGGCTTCCGCCATGCTGGAACTAATAACAAACCCAGACGAAGTGACAAGGATGCAGGAACATATTCGAAAGGAAAAGTGGAATTGGAGCGCACAAAAGCTGTTTCCAAAGCTCCTAAACTACTTCGCGTAAAATTCCTCAGCTCACTGTTTCGAAAGATTGCCTTCTTGACAACTTGCTGAAGCAAGCCTTAAGAAAGCGCAAACCTGGCATCATTCATCAAAACGAGAACACTTGTGCGCGAGAATTAATAGCGAATTCATGCACAAGTCATAAAAACTGAGGCAACAGAAACAACGCGTATGGTTCTGCCCGCCAAAGTCTTCGAAATCAAAGAAGAAGCCGACATTGAAATAATAGCCGACAAACTCAAACGTTTCCATGAAGAAGAACCCTACGAAACCCAAGAAAAAGAAAAAATCACACTAGTCACAGAAATCCTAGACCTAAAACTATACGAAGGCGCCCTGTCAGGCGTCTTCAGCAAGGACTTCGTGCGCCAACGCTATTACAGACGCAGACTCGTTGAGACCCCATTGACCGAGGAAGCGCCGTTTTGGATCAAGCCCTTTCGGCGAAGGCTTTTCCTCATCGTACAGGGTCCATCAGTGGCTCGCGGAGTGAAGAAGCTACTCACAAACTCCGTGGCTAACAAGCTCAGTAAGGCTCTGTTCATAACGCCACATGCAATCGTTGAGACAAGAATTCCACATGAAACCTTGAAGGGGCTTCATGAATCAAACCCGCAGGCGACTAGGCTCATATGGTTCGACGAAGTTGACATTCCAGGCGTGGAAAAACTGTGCTTAGCTGGACCTGACATCGTGGAGACAACCCTGTACAAAGACTATCTAAAACATGGACAAATCTGGTACGTAGTCTTCGAAGCTCAAAAACGAGAACTAACAGTCGGAATCACAAGAAACACTGTGATCACATTGTTCAGCAAAAGCAGCACAGACGAATTTCTCGAGTACGTCCTAGAAGACCTGTTGAAACTGATTGAATAATGCTTACCGTATTAGTTTCTTCTCGGCTTTTCCCTTAGGCTCCTCTTCTCTGGAGTCTTTAGGTTTCTGCGTCTTTTCACTTGATGGAGCCTGCCCCAACTCAGGCGACGGCACACGCCACCGCTGAGGCTCCCTCGATGACCGCTCCTTGTACAACTCAACATAGCCACAGCTCACACAATAGTAGACGTAAGCTCTATCTCCCATTAAATCACCCGGCTTAAGAATGCGCAAGTTACCACCCACGCTTCCTGATTCCATTGCTCCTCCACACTTAGGGCATTTAATGGCTCGTCCCCTCCTTCGTGGTTCACCATGAATATGAGGCAAGTGAAGGATAAAGTCTTGCGCCGCCGCTAAAACTCTCGCGACAACCGCAGCCTTGAGTTTTATGTTGCATGGATCGAAAGCCTTAAGTATCTCAGTTACAGCTTACAAGATACACGATATAATGTTACATAGATGGTGAAACAATGGAAAAAGACAAACCCAAAGAAAAGGAAAAGACAGA
>Ga0315314_1001001_pt1 | contig 27100 bp, 40 predicted proteins | sample TDP9_MG_FD_203631 | JGI IMG/M metagenome (GOLD analysis project Ga0315314, IMG submission 203631) | Freshwater sediment microbial communities from Lake Towuti, South Sulawesi, Indonesia - TDP9 | ecosystem: Environmental > Aquatic > Freshwater > Lake > Sediment | place: Indonesia: South Sulawesi... | reverse complement strand
GTCAGGCATTTTTATGACTCGTCTGAAAAATAAAAAGGGAATTGCGGGAGTACTCAGTAATTAGATTACTGATATCTTCAGTACAGATTTAGGATTCACAAACTCTTTCTTTCTAGGAAATAAAGCAAAAATGGATATGGCTAAATTAGAAGGTTTCCTTTCAACGATCCCAAGTCCACAGACTAGGAAATCTTATAGAAATGGGATAAGAAAATTTGAGGAATTCTATGAACAACCAATTGAAACTTTGATAAAAAGAAGGATGCTGGAAAGATCATAGAGAAGTTCTATGTTTGGTTAAAGGACAAAGGATATACTCAGAACAGTTCAAGAAACATAGTCAATGGAGCAAATCAATTTCTAAAATATTTTGATACTACAGTAAAAATATAGAAAAAGTTTGGGAATATACCGTACTGAATTAAGTTCTAGAGATTATCATTTAACAGTAAGAGAAGTTCAAGAGATGGCTTCAGTTAGCAATTTGAAAGAATAAATAATCTTAAGAGGTTCTAAGGTCCAGCAAGCAGGATATGTTATTAAGTCTTTGGCTAGTCTTAATTGAACGCCACGAGGCTTCTGTTCTCTCGTTTAAATGAGCGAAGTTGAGCTAAATTGTTTTACCAACTATTCCTTTGGAGATTAAGTGACCATGATAGTTACAGGCTCGAATAAACTGGTCTTCGACAAGTCTATTCCTCTCGTAAAGGCACAGTCCACAAAAATCAAAGGCAAGTTGCCTGCCTAGCGATTCCTCATACTCAAATAACTCTTTGGTCTTTGCATAGTCAAAAAAATCCGTCATTTCGCCAGCAGCCCGCACTCCTGTAAATCCAGCCTTTTTCTTTTCTCTAATAAGCTCCAGCCAATTAGCATTGATCGTTTTAGCTCGGGCTTCTCCCTTCTTCAAATACCATTCGTAGGTTGACATGAACGTAAACCCTTCCCTGGGTAAGTATTCAAAGTCTACCCCATATCTCTGGATTTCTCGAAACTCTGAATCGATTTTATGTTCTGGTAGAAGATAGACAACTGCTTCACCTTTTGATAGTCCCGCTTTCAGAAACGGGAACGATATTTTGCGTTTGAAATCTTCCGTATCATATAAGCAAACAGCATGGTCCCCAAATCTAAGGCTTTGGACATATCTCGCCAGTCTTTCACCTGCCGAAGTTATAAAGCGAAAATCCTGAATGCACGTAGCCAACAACCTTCCTCTGTTGGTTAAACGATATTTCTTTTTTAAATGTTCAAGTTCAACGAAACCCTTCAACATTCTCAAATGATGGCAGAATTTGCCATGGTTCCTCTCACCAATCTTACTCAAGAGTTCCGTAAACGACAAATTTTCTTTTTCCAAACACTCTATGATTCTTCTTTTGATAGGATGTGCCATCACTCTTTGAATCTCATTATTCCATGTATTCAAGAAATTCATAACCATAATCACGATGCCTGAATTTCAAAATATTATATAACACTTATTCTTTTATTATTTTGGTGAAGGAAATTTCACTTATACAGGAACATTCGACACAAATAAAGAGTAGGATACGTCTTATTAAAATGGAAAGCGCAATAATGGATTTTGAAGCTTCTACATCCTCCCTTCTGCTTTGGTTCTCCAAAAAATCACTTGGTTAATCATGGTAATTTGTTGAAGAGAATTGAAGCTAGAGAATGGCTAACCTTAACATGGCCATCCAGAAATCTATGAGTCTATAACTTAAAACTAAGCTCTATCCACTTTATCCAATTCTTCTCTAAAAAATAGCACTTATCTCCCTAACTGTCCCCAATAAGACCAAAATGAAAGTCAAATAAAAGCACCGTATGTTTTACTCTGATTGTTGTGGCAAAATTTGGAGTTTTCTTAGAATAAAGCCATAAAATTTATTGATTCTTAAAAAAAGATGTATATAAAATAGTTATGTTAGCTATAGAACCTCTCGGAAAGAAAGAGAAATCCCAAATCCTATTGATGACTTCGGGAGATATCTCCATTATTTATTGTTTAGTTAAGCATTTATACGGGAATCAACAAATGAAAAATTGAAGCATTCAAAAGGTTCATTCAATGGCATGGAGGGATAGGGATTCTACCATTCGATGAAGCAACCATCACCGAAGTCGTGGATAGGGTGAGCCGCAGCGTTGTCAACGTCAGCGCCGTCAGGGTGTTCCACGACATGTTTTATCAAGTGGTCCCGGTTCGAGGCGTTGGCTCTGGAGTCATCATCGACCCCAACGGTCACATCATAACGAACAGCCACGTCGTTGCGGGGGCCGAGAAAACCGAGGTGACGTTGACGGACGGTACCGTGCTACCCGCCAGAATGATAGGTGCTTGTAGGACCGATGACATTGCCACTCTGAAGGTGGAAGCAGCCAGGGAACTCCCGACAGCGGAACTCGGAGACTCCGACAAGTTAAGGGTCGGGCAGATGGTCTTCGCCATAGGCAACCCCTTCGGCTTGGCAGGCGGTCCAACAGTCACGGCTGGGGTGATAAGCGCCTTGAACCGGTCAATACAGTCCGAGAGGGGGGTCCTAGAAAACCTCGTCCAAACCGACGCCGCCATAAACCCCGGCAACAGTGGCGGCCCGCTGGTGGACACAAAGGGAAGGGTTGTTGCCATAAACACGGCGATCGTTCCATTCGCGCAGGGCATCGGCTTCGCTATACCGATCAACACGGCCAAAAGGTGCTCAACAGAGATCATCACGCATGGTAGGATGGTTAGACCGTGGCTGGGCATCAGCGGAGTAGCTATCACCCGAGAGATAGCTTCATACTACGACCTGCCTGTTGAGAGAGGGGTGCTGGTTGCTCAAGTGGTGCCGGATAGCCCTGCCGACTACGCTGGCATACGCCCCCGTGATATAATCCTTCGGCTCGATGATGCTGCCGTAAACAGCACAGAGCAGCTGGCGAGCGAGATCCAGAAAAGAAAAACAGGAAGTAAAGTGAATCTGATGATTCTGAGGGGAAGCACGAAAGGAAAGGTTGAGGTCACTTTAGGAGAAACGCCTTAGAAGAAGACATGGTTTAGTAGAGGATCACTCCACCTTCGCCGGTGTTTCTAGGAGTTTTCTTAAACGTATCTCGAGCACTCCGTTTCTGTATGAGGCTCGGGCAGACCTGGGGTCGACCTCGGCTGGAAGCAATAGTTGCCTGTGGTATTTCCGCCTAGATGTGTCTACCGAGATTGTCAGAAGGTCCTTGGTAGAATGGAGATATATCTCGTCTTTCTTCACTCCAGGGGCCTCAGCCACAACGACAACGTCTTTTCCTTCTTCTAGAACGTCGATTAAGGGTTCCTCATCCTCGCGAACCCTGAGTTTGCGGCTGTTCAGGTGCGTGGCGCCGGATTCGTGAGCCGTCGGCTTTTCATAGGGTTCACGTGAGATGGAGAAATCGTAGGCGCGTGGCCTAAAGCCTTTCCTTCTCTCAGGCGGCGTCCCAAACGTTCGGCGCATCATCTCGTCCATCTCGTCTTCTATTCTGTCAAAATCCTCGAAAATGTTCGACCACGAATCGTATGATCTTCTTTTGCGTTTCCACCAGTCGTCACTCAACGCTGTTCCTCCTCTAAACCCCTCCAAACTTTAGTGAAACGGTGACTATAAAACATCACTAAATCATTTTTTCAAGGAGTTCATTTATGGTTTGGCCTCGATATCCGGTGACGCCGCCGGCTGCATAGCTTTTCTTTACCTTGCCCTTAAAACCCTTTTTAGGTGGGTGCAGTCGAAACACGGGTTTCACATGCGGTATTCTATGGAGCTCAACTTCTAGCCTGTATATGGCCTCCGCCAGCTCGTCCAGTGATCCGTATCCGACTTGCCTGGCGTATTCTTCTGTGAGTTTCCTTCCGCCAGCGAGTCTACCCCGCCTCTTCAGGAGAAGCGCTATGTTCTCCTTGGAAACCTCTCCCCACGTCACATCGTTTTGTGCCTTGCGCAACATGCCGATGCTGGAAGGGCTGTTATCGATCAGTGTAGCGTGGCAGTTGCGGGGGAGCCTCAGCATCCTAAGGGTTTCCTCGACTTCGCGGGAAACGTCGCTGACTCCACGAACCCGAATGACCGCTAGGCATTTCCTCGGCTCTTCCCCTTCCATGTTATCCTACCACTCCTTTATCGTAACAAGGCTGTAAGTCTTTCTGAGGGCGTCAAAAACAGCGTAGGCAAAGGACGATGTGGTTCTCGTCGAGCCATAGCTCCTTGTCCAGCAGTCCTTAACCCCTGCAAGCGTGAGGACGATTTTAGCCGTATCTTTGGCGACGATGCCCAGACCTCTGGGGCTGGGAATAAGCACCACCTTGACGCCCCCGCGTTTGCCATCAACTTGGAAAAGCACGGAGTGGGGTTTTCCGCATCTGCACTCCCAGCTTCCGCATCCTCGGCGAACGGGGGTTATGTTAAGGCGCGCGTTCGCAGCTCCTTTCTCGATGGCTGTTCGAACCTGTTTAGCCTTCCCCGAACCCAACCCTATGTATCCGTCGCGGTTTCCCACAGCCACTATGGCTTTGAACCGCGACCTCTCACCCGCATCCGTTTGTTTCTGCACCAGATTGATGTTTATAACCTCCTCCTGCAGGTCTGGTAGGAGCGCATCCACGATCTGGGGCTCGCGCATCTTCAAGCCTTCCATAAATACCTCCTCGATGGTGGAGATGTGCCCCTCGAGAATCATTTTCCCTAGCCTCGTGCGAGGAACCCATCCTTCCGTTCGCTCCTCAACTCGTTTCTCCACGGATGTCACGCAGACTCCTCTCCCTTAACAAACGAAGAGACTATCTTATCCTTTACCTCAGAGAAATGTTCAGGAAGCCTTTCTGGTTGTATGCCCTTCGCCAGGTATCGCGAAAACCTCCTCTGATAACTGTTTGGATCGGATGACAGCTGCTTCGCGTAGTCTGCTATGTGTTTGCCTTGGATCCTTTTTTCATCAGGCAAGATGCTGTCATCACGCGGGACCTCCATGCCCGCGTCCAGCGCTCCCTTCAGCGTTGCAAAGATTCGAGATCCCTTAGTTGAGGGTTTCAGGCCTATATCCAAAACAGCCCTTTTTATGCCTTTGGTTATGGCTCTATAGCCGCAGAGGAGCCCTGTTAGATAGGCCGCTGGAGTGTTTCCACAACCGCCTTTCCAGCCATGGGTTTTTGCCAGCTCCCTTGAATAGGCTGAAGCCAGAACCTCGTCGCCCTTCTGCCTTGCCTGAATTATTTGGACGATCGTGTGTTTCAGGGTGTCTCGTGATACCAAGCGAGGTAGCCCAGACATGATCAGGTTCTTCCTCAAGCCATAGTCTGTCTTCCCCTCTCCACGCCTACGGAAAGGAACACGGTAGCTGGGTCCCTTCGCCATCATCTCCTCCTCCACAGGCCATGGGTCTCCACATAGCGCTCGAGTTCCGCTGCAGACTCGAGCGTCCCACTGCTCGCCATACGGTAAAGTTGACGATAAACACTCTGCGTGATCAGGTGTCCGTCTCTCCACTCCCGCAACCTTTTCCGCAGAGCTCGGATCTTTTTCATCCAAGCCTCCTTCTTGGAGATTCTTGCTCTTGATGCTCCACTCCTTCTTCCCGGTCCTCTTCTCAGCCCCTCCTTCTTCTTTTCATGCAGGGTTCGTGCCCTGGCGCGGCTTACCCCCCTCTCCTGGGTGGCTCGGATGGCGCCTTCATGGATCAGTTTTCGAATCTCCTCTCGTGTAATCGCGACCTCCACCTCTTCCATTCGATCAGGATCGATCCAAACCCGGTTTTCGCCCGCCTTGAGAATCTCAGCGGCTAGACGGCGTTGACTTTTAAGACTCACGGCTTTTCTCACCCTCACCCGACTCTTCGGCTTCTTCTTTTTCTTCTTCCCTCAGCTCCCTCTCCGCCACTGGATTTAGAATGTGGATCCCCTTCTCTCTTGCTCTTGAGGAGATTTCAACCCTTTTCCTCATTCCTGTCGAGTGGGCAATCCTCATGGCTTGGGTTTCGGGGTCTACGGTGTACACGTCGTCAACGTTTCGAACCAGGACTTCTTCGTATCCGGAGGGGTGGAGCTCCCTTGCTTCCCTTGGTCCACGATAACCGGTGTCCACCGGTTTTGGCCAGCCTTTCACTCTCTTCCGCATTTTGCTGTCGACGCCGTTTGGCCTTCTCCATGAGCTTTTTACCCTCTTGTATCGCCAGATTTCTTGACGCTTAAATTCTGGTTTCTTTTTTATCGTCCTCCGTTTTCTAGGGGGTTTCTTTATCGCCATGCCTTCTTTTTCTTTCGTCAATTCTCCATCCCCTCTCCACGCTCATAGATGAAGATGCCGTCGAGAAAAACCCTCGGATCCTTTCTCTTGACCTTTGTCGCTTGCTCGATGTTTGCGGCTGTTTGACTTACGTCTGCAATGTTGATGCCTTGAACAACGACGTCTTCGTCCTTGACCTTGACTGTTGTTTCGCCTATTATCCTGGCTGTGCGTGAGCCCCTTTCTCCTGTGAAGTTTTCTATAAGTACCTTGCCGTCGGTAACCTTGACGGAGACTGGAAAGTGAGCAAAAACTATCTTCAACTTGTAGGTAAACCCCTTCGTGACTCCCGTTATCATGTTTTGAACGTGGGAGCAAACTGTGCCAACAAGGGATGCCTCCTTCTTACGCGGCCAGTTCGCCCAAACCCTAACGGTGTTTCCGTTCGTGGCTATGGATATGGGGGTATGAGAGAAGTCTTGCGTTAGCCTCCCTCTTTCACCACCAACTGTAACCGTCCTCCCCTCCACCCTAACCTCCACGCCTTCGGGGATTTCAATCGATTTGACTGTTTCGACGATGCGCATCTTTGCTCCCTCAATAGACGAAGGCTAGTAGGCGCCCCCCAATTTTCTTTTCCTTCGCCTCTTTATGAGATACGACGCCTTTTGATGTGGAAACCACCAGGATGCCGATGTCTCTGGCTGGCAGAAACTTTTTCTCCCAATCCTCAATCCCGTCAGCTTGAACCGAGAAGCGAGGCCTCACGGCTCCACATCCATTTATTCGTCCGAAAAGTTGAACCTTGAACTTTCCAGAACGCCCGTCGTCTATAAACTCGAACTCGCCTATGTAGCCACTCAGCTGCATCACCCTCAACACGCGCCCCAAGAGTTTTGAAGATGGACTAATAAAGCATTCCCGTTTGCGCCGTACCTCGTTGTTCATGATCGTTGTTAAGCCGTTGGCTAGCGTATCCATGCTTCTTCACCCTCCTACTCGTATTTTTTGAAGCCAAGGTTTTTGGCGACTTCCCTAAAACATTGACGACACAGGTTTAGCCCGTATCGACGAATGATCGGGCCGTAGGAACCGCATCGTCTGCACGGTCGACTGCCCTTTCCATACTTTCTCTCTTTTTTAGCTTTCATTTTCCCCACAGCGGTCACCTGCATCATGCGATTTCTGTTCCAAACTTGTCTTTGATGAGCGCCATCGCTTCCTCGGTCGTCACCAAGTGTCTCCGTCCTATCCTGGATTTGGCCCTCCGCCTCCGTTTGACACGGTATCCCGGTCTGCTCACGCTGACTGAAACGTCCATGCCGTGGATGCCAAGCTCCGGTACGTACTTGGTGCCGGGTATCTCTATGTGCTCCCTGATGCCGAAGGAGAAGTTGCCGTGATCGTCGAAGCTTCCCTTCGGGAGCTTGTTATCGACCGCTTGAAGTGCTTTTCGGAGAAACTTCTCGGCTCTCTCGTCTCGTAGGGTCACTAGGCAAGCGATAGGCTCTCCCCCTCTTATACCGAAGTCTCGTATGGTCTTCTTAGCTTTGCGTCTGCAAGGTCTTTGTTCGGTTAGCTCTTCAAGAACCTTAGCGGCCTTTTCAAGGGGCTCACCCGACTTTCCAACAGAAATGTTCACGGTGACCTTTTCTATTCTTGGCATAAGCATGGGGTTTTTTTCCCGCTCCCTGCGAATTTCCCCTTCCGACAATCAGTCAGCCTCCGGTATAGATATGCTGGGTTCACGGTCGCCTATGACAAACACGTAGTTAAGCGTTGTCTGAAAGCGTTCCCCCTTTTTGTCTTCAACGGTGACCAAAGCCTTACCACGTTCTTGGCCGGGCGTCCGTTCAACGGCGACGAGTTTGCCGTATTTGCCTACGTTTTTACCCCCGATAACCATCACGGGCGCCCCTTCGGTCAGCTTCAAGTGTCCAACCACCTTTTGATCGGGAACGCTTATCATTAGGGTTTCGAATGTATGATAAACGTCCTCTTCAGGTTTTTTGGGATCGTTAACTCTGATCAGAAAGTTTCTCCCGTCATGAAGGTGTAGCTGTATATGCCCTCCCTTCACAGTTTTCTTGTTCTCAACTCTGCATAGCTTGAATTTCCCCTCGTCCCCTTCGATTGGATGAAGAATAAACCCCCTCTCAGAGGGCAAAACTCGGTAGTCCTTTCCGTCTTCCTGGACGGAGATGACGTCCATCGTGCCTATTGGAAGCCCTTCATCTCGTCGAACCACACCATCCACCCTTATTTCGTTCCGAGAGAGAACGATTTTAGCCTCTTTCCCCGTTTTAGCGAGGCTCAGCATGTCTCGAATCACGAGGGCAAGCGGCAGGCATCTTTCAATTGGATGAGGGCCTGGAACCGGTCTCAGGGTCCAAACCCTTTCTTTTCGATGGATAGGCCAGAACCTAGGCGCCGCTTCCCGTTTCAGATGCTTGTTTTCGCCTTTTTTCCCCACAGCGTGTCCTCCTGTCTCCTATTGTTTTTAGGCTTTTTCCTCCTCTTTAGGAGCTTCCTCTCCCTTTTCCGGAACCTTTTCTCCTGGTTTTTCGGCTTCCTTGCCTACCCTTCGCTTTAAAGCCTCTCTCCGCCACTTGTCGTCGAGGTTCAGGCGGGTGATCATGAGTTTGGAAGGGTGAATGGAAGCAAGCGTGGTCGTGCCATCCACTTTCTCGCGGGTGGCTCCTTCTATGGAGATTCTGTACCTTTTTCGATCGATTCTAGCCACTTTCCCCTCGAACCCTTTCCTATCTCCCCTCATGATGCGAACGGTGTCGCCTACCCTCAACGGAGCTGCGTTGGCATTGTGCGACTTCTTTAGCTCGTCTGCGAGGGTTGCAGACAACTGCCTATACCTCGCGTGTTGTGGTGCTTGAAACAGCCTCTTTCGCTGAGCGTCCGGCTTGGTCGATTTCATGTCGTTCACCGTCATACGATAATGCTCGCCGCGCTGGCTATTCTGGGCCAACGCTCAGCCGCTTCTCGAGCTACAGGGCCTCGAATCTCGGAGCCGCGCATTTCACCTTCAGGGGTTATGAGGACGGCTGCGTTTTCTTCGAATTGAACCCACACTCCTTCATTTCGGCGATAGGGCTTTTTCTGACGAACTACAACGGCTTGGAAAATCTTCTTTCTCATGTCGGGGTTGCCTCTTCTCACCGAAACAACTATCATATCTCCGATGGAGGCCGCTGGCACTCGCCTTAGTCTTCCTCCGTATCCCATGACTTGGACAACCCTTAACTCCCTGGCACCCGTGTTGTCGGCGCATTTCAAGGTAGAGCCAGCCGGCACGCCTCTCGAGATCCTTGGCCTCTGACCGACTGTTCCTTTAGCCACCAGGGCCCGAGTCTTAGCCCGTGCTGCCACCTTCTTCCTCCTCCAGCTTCTTGATCACCACAAAGGAAACGGTTTTGCTTATCGGGCGGCATTCGGCTAGCCTCACACGATTTCCTTCAGTCACGTTTAGGCAGGGGGGGTTATGGGCTGCTATGTGGCTGTGTCTCCGCTCGTAGCGCTTGAACCTGGGAATGTATTGCGGGTAATCGCGCCTTACGACAACGGTTTTTTCCATCTTGGCGCTGACGACTGTTCCATCGAGGGTTCGTCCCCTGATCGAGAGGGCGCCGTGGAAAGGACAGTTTCTGTCGTCACATGCTTTTTTGGGCTTATCCAGAGAGATGGCCAAAGTCACCACCCCCTCCACAACCGCCTCTTGACGCGGTCTTCGGGTCTTCCAACAAGGTTTTTTCCGTCGACCTCCACTATGGTTCCATCAGGCAAAGTGAAACGGAAAACCGCCACATCCTTGGCGACAACCTTTCCTCTGCCCTTATGCCGTATCTCCAGAGTGTTGCGAGTTTCGTTGACGACCGTGCCTGAGATGCCTACGTAGTCGGGGTTCGCGCTTTTCACGACCTCTGCGTGAAGCCCGATGAACTCGTGTTGAACTATGGTGGATGGGACCCTCATTCTTTCTCCTTCCTTGAGTGCCTTTCCTCGTTCTCGGCAGTGAGGATGCGGGCAATGGTTTTTCGTAGCTCCCTTACGCGGGCTGGGTTCTCGATGGAACCCCCAGCCTTAATCATGGTTTTGAGCCTAACTAATTCTGTTCTCAGCTCGTCCAATCTTTTCCTCTTATCCTGGGGAGACATCGCCCTAATGTCTTTCATCCTCAGTATTGGCACTTTGTTCCTCAGCCTCCACAGCTTTTTCTGTGATCTTTATTCCGTCAGGGAACTTTGCTTCCGGGGGCATGATCTTAACCTTCACTCCGAAAACGCCCGGTTTCAACTGGACATGTAGCGCCGCCTTTCTCAAGTATTTCATCGCGGGTTCTCCACTCTTCGCCAAATACCCAGCTCGAAACTTTTCATACCGGGCTCTTTCCGTCCTTAGCTTCCCGCTTATGACGATCTCTGCTCCCAACGCGCCCGCCTCCATGACCCTGTTTAAAGCCCAAAAGCCAGCTCTCCGAAAGTGCACCCCTCTCCTCAGGGCTGAGGCTATGCGAGAAGCCACGATGTATGCGTTCAGCTCGGGAATCTCGATTTCGGCCACCGAAATTTGGGGGTTGGGAAGCTTAAAATTTTCCTCTAAAACTCTGGCAACCTCCTTTATCGTTTCTCCACCCCTGCCTATAACCAAGCCAGGGCGCATGGAATAAACCACTATGTGTGTGCCCAGCGGAGTTTTGGTGATGTCCGCCCCACCGTAGCCTGCCGCCTCGAACTTCACCCGCAGAAATTCGTCAACCTCGTTTTTCTTCATGGCGTCGTCAACGAAATGCTTAACAACCGACACTAAGCTTCCCTCATCTGCTCCAAAACTATTTCCACGTGGCAAAGGTTCTCGAATCGCGGTGAGGTCCGACCGAAGGCTCGTGGAATATACCTTTTGATCTTCATACCCGGATAAGCAGACGCGTGGGTTATTCGAAGCCTCTCCACGTCGAGACCCTTGTACTCCGCGTTCGCCTCGGCGCCCTCTAAAACCTCTAGGATCTTCTGCGCCGCTTTTACGGGATACCCTCCCGAGAAGGCTCCCTGCAACCCGTGGCGATGCCCAGCTTTCTTTTTGAACCTGCGGAAGGGGACAGGTCTCTCTTTTGCGATGACCTGTTGCAGATACTCCTTTGCCATGTCGAGCCTCATCCCCCTGAGAGCAACGCACACCTCCCTCGCTTTTTTATGGGATACCCTAAGCTCACGACCGCTCGCCTTCACGGTTCTTTCAGGATCCAACTCCTGTATCGAGTATCCCCATTTCGGCATAGAGATCAACCCATGACAACACCCCAGAGATATTTAAGGCTTTATGGAAAACGTAGGAGCTTTAGAAAGCGTGTTATTTATGAGCAAATGAAAGGTTAGCTTGGGTCGAAATGGTGATGCTCATCCCTCATCAAATCGCTGATCCTACGCCGCTCATTGGCTGTATAGCCCTCGGATGCGTTGCCTAAGGCGCACATCATTTATATGTGACGAACCGTTGATCATAATGGGTGTTCAAAATGGGTGCTCAAAGTAAGGTGCTCCAAAAGGGTAAAATCACTATCCCAGCCAAAATTAGGAAGAGCCTCGGAATAAGCGAAGGCGACTATCTGAAACTGGAAATAGTAGGTAACAAGCTTGTCTTATTTCCGCCAAAAACCGTGCCTAACCCCACAAAGCTCCTCAACGGACTAGCTGGAGGAGTTCCAATAGAGGAACCTGTCAAACAAGAACTAAGAAAGGCTGCGGCGGCCAGAGCGGAGAAGAAACTGTCGAGGGCCGGAAAATGAGGTTCGTCGACGCCAACGTCTTCATATACGTCTTGGTGAAATCTCCCGAAGAGGCCTACGAAACCTCCAAAGGAATTCTTCAGAGAATAGAAAACGGCGAGGAAGCGCTCACAAACACCGCTGTCATTCAAGAAGTCGTCGACTGGCTCGAATACAACAACCGAAAACAAGAAGTCAAAAGCTTCATCACAGCCATCAACTCCTACCTCACCATGAACAAAATCAACACAGCCTGGGGCGATATGCTAGCCGCCCTAGACGACATGGAAAAATGTGACATAGACTTCGTCGATGCTTTGACGCTGCAAACAATGAGGAAAAACGATGCAAAAGAAATCTACTCCAACGACACAGACTTCGACAAAATAAAGGGGATAAAAAGGGTTTGGGAATGAAGCTTGACGGAAAAGCCCACGGCTGGAAACTCAAACGCAATCCAGTGGTGATTGAAGCCATGAAAGAAAAGGGAATTGACATATCCATGAACAAGCCCAAGCTCCTACCACGAAAATGGTGGAAGAGGCTGACCAGATCATAACAATGGGTTGCAACGTCGAGAAGTTCTGCCCAGCCCCCCTCAAGAACGTGATAGACTGGAGATTAGAAGAACCGAAAGGGAAACCAGTAGGAAAAGTTCGAAAAACAAGAGACGAAATAGAAATAAAGGTTCTAGAGTATTTCTTCCTTCACGATTTCGACTATTCTTTCTCCCGCCGTTCCGTCTCCGTAGGGAGAGGTTCGTGGCAATTCCCTTCTTTTGCTTAGGGTTCGCCTCAGCTCCTCTAAGATCTTCTCCTTCTCAACGCCTACCACTCTCGCGAAGCCTGCTTCCACAGCCTCCGGTCGCTCGGTAGAGAGTCTGACAACCAGGGTAGGCTTTCTAACGGGGGGCGCCGTAGCCTCCTCCTGCAAGCCTCCGGAATCGGTGAGAATCACTTCGCAGTTCTTCATGAGGACCAGGAAATCGAAGTAGCCCAGGGGCGGTAAGGTTTGCACGTTCGCCGACGAAGACAGCTTCCTCCACATTCTCTGTTGAGCTAACCGTTTCCGGGTTCTGGGGTGAACCGGGTAAACAACAGGTATGGGAGCTTCGATGAAGGCTTCCACGAAGCTTTTGAGCACCGCGGGGTCATCCACGTTTTCCTCCCGGTGGGCCGTGGCGAGCGCGAACCGTTTGAATCGCATCCCGTCCAGAATTCTCGACTTTTTCTCGGCCATTGGAAGGTGCTGCATCACGGCGTCGATGACCGTGTTTCCCGTTGTGTGGATCTTGCCCCAGACGCTCTCCCTCTCAAGGTTCCTCTTGGCGCTTTCGGTGGGGGCGAAAAGGTGGGTGGATACGTGGTCTACCAAGCGGCGGTTGTGCTCCTCCGGCATGCGTAGGTCGAAGCTTCTGAGCCCAGCCTCGACGTGACCCACCGGAACGTTCAGCTTCACGGCGGCCAGCGCCGAAGCCAGAACTCCGTTGGTGTCGCCCTCCACCAAAACCAGCTCCGGTTCGGCTCTTTTGACGGTTCTCTCGACCAGGGTCATGATTCTGCCCGTTTGGAAGCCTGGCGTGGAGGCTCGAACCTTGAAACCGTAGTCTGGCTTTGGCAGCCCCAGCTCTTCGATGAATTGTTGGGACATCTCATAGTCGTAGTGTTGTCCGCAGTGAACGAAGACGTTGGGAACCGCTTTCCTTTTCAACGCCCTTACCACGGGCGCCATCTTGATGATCTCGGGTCTTGTTCCCACCACGACCATACACGGTTTAGCTACGTTTGTTCCCTCCTCATCGAGTCGATTACGCCTTTCTTCGTGTGCCGCTGAAAAGCTTGTAGGTGGTCCTCAGCGCCTCCCAGTACAGCCTCGCGTTTCCTATGTCCAGCCTTTTCTCTCCACGGATCTCTGAGGCGTAGACCTTTCCTCCCCTGTCGATCAAGGATTGTATCGCGGGGATGAGGGATATTTCCTTGCTTCTCTCGTCCGGTTTCACACCTTCGATCTCGGGGTAGATGTCTGGCTTCAGGATGTACGCCGTCACGTCTGACAGGTTCGAGGGCGGAACCTTCGGCTGATAAACTATGGTTCTCACCTCGTACAAGCCCTTAGAGATCTGTTCGCCTTCGATGACCCCGTAGATCGTCGGGTCGTCAACCCTCATGGCGAAGAAAGCTGCATCGGCGTTTCGCTCCTCAAAAACCCTGATGAGCCTCCTTAGGTGTCTGCTTTTTTTGGATACGACTATGTCGTCTCCCATGTGGAGCAGGAAGGGTTCTTCGCCTGTGAAGGTCCTTGCCCTGAGGACAGCGTCGCCTGTACCCCTGACCTCAGGCTGGTTCACGAAGACGATGACGGATTCCTCGACCTTCCCGTAGAACTCCTCCATCTCTAGGGCTAGCTCCTCCTTCCCCCGCTTCCTGAGGTATTCAACGAAGTCTAGGTCTGGGGTGAAGTAGTCTTCTATGGCTCTCTTCCCCCTGCCGACCACGAGGCAGAACTCCCTAAACCCCACGTCGCGCAACTGCTCAAAAATCACCTGCAGAATCGGCTTCAGGCACGGCTTACCGTTCCTGCCTAGAGCGAATATAGGGAGCATCTCCTTGGGAGTCCCCTTGGTCACAGGAAGGAGCCTCGTTCCCGAGCCAGCCGCGAGAATCACCGCCCTCAACATCCGCAGCCTCGCTTTGAATCTACATGACGTGGAAGAGGATTTAGCTTTAACGGAAGCACCTCAGCTCACGTTTACCTGTTTTGCCTTGTTTCTTAGCGAGTCTGCGACTTCTTGTTCGAGGGTCTAACAAATGACATGCCACTATTCTTTCGAAGAGCCTTTTGAAGAGCCCTCCTCTCTTGTAACCGACGGAAGCTCGAATCTCCTCCGGGCTACCAAGAACAAGCCTGACAGAGTAAAACTATGAAGATAAGCATGGGGCGATTCTATTTACACAGTTTTACTAGGTTCTCTATCTCTTGTAGCCTTTCTTTTACACCTTCAATGTCTAGCCTTGCTTCGTGGAACCCTTCAACGTGTAGGTAATAAGCTGTATCCCACCAATGCCTAACCTCTGGATTCAGTCTCCTAGAAATTTTTCTTACAGCTTTTTCCAAAAGTCCAACCTTCCATCTGCCCTCTTTTTCAGCCTCCGCAACAACGTCCTCCGCATAGTCGACCGCTAATGCCTTAACAGTTTCTTCAGCGACCTTATACAGCTTTTCACTAGCCTGAATAGCGTCCTCTTTAGCTAGAAACTCCTTAGCCTCATCGAGCATCTCTAACGCAATTTTCCTATGGTTTAATGTCGCCATCACTGCACCAAACTCCATTACGACATTTTAGGCTTAATTAACCTTACCTTCTCTAAAAGGCTTGAACCATAGAGTTAATCCTGTTTTGAAGGAGATTTTTCACTGTTCCAATTCAAGCCTCGACTTAAACAAGCTGGATGACAGAAACATTGCCTTTGACTTGCATGCCTTAAGAAGGCAGGCTTTAACGGAGCCTTAACAAACGAGTAATGGACCGTATATTTTGCGATAAAGAATTATCCCTTAAAATCCAGTTTTTACTGTTAGGCAGGCTTTCTCTCCGTCGGCGTAGTATCCATGTTCGCGAATTTCTCTACTCCTCCTGGCAGGAGAAACCACACTGACCATTGTGCCTCACTTTCACTATCCTTCTTCATTCTCATCTGTTCAGTAGTTTTTTCATCATTTCCACGTACGTGTCGGCTGTCCCAACGTTGCCTGGACCCAAAACCATGAAGGTTTCCCTCCCAGGGAACCGTGTGTTGTCCTCGGGGAGAATCTTCACTATGGGTATACCCGAGTCGATTTGCCCCAGGACATAGACCTTTTTCGCACCTGAGCTCAGAAGACCAACGCTTGAGGTTATCCCACCCTTGAAGACGAGGACGCTCGGCGACAAACGACCTCTCTCGCAGATCTGTTGGAGGGAGTGAGCGATCTTCATGTGGTTTGCAGCCCTCTCTTCCTCGTCTAGGCCTTCGGGGGGATACTCATCCCTTGGAATGGTGTAGACAACGACGTTTTTGCCCTGCTTCAGGGCTTTTTCAACAGAATTCCTTGCAGAGTTTATCGTTTCTTCCCTTTCCGCTTCGTTCCCTAAAATCCTTCTCACATCAAACCCAACAAAGACCCAGTCAGCCATTTCCCTGAGCATTCCATCGAGTTGGATGTTCGAAAGCTCCACTATGGAACCCCACAGGCAAAGAACCCCGCCGCGAAGCTTCCTCCTTCCCAATATTTGTTCCGCGGTCAAGACCGATGCTTCCTCCATGCCAACCCTCGCTGGTGGAAAGGATGCCGCGGTCCTATAGATGAAGTACTTTCCCTGTTTTTCAGCCAAAAGTAGACCGAGGACGAAAACCTCCAGGTCCTTACGCGAAGCGATGTCGACGGTTATCACTCGCCCATTCTCCGCCTCGAGGAGCTTACCAGCGACCTCCTCCGGACCTCCCAGCCTAACATCGTCGACGCTTATGTGAAGAACGTCTTCAGCCCTGGTCTCCAGGTTTGAGTTTTTGAACTTGTACTCAACATATTTGGCCATGTTCGAGGTTGGATAGTGAAACAAGGGGTCTTGAGCAAAATCTGTCAAATGAACTGGAGTATACCAAAAGGAGCCATCATCCTTCCTAATCCTCAGTAGGTGAACGTTGTTCACCGTAATTCTACTCATCTCGGTTAGAAAAGCGTAGGAAACAACTATGCCATCCACAAATCTCCCCCTCGACTCGAGGGTCTTCTTGATGGTGAGAGGCTCCAGGGGGAAATGCCCCCTCAAAGTGGAATCGCTCCGACTACCCAGCCTCAACTCGATGTTCCCTTCCTCCGAAACCTCCGTCAGCGCCTCAACAATCCTTCGGTTCAGCTCCTCAACACTCTTTGGGGGAAGGGCTCTGGAGTTTGTTAGGATGAAAACTAGCCTATGCCCTGCCTTTCTCGCCGCTTCAATCCCCTCTCTGATTCCCTGTTCAGAATGGTCGAGGATTAGATACACGTCGTGAGACTTTTGGACGCCTGTAGAATCGTCTTCTAGGTAGACAAGGATTTCCCTTCTCGATTTCCTCAATTCTCTCTTTATCAGGGGAGAGACTTCTCCCTCGTATTCTTGGGGGATGCTTTTGAACAGCTCTTCTTCCCTTATCTCCCCGAATTCGTAGGGCGGGGTGTGAGCGGTCATCTAAACCAGAGTAAATAGAAGGGATTGATTATATAAGCGAGCGTCCACTCAAAGCTGTGGCAGAAACAGCACCTTTACACTCTTTTTCGACCTTGCAAGCTCGAAGCCCCTCGCGGCTTCCTCTAGAGGCAGTCTATGGGAAATCAGCCGCTTGAAATCGACGGCTCTCCTTTTGAGGTAGGGTATCAACCTTTCCCACGTGTCCCAATCGTAGGAGACGTTTCCTAATATCGAGTATCCACTGTAGGACGGGTCCGCTAGAGCCATGGTTCCGGGATAATGTCCGATCACAACCAGCTTACCCCTCGACTTGAGCATCTGCATTCCCTGGGGACCCGCCTTCTGGTTTCCCGTCGTGTCGAAAACCACATCCACACCCAAACCCTTGGTTAGATCCATGACTACGTCCACAGGGTTCTCTTCTTCAACGTTAACGGTGGCATCCGCGCCGATTTTGGCGGCCAACTCTAACCGCGGCGACGCGTCGTCTTTCGTTCCGGTCACCACGACTAGACAGGCACCTGCTGCTTTCAGAGCCATCACGGTCATCAAACCTATGGGACCTGGTCCGAGCACCGCGGCTGTGTCGAGGATTTTGAAGGAAGAGACGTGAAGGGCGTGTAACGCCACCGCGAAGGGTTCACACAAGGCCGCCTCTTCAGGGTCCACGTTTTCTGGGATGGGATAGAGGTTTTCGGAGGGAACGGCCACGTATTCCGCCATCCCTCCCATGATCCTTCTCGAGGAGCACGACCACGCTTGACCCGTTTTGCAGTAGTAGCATTTACCACACATGCCTGTGAAGGGTTGGACCACGACCCTTTCCCCTGGGGTGAAACCTTCAACCTCTCTTCCGATTTCGACGATTTCTCCAGAAAGCTCATGACCCAATACCGCCGGCAACCTATCGTATTTAGACATTCGACCCAAGTACTTCTCCAGGTCGGCTCCGCATATGCCGCACGCGATGGTTTTTACGATGACAGATTTGGGGGTTAACTCTGGGTAGGGTACGTCGAGCACTTCCGCACCTATTCCGGGCTTAGTTTTCACGATCGCTTTCAAGGCCAACCCCTCAATTATTGGTGTTGATGAGAGTTGTTTGTAATACCTGCAATTTCGACTTTTAACCTTTCCCAAGACGAGTTTTCTTTTGCACAATTCTTTAATTGTTTTCAATGCCTAGAAAAATGCTCATGGAGGAAACGCTTTCGTGATGGCTTCCAGGATCCTCTGGGCGCACTGGCTGGGATCCAGCTTGTCGGAATCCACCACCACTTCGGGGCGCAGGGGCTCCTCGTAGGGTGCTCCGGCTCCAGGCACGGCTGAGCTCTCTCCCGCAAAAGCTTTCTTGTAGATGTCCTTGGGTGCATAGACGTAGTCTTTTCTGCCGCTCTCCCTTTGAACGCAGACCTCCAGCGGACACCGAAGATAGGCTTCCATGAACCTTGGGATCTCCCTTCGGGCGTGGTCTCGGTATCGTCTACGGTTTCCCGTTGCGTCGATGACGACGTTTACGTCGTTCTGGGTGAGGATCTTGGCGGCGAACACGAGGGCGCCATAAACCATGTCCCTCTCCTCGTCCATGTACTTTGGAGCGGGCGTCATCATCTTCCTCAGCATATCTGAAGAAGCGATCTGAGCGTGGATTCCCATAGCCTTCAGCTTCTCGAGCAGCGCTTTGGCGACCGTGGACTTACCACTCCCAGGAAGCCCCGTCACCCAGACACACCAACCGCTCCCTCGCATCACAAGCAGCCCCTTAACATGATGCGATTGATTAAGAATAAGCTTACTTTTAAACTGATTTAACCTATTTTACGGTTCCCAAGTTCGATAGATGCTGGGGCTGAAAGGCTCTTCTTCTACTCTCTCTTTTCTCGACTAACGGGCTAGAGTTTTTATGAGAAATTTGAAAAGGGTGTGTTACAAATATTTGGTATGACCTTTATAACATTGGGGTGTGTATATGGCTACAATTCGTGGGAAGAGAGCGGCTCTTTTAGAGCAGGTTAGGGAGTGGTACAAACGAGCCAAGCATGATCTGGATAAGGCCAAAGACGATTTGGACCGGGGTTGGTACCCCAATTCATGTTTTTACGCCCAACAAGCCTGCGAAAAAATCTTAAAGGCCTATTTACGTGCCAGGGGAGTCATAGCGAAGGGTCATAGGATAGAAGATTTGCTTTTGTTAGCTAAACATCAAGGGCTTGATGTAAACGATTTGCTTAAAGATAGGCATGGAATAGAGGAGCTATCGGATCAATACCTGGCTCCACGCTACCCAAATTTTAAGGGGAAGACCGCACGCAAACTGGAGGATTACGACAGAGAATTCGCTGAATCATGTTTAGGGATGGTGATGAAAATATGGTCGAGGGTGGAAGGTCTCATAAAGCCATGGATTTCGGAGTAAGCGAGCTAAAAATCAACGTTAAAAACGGCTTGGCTAAATACGTCAAAATACTGGTGGATAGCTCGCTGAAAGCGAAAGCCATAATCCTAATGGGATCAAGAGCCAGGGGGGATTGGAAAACCCACAGTGACACCGACATCGTCGTCATCGCTGAAAACCTGCCAAAAGATCATGGTGAGCTTTTAGTGGCGCTGAACCCGCCAGAAGTGTGGGGCATATCCATTGAGCCTAGAGCCTACACGCCTGAGGATTTCATGGAAGCCATATGGGCACTCGACCTAACCGCCCTAGACGCCATGCATGAGGGTGTGGTCCTCTACGATGACGGATTCTGGGAGGAATCCAAAAAAGCTTTCCGAACCGCCAAGAAGGAGTACAGGTTAAAGAAGATCAAAAACGGCTGGATTGCGCTGGAACCACTTTAATAATGGAATGCGTTGGCTTCGAAAAACCTACGTTAAGCTATTGCCCCTTAAGATACGAGTTTACGTCTCTCGGGTCGAACCGCTCGGTTTCAAGCACATTCTTAATAAAGTTGAACAGTTTCGTGCGGACGTCTAGGGTGAGGCTGGGATACCAGATGGGGGAGGCTATGACGAGGCCTCTCCACGCGTAGAAGGGCTGGACCACGCTGAACAGCTCCTCGTCGCCCGTCTGCTGGACGTAGTTCCAGATGAACGACCGATGCAGCTCTTCGAAGGGGCCGGCTAACTTCCCGTAAGCCTGCAGGCTGTAGAATAGGTAGTTGATGCTCATGGTTGAGACGTCGTCCGCCGGCTCACCCCACTCACCGCGGCTTCGGTCGAGCATCGTGAAATCCGTTTTCTCCCTGAACAACACGTTCCACGGATGGAAGTCGCCGTGGACCTGACTGCATCTGTGGGCTTTACGCTTTAGTTTCCACCTCCACTCCACGCACTTCTTTTCAATCTCGCAAAAGTCCCTCTCGTTAACGTATCCGAGCCCCGGCGGGTAGCTGTCGGTCAAGCCCATGATGCACTCCCCATGCCCCAGAAGGTCCCGTATTCGCCTTACATACAACTCTGGAGCGTTCCTCTTCACGGCGTGTACCTGAACGATGTAGTCTGAAAGAGCTTGGCAACGGGCTATGTCCAGCTGGATGAGGCTTCCCCGCTCCTTTATCTCGTCGAGGTCTCGGTAGTAGGGTCTTCCCTTCACCATCTCGGTGACTATGAAGAACTCGGTGCAGTCCCCCACAGATCTCATTTTTCCATCCACGGTGAACGCGCCCACGTCAACTGAGCGAACGTGCCTTGGAAGCCTGTTGAAAGCGGAGTGCTGCCAGATCAAGATCTGGGCTCTGTCGGAGAAGTGGTCGTGCCCGAACCCGCCTGGCCGAACGGTTTCGAGGATCACGCTCTTGGTCTCCCCCTCAACGGCGAACTCGATCATGTATGGAACTCCGTACCCGAACCCCTTCAACCCCTTCTTAGGCCTCTCTTCCAACCTCTTCTTTCCAAGCTCACCAACGTACTGCAGTGCGATGTCCGCCTTGTAGACGGAGGAAAGATACGTCCTCAACTCTTCTAACCGTAACGACAGCACGGTCTAGACCCCACAACTGAATTATATAAAGCCAAGTTAAGTTTTTTGCGTTAACCGCTGATTAATAACAGAAAAGATGAAATACACACAGGATGAAAAATGAGTGATATGAGAATGAAAACAAAATTTTTAATCGGTTCAATAATTTTAATTTGTTTAGCTGTAGGGGGATTTTTTGTTTTCATTAGAGTTGAGGAGAAAAAAATATTAATCAGCGATGCTCACGCGCACCTCTATTATAACAACCCCTCATACATCGATGAGTGGATAATTGCAATGGACAAATACAATGTGAGAAGGACTGTGTTGTTTGCTCCAGGCGAGTTCGATGTTGATACGCAGAAAATCTTAGATGCTCACGCTAAATATCCTGATCGAACATATCCTATGTTAGGGGGCTTTGATCTACAAAGCGAAGATTCAGTTAACTATCTTGAGAATCAGCTAAGCACAGGGAAATGGAAAGGTATTGGAGAAATTTTTATGATCAGACCACAGTCAAAAAAGACCCTTGCGAACCACCCAGTGATGCTCAAGGTATATGAAACATTAATAAAATATGATGTTCCAATATTTGTCCATTATGAACTGCACGAAAAAGAAGACTTGGATGCACTTTATGAAGCACTCAAGGCTTATCCGAATCTGAAATTTATCTGGTGCCATTTAGCAGGCCATGTTGGCGATTCAGAAGGGCTCGGTGCTGGTGAGCTTGATAACGCTTTAGCTAAGCATCCCAATCTCTATATCCAGATTGATACAATGAGCTATAACGCTATATGTGCAACGCCGAGTTGCGATAAGCTTTCCGAAAACTATCTTTCATTGTTCGAAAAGTATCCTGATCGCTTTATGGTTGGTAGCGATATTGATTGTGGCGTCGATGGACACTTTGATAAGGATCTTTTCCAAAAGGTTGTTATGAGCCATCAGCTGGTACTATCTCAACTTACTCCTGCGACTGCCAAAAAAATAGGGTATGAAAATATAGAAAGGTTGCTATCTCCAATTGGTAAGGTCACATTCCCTGAAATGGTATTAATCCCTGCTGGAACATTCAAAATGGGTGGCGTGAGCTATGCAAAAGAAGGAGAACCCAGCAATAGCGAGGAAGGTACACCTATCGGACCAACTTGGTCGAAGCAATTTCCAGTTCACACCGTTTCTCTCGATTCTTTTTACCTAAGTAAATACGAAGTTACCAACGCTCAATTTCAAGAATTTGTTGATGATGCAGGATACATCACAACCGCAGAAAAAAACAATTTGTCATACACCCTTGATTTAACCGGCTATATGGAGTTTTCTGCACTAGGGGTTTCGGGCATGGACTGGCGCCATCCTCAAGGGCCAGAAAGCAACATTTCAGGTAAGATGAATCACCCTGTAGTCTGTGTGAGTTGGGACGATGCTGTTCATTACCTTAATTGGTTGTCAACCAAAAAAGGGTTAACACCTGCCTACTCCTACAACCAAGATACCGGCCAGTGGGAGCTGGTGACAACTGCCGACGGTTACCGTCTACCTACCGAAGCAGAATGGGAATATGCGGCTCGGGGAGGGTTTGAAGATGCTCCTTATCCTTGGGGATGGAACCTGACCAACATCGGAGCGTACGCAAATTACTATCAGCGTAACCCTCACCAAAAACCCGATCCCTATGAATATACTGCTCCGGTTGGGTCTTTTCCTGCTACTGGTTATGGTCTATATGATATGGCTGGAAACGCAGCCGAGTGGGTCAGTGACTGGGCATCAGGAGAATACTATCAATACTGCGTTGATAACAACATAACAAAGAACCCTCTCGGCCCTCCTGAAGGAAAAATGGTCTTCGAGATAACCGGTGAAATCGCTGATACAAAAGTTTACCGTGGAGGATCTTGGCTTACCTGCGAATGCTGGCTACGAGTCACCGACAGGGGCTTCACAAAACTGGACGCAGGCTACAATAACATTGGATTCCGCGTTGCTAAAAATTCTCAGCAACAAGCTGAGAAATCCGAAGAAGAACAAAATAGTTTTGTGAGAATTGGATCTGACAAGCTGAAAGAAAAGCCTGCTATTGAGCCAAAGATAGCTCGCCACAGAGGAAAAGAGGGCACTCCAGTTTTTGGCTCAGATGCTTTCAAAGCTTACGAATTTCTCAAGGACAACCCTAACAACGCTTTCAGCTCTTCGGATGTTGCTAACGATATGTCTGACAAACCTATACCGACGAGAATTTATCTAACTCCCTAACGTGGACGTTGAAGGCTAATGTGAATAGCAAATACCCTAAGTGGAAGAGGATCTCAAGTAAATGGCCGCTATAATAGATGCCCTGTGCGACCGTATAGCTGAAAAGAACATCTGCAAGCGCGTTCGACAAAATACCCCCGTTGATCAGCAGCCACGACCTCTCCATTCTTCCGCCAAGGAAGATTAGGAGACCCAAAAACGCCGCAGAAAACAAGACAAGGTCGAAAAGGGGATAAGCGAAGTCTATGATCGATGTCACCAGATCCTCTTCGGCTCCCAGAATTGGAGCCATCAACGTAGCGGATACAAAAACGGCTGAAATAAGGGTCGTCGCCACGGAGAGGGCTAACATTCGTCTGGATATTGCAGACTCAAAGATTTTAACATACAGATATAGCGCCATGAAGAGTGGAATATATCCGCTTAGCCAGAAAACGTCGGCGACCGATGGGTAAGGTGTTTCAACGCCCAAAAGAAGCGTGTAGATCGCCCAACCAGTTTCTCCAAGGAACCAGAGCGCTAGCCCAAGAGTGAAAAAAAGCCACATCATGGAAAATCGTTCCTTAGCCCTACGCCGAAGTGTTAGTCCGAGAGTGAAAAAAAGCCACAGTATGGAAGATCTTTCCCCAGCCTTCTGCCAATACTTTCGCAAGGGAAAGTAGGATGAGACAACGGCGGCACCTGCAATGAATGGCGGGAAGGCGTTGGAGAAAAATGATATAAACCCAGGATAAAAACCCTGGAAAACATAGAGCAGCGTCAAACCAACCATCAGAATCAGGCTAACCTTGTATATGGCGAACAAACGGAGCACTCTTGATCTTATCTTTACCTCGGCTCTTAAATAATTTTTTTAAATGGCGTGCTGTCATCACGGTTCGTTATCGAATCGAGGAAGAGACTTTGAATAGGCTTTGCATACAGAAAGCCTCTCAATCAGTCAAGCTAGGAAAGGAAAACCCTGCCAAGAAAGACGTTAGAGAGCTACTATCAAAATTTGCTGGCTTTAAAGTACAAAATTGAGTGCAGTGAAAACGTTTATTCTTTCATCGATAAAGATGACACAGATGCGTACGCCAGTTCTCATCCTTTAGCGATAACGAGGATTTATTAGGTGGATAAAATGTTCATTTAGATAGCCCGGAAGTTAGCCCGGTGGTGTAGCGGACAAGCATGGCGGGCTTTGGACCCGTCGACGGGAGTTCGAATCTCCCCCGGGCTACCATTGCTTTGAAAATGGGGCTCATTTCTTAGCTCTTTTTGCATGTAAGGGCTTAGTTCTTGCTCGATATTTAATGGGCAATTTTGAGTGTTTTCTGAGCTATCTTCGGGCTTGCTTTTGCCATAAATCGGTCTTAATTGCTCTATTGCTTGCTTTAAAGCTATTTCACAGGTCTTAGAGATATTTAAGCCTAATTCTTGAGCCTCTTTGACAATTTCTGGATCAAGGTATAGGGTTGTTCTCGCCTTCTTAACCATCTTATTTCACCTTATGCAAGGTTATGCAATATTTACTTATAAACCTTTCTCTCTCTCAAGCTCCCTATCTATGTGCTCCGCAAGCAGTTAATTCCAAAGCGCTAATTTTAATTTTGATTTAAAGCGTGCTTGCAAGCTTATGCTAAGTAGCAAAACCCCAAATCTTGAGGCTACGAGCTACAGCCGATATATCTCCAAAAGAGTCAATCGTTTCCTTTTTCGGGAGTGGAGCGAGGGGGGGTGCCATATAATATGAACGATCCATCATATACTGCATATACCGATAAAATAAATAGTAATAGTATTAATGCCTCTGGTGCTCTCGCTCCCCACCAAAAACAGGAAACGATTATATCTTTTAAAGATATATCCGAGCCGAAAGTTCCAAAACTGACCCCATAAAGCTTTTTACGGAGAGAGAGAGAAAGCTTGATGAATCCCATGAATACTATACACATCGCTCCATATAATAAAGGTGTTAATACTGTTAGTGCTCTCTCTATGTAAAATCGTTTATGGGGTTGTACAATTCTGTACATGGTGGTTTTTATGCTCTTGAGCGTTCGTCCGTTTGTCGATGCGTCGCTTGAGTGTTGGTTGGCGGGTGGCAAGCGTTACGTGGTTGATCCGCCAACCCTTCCATACTTCTATAGTCGCAAACCTCGCATGCGTCGGTTCGAGGCAGTTAAGCGCTTGCTGTCCAAGCCAGATGAAGAAATAACTATGTTTAAGGTCTTGGTTCAGTAGGTAATTACCCCAAAACTCCCCTACCGCAAACGGATACACTCGGATACCGCATTTGAGAATAAGATAAATACTCAAAAGCTTTAATATAATATAACTTAAGACAATTTATAGAAAGAAATATGGGGCGAGGGGGGAAGCTGATGGATACTCTCTTATTATTAATCTTCATTGGACCTTTAATCGGGGGGTTAGTGTTGTATTGGATTATTTCATCTCTCGTTAGGGTTCCAGGGAGAGCCTTGGCAACGAAATTCGTAAGTATGAGTGTGCTGAAAGGCAAAACCAAAGAAGACATTATTAAGGTAGTAGGTCCCCCCAATGCGGTCAGCGCAACACCCGATGGAGGGCAACTGCTCCAGTGGATGGCTACTGGCTACCATATCGCCTTAATCTTTGATGTGAATGGCATCTGCCAAGGCGTGACTCACGAAGTCCGTGTTTAGGGTCTCATATGCTTTGTGGCAAGGTTTCAAGGGACCAATAGTTTTGCGAGAGGCATAATGCGGAAGAATCCCGAATTGAGTGTTTTATGAAGTAAACCCAACGTTTAAACGGTGAAAAGGAGTCTAATTCGAGTTTTTCAAAGCTTGCATGAGCTTTTAAGAAGGGCTTATGAGCGGAGGCTTTTCTCGCTTAAGCATCTCTTCAAGAAGCAATGAATAATCTTTAATGGCGGTGGATTCTAATGGTATTCCCCACCTACCGCCTTCGTCCCATACTTGATAGTCTCCATAATTTTCTACATCTTGCCAAGTCATCCATCCGTATATTTTAAAGAGCGTCATGGTCTCATCCATACATTTGATGGCTATAACGTAATCTGGTCTATGCCAAACTGTCTTAGTCGTGCCATCTTTTAATACCTTATATTTATAAACTCTGCATTGTTTATATTTCTCTCCAGGCCATGTTGTCTTAACCTCTATTCTCTTTTCTTGACCTTTAATATCTATATAAAAATCGCAGTCATCAGGCTCGGGAGTATAAAAGGGATCATCATGCTTTCTCTTTATATCATGTTCATTTAAATGTCCATCATAAGCGAACTGACCAGCCCAGCCAAATACATCACATGGTCTTCCTCTTTCTTTCATGACTTCACATGCTGCATGGGCTTTGATAGCTATTCCTTTATCATATTCCAAATCGTATTCTACTCGCTCACCCATTAACCTCTTCCATGTCAAAAAACCGAGAGGACGAGGGCGAATGGGCTTAGGTGGCTCCCCTGCATTAAGCCTTTTATAGAATTCGGCAGTTGTTATGGGCCTCATTTCAATCTCCCTAATTTTTGTGTATTTTTCTCTGTAACAGTGAATATGTGAACTATATAAACGAAGTCGTAGAAGTCAATGAATGAATCAATGACTCCTACGACAAGCCTTATATATGATGTATCTCACCTTTTGAGTTCACCCCTATTAAGG
>Ga0315314_1001000_pt1 | contig 27115 bp, 48 predicted proteins | sample TDP9_MG_FD_203631 | JGI IMG/M metagenome (GOLD analysis project Ga0315314, IMG submission 203631) | Freshwater sediment microbial communities from Lake Towuti, South Sulawesi, Indonesia - TDP9 | ecosystem: Environmental > Aquatic > Freshwater > Lake > Sediment | place: Indonesia: South Sulawesi... | reverse complement strand
TCGCTCGCTCACGCGGGGCTTACACCTCAGCTTTTCGACTGTTGCGTTAATGTCGCCGTATTTCTTCATCGCCCGCTTGAAAGCCTCGCAGTTGATACAATCATCGAAAACCCGCAGGGCTGAAAGACAGAGCGCGGGATTTTCCTCTTGGTCTAACAACTCCTTTGCACTAACGACCTTCGCCTGTATTCCCATCGCCATCACGTCCCCGCCTTCGCTCTCTCGCTAATTCCTCGCGCCTCGCTAAATAACCTTCAGCGTCCCGGCTTCCGCAAACTCGCGTCATTTTATCCGCCATCGCGCTCCCCAACCTATGTGCTATTTTTTCTCGATGTGGTTCGCAACGAGTATCGGGGTGAAAAGGCTACCTAGCGGAAGTTTCTCGGCCCTGACTGTCCCCGTAATTACAACGGGGTCTAGCTTCTCAATGTTGGCATCAATGAGGTCGCCGTATAGCCTAACGATTGTACCCTCTACTTCTAGCTCTTGGTAGTCGTCAAATTCGGGGTGTAGTGGATCGTCCACCGGCTCTTTTACCACTAGCTTAGGTTTGTAAGCGTGGTTCACCTGGCCCTCGATCTGAACGAACTTTCCGACGTGGCTGGCCTTGATCTTTACCACCGTTAAATTAAGCTCACGAACTCGCAGGTGCATCCCGGGTATCTTGGTTATGTCCACCAGAACCTTATCGGCCTCCTTAAGAAATTCCTCTGGATGTAGTATCAAGTCCTGGGCCATCTGCAACCTGTGTTCAACCAAGCTCTCGTAGTCCACCACAAATGAAGTCTTGCCCTCCGCGCAAAGCCTGCGAAGTCGTTTAAGGTTGTCCGGCTGTGTTAAAAACATTCTGATCCATTCTTCTACCATCGCTACCACTCCTCCCAACCTTTAAATCATGGTCTTTAGATGGGATACTTCTCTGAGCACTTAGGCAACTTGGACATCAATGAGTTATAGCAGGCGGTAGGTACTATTTCAAATTCAATCACCATTCCTGGCTTAACAGGAATACCAAGTGCCCGAAGTTTTTTTGCCGCGATAACGTGCGGAGGTATAGTCCGATAGGCCTCGATTGGTTTCTTTAATACTTTCTTCATTTTGACCATCCCAATTATACGCCGTTTTATTTAAAAAATTTTAGCGGGGCTTATTGCGTAGCCCCACTCGGTAATCCGGCTTCCACCCCCGACAGTTCCAAACGTGCGCGGCACTTTTGACCTGCTCATCCCGCCTCAACACTATGCTCGCTATCGTCGCTATGCTGACATCACCTCCGAGCTTATCCCTCAACAGCCAAAGTAAACCGTGTGGCCCTTCTCCGCCGTAGCCCCACGAAAAGCCATCGACGATTATCACTCCCTCGCTCCCTACTATCTCCGTGATGTAGTCCCCTTGCTCGTCCACGTATATCTTGACCTGCTCGACCTCCCCGATCTCCGCCAAGTGTTCATTGACGTATCGCTTGCTCAACTCGGTTATCCCTGCTCTCTCCTGCCTAAAGACTTTCATCGCCATCACTCCACGTCCACGACGAAGGTGAGGACATCGTTTTCTCCACCGCCATCTCGGTATTCCCTGCGCTTATCCTCGTCGTATGGCACATCGTACTCCCCGCACATCACCTGCTCTACTATTCTCGCCTGCGACGCATCTTCGATAGCCCTGACATCTTGGATAACTCCCGACATCATCCCAACGACCACGTGTACCTTCATTTACATTCCCAACCTTGCTACTGGAATTTCAGCCATAAAGTCCTCTACTTCCTCCACCTCAAGCTCGCAGAAGCAACAGCCATCGCAGGTTTCCAAGTCGGCGCAGGAGGGGCAGGTGTCGCCGTATATCTGCCTGTGTCTTTCGCAAATGCCCATTTTACTCCGCCTCGTTAATCTCCTTGCATCGCTGTCTGAACTCGCCGTAGTCTTCTGATTGCTTCCACGCCTCCGAAAATTTTGCTATTGCTTCGGGCTGTATCAAAGACGTTGGTACTCTGGATAGAAGTTTACCCTTCTTATCGCGGTGGTACACTTGATAGGGTGCGCCACAATAGACACACTCCGCTACCCCATGCTGAATAGTCCAACCGATTTTTAGAGGTTGCCCACAGATAACACAGGTCGAGCCTTTAGGAATTTCGCCTTCGGTGTTTGCTCTCAAGTCCAAGTGGGATACTGTTCCTTCAAGTAGTTTAAATCGGTATTCTCTTATCTCCTTCATCGTTCTCCCCCAACCTATACGCTAAATTTTTTGGAGGGGCGGGGCATCCGATTTACCACCCAAGGCACGTGCCTACGTTAAGGCCCCGCAGGGTTTAGGCGCACAGAACTTCCCCGCCCCTTATCCAAAAATTAGTGAGGTTATTGCGTTTTACCCCACTACTTACTCGATTAAGCCTTTTTCCTCCCTAAATTCCGCGTAGCGGTCTTGCAGTTCCTTGCCTACTGCCTTTCTCGGATCACCGTATTTCTCGTTGTGCCAATCCAAGAAGTCAATCGCTACTTCATCAGCAGTTTTGTCTTTGATGTCCATAAACACTGGCCCAAATGCCGTGTCCGTCGTGCTGTCGAACATACACGCCATAGCGATGTCCGAGCCTATTTGCCTACCAATCAATATTTTAACGCCCATCTACGCCACCGCCTCTATGGGCTTGAGCCTCGCTTTCACGCTCGCCTGTAATGCCTTCTCTATGTCCACCGTCGCCCTGGCCTCGACCTCTGCGATCTCTATCTGCTTGCCCTCCATCTTCGCCCTGATTATCTCCTTCAACGCTTCGATGTACCTGTCATTGAACTCCGCGAAATTCGCTCCCTTCATCGCCTCCACCAACTGCCGAGCAAGCCCAAGCTCTCGCTCCGAAATCGGAACTGGCTGGATGCTCGGCGGGGCCACGATCTCGTTTGGATACCACAAGAGCGTCAGCAACAGTAGCCCTTTCCGTGCGCTCACCGCAACCGTGTTCTCCTTGCCGTTCATCGTCAGCCTTCCCACCGCGATCAACTTCATCGCTCCGAGTGCTTCGAGCAACAGCGAGTAGCCCTTCTCCCCTCCATCCTCCGGGCTGATGTAGTAGGTTTCGGCGAATGTTATCGGGTCTAAACTGTCCGCAGGCACGAAGCCGACTATCTCCACGTTTTTGTTCGATGGGAGCTTGACCGCTTCAACCTCTCCCTGCTCAAGTATCACATATTTGTCTTTGGCGACCTCGTAGCCCTTCTTCAGCTCTCCCCTGTTCATCTCCGCCCCGCACGCCTTACACCTGTTGAACTGGCCCACCCTCGCGCCACAGCACGGCGTTATCTGGTTGAAGCTGACCTTCTGCTCCTTCGTGGCGTTCTGTATCTTTATGGGTATGCTCACAAGCCCGAATGTCAGGCTGAACTTCCGTGTTCCCATTTTTCTCGCCTTACCCCGATTTTTTAACTTCGTTAGGCGCGTTTTGTATCGCTTTGCTAATGAACAAAGAGATCTCGTTTAGATGTCCGAGGTATTCCATCCGCCTTGATTTTGGTATGGCATCAAACATCTCTTTTAGTGCTTCTTCGACTACCTTGCCTTCTTCCTTTGTAAATTCTCCTAGTGCCATTTCAATCTACCTCCAACCTTATGCTGAATTTTTATCGAACCTCACCCGTTCAACTCTCGGAAATCGGTAGGGAATATCGGGGCTTTGAGCGTAGAACTTTACCTCCGCTACACCGATTGGCCCTTCGAGGAAGTACCGCTTCGTGCCGTCCACTCGCTGTGGCTTGTCCTTGAAAGCCTCATCGAGCATCGTTAGGTCAGCCCCACTCAACCCACTCGAAGCCTGTACCTCTTTACCGCCTCGTAGCATTATCAGCGAGCGAAACGGCCTTGTGGGCTTGTCCGTGTCCTCGTAGCCGATTATTGGCAAGTCCTCCGTGTCCTCTTGGCGAAACTTAATCCATCTCGGAGATCTCCTGAACTCGTAGGGGCTGTTAGGGTCTTTCGCCACTATACCCTCGATCTCCCTGCGCTCGACCATTTCAACTAACACGTTTAGGGGCTTGGGCCACACTATCTTAACGCGCTCACTTTCCTCTATCCTGAAAAGCTCCCCCTTCCTGTCAATCAATGGCTCGTTGATGAAGCTCGTACCGTTGCCCTTCAGGATGTCGAAAACGTGATAAGTGCATGGCGCAGTGTCCTTGAGTATGTCTATCTTGAATTTGTCCTGGAGATGCGCCCGTTGTGCAAGGGTCGAGAACAGGAAGTCAGCCGAGCAGATTTCGCCGTCGATGATAAAATTACCCTTGATCCTTCGGAGTGCATCGACGATTTCTGGAAAACGGTATGAGTAGTCTAACCCTCGCCGGTTGATGATACGGATAACATCGCCCTCCTTCTCGGCTTTCCCGCGAGTGCCTTCGAGCTTCGGCTCGTAGAGCCAGCTTTTGGGAAATTGCCCCCACTCGCCCTTCTGACAGAGCATCACGACTTCAACCATCTGCTTCCCAACCTTACGCTGATTTTTTACATCTGATACAGAGTTTATCGGGCTTGAAAATTCTCCGCCCACACTTCTCGCACTCGGTTATCTCGTTCTTCGCCCCGCAACTCGGACACCGGCTTGTGTAAATCGCGTAGGTACATATTCGATAGTTCATCCCGCATTTGGGACATCTTGGCATTTAGCCTACCCAACCTACGCCTTGTTTTTTAATCGTTCCTGCTCCAAGACTGCTGGACATCTCCATCTCTGACTGCTTGTTATGATAAAACAGTAGTTTTGTCGGTAGCAACTGCCGTCTTTTCTCAAAGTCACGTTTGAGTGTATAGGACACGATACCATCAAGAACCCTTCAGCTTGTCGATCGACGCTTGTAGCCTATCTTCCATCGGTGGCTGGTTCGCCAACTGCTCCTTCTTCGACATCGGGATAACAATACAGGGCGTACCCATAAGCCCCTCGATGAACTTCTTGACTACTTCTACTGCGGGCTTCCAAACAGCTATGTTCTTGCCCTCTGTTTCTACCCGGATTTTGAGGACTTTCGCTACGCCATCGACCTTCTCTATCCGCATCCTTAGCATCTGATGTATTTTCCCCGTTCCCTTGCACAGGTAGCAAACGTCAACTTCTCCGTCATCGCCAACTTCCTTGCCCTTGCCATCACAGGCCCAGCACTCGCTTGCTGTCGGCTGTTGTATCGACATATAGATGTTCCCACTGTAATCGCCCCTGAACTCGATCTCGAACTCGGAACTCTTTACCTTCTCATAGCTCGGTAGCTCCCGGACGTACTCCGTCAGTGCCGACTTAAGGCGCTCGAAGTCAGCGAGGCATTTAATCGTCTTTACCATCCTCATCACCTATGGATAGGGTTTAACATTTCCGCAATCGCACATCAGGTAGCGTCCCCACCGCTTCATCCTACGCCCACAACGCCTGCACGTCGTTATCGGCTTTCTCATCGCTCTCCCTAACCTTATGCTGATTTTTCTACTGGAACCCAAGAGCGGATTTCCTTCACTCCACACGGTAAGCAGTAGAGGCTACCGTTCTCAAGCCTCACCTGTGGGGAGTTCTGTGCAAGCTCTTTACCACAACGCTCGCAAACATACGGTACGGCTGTTGTTTCTTTTTCTAAAGCTAAGACTTCTATGGCCTCCGCACCGAAATATCCCTTGTCCCTCGCTACCCTGCAAAAAAACCTTATGAGATTATCGGTTTCCTCACTGTAAAGATCCTCCCCGCTGTGGGTTCTGTCGCAGTAAGAACACCACACCATCTCGACTTTTACCATTTCAAACACCAAGCAAGATTGGTCTGCACGGGCTCTCCCACCAAGTATGTGGGCCTTTGTGTCCCTTCTTGAGCAAGCATCTGCGTTCCTTACCAAGGACTACATCAGCGACCTCGCATTGCTCCTGGTCAGCAGAACTATAATCGCACGTGCCCGCTTGATGGCACTTCTTGCACTTACCTACCTGTGGCTCTTTTCTCGGCATCGTTCTCCCAACTATATCTGAAGTTTTTTATCAAGTTCTTTTACAAATCTTTCCTCGTCCTTGATTACCCGCCATAGTGCTCACCAAGACCCCAGCTCTTTTGCTTTTACCTGCAACTCCCATAGCTGAACGAATACTGGAACTAGGTCGGCTAGGTACGTATCGACCACACTCAGCGGTAGTCCATTGAATATCCTGAAGTCGCCGAAGATGTGCATATAGGGGAACCTCCTGACGATAATTTTCTCGTCAGAAACATAGTCATCGTGGAACTCGTGATCGAGCGGGTAATCTGTTATGAGGTACTTGAGGCCCCTCGCTATCGACTTTGTGGATAGATACTCCGCCTCTTTCTCCACCTTCTTGGCGACCTCTAACGCTCTCCGTTCTATCGCTCGCTCCGCCTCCTCCATCGCCTTCTTTGTCCCCCACTCAATCCGCAGGGGCTTCTCGTCCTGGCTGAGGTCTCTGAAAGTGTTTCGTATGCTCCTAATTTCCCTGTCCAACTGCTCCTCATCTATGATGTCCCTTACGCAGGTCATTTTTTACCTCCAACCTTACTCCGATTTTTTAACCTTCTTTTTCTTAGCTTCATACCGTCCCGACCAGTAAAATGTTGCCGAGAGCTTACGGGCGATTTGTGCGATGATTTTGATGTCAGATAACACATCGTCTAATTTCGTGCCCCTGTCCATCAGCGCATCCATATCGCTCTCAAGCTCCTCATCCAAGAACTCTCCTAGCTTCATCGCCTCCTCATGCGTCAGCCGCAATGTGAATAAATATTCTTTGATTTTCTTGCTCATTTCACCCCCCTCCAGACTTTTTAACCTTCTTCTTCAACCGTTTCAGTAGCTTCCCGATGTTATCCTTCTCGGCTTCGAGGGCTCTGGCTATCGCCTTCTTCTCCTTGTCAATCCCCCGCACGGTCTTGTTCCACGCCTTCTCGTCAATGTGGTCCTTCACCGCCTCGTCCACTATCCGCTCAAGCTCATCCGGCGGTAGCGCGTCGAGCTCCCAGCACTCGTCCCCGAACTCGGCCACGTACTTCGGCGATCGCGCGTCAGCCATCTTCGTGGGGTTCGGGGCCAGGTCGAACTGCTTTACCTGGTCGTAGGTCAGGGCCATGCGCTTGAGCTGGAATATCTCGCTCATTCTCTTATTCGCCACCCTGCGCTTGAAGTCCTCGATCTGCTCATCGTAGAGCTTTCCAACTTCATCGCGGCTCATCTCTGGATGATCTCGGACCAAGCGGATCATCGTCTCCTCGCCCATCATGCGCCCGAAGTAGTCCCTCACCCGCTTCTCGACATCGCGCGCCATGTCGAGCCCGGATGGGTCGTGGTCGGTGAAGTGCAGGATAACCACCGGTTTCAGCGCGAAGAACCTCTCATAGAACCTCTCGCATATCGCCTCGGCGATCTTGGTGAGGCTGGAGTAGCCCCTGCTCGGAAACGTCAGGACGCGGTATCCCCTTGCGACGCCTGACACTAGGGCCGCGAGTGCGTCCTTCTCTAGCCACACCTCGACGTAGCGCGGCTGGTCCTCCCACATCCTGCGCGTGTATATATCTGCATCGGCTATTCGATCGAAAGCCTTGTTGAAGAAGTCATCTACTCCGTCGTAGCCAAAGTCCCCTCCCACTGTTCCCCTGGCGCGATCCTCTATGGCCCTCCAGTTTACGTCCCCCTTCTCCCTCGCTCGGGTCAGCACGTGGTCGAACTGCTTGTAGTTTTTCATTACGTTTGCGAACAGCTGGTACGGTGGCGAGACGAGACGGTAGTAAATCTGCCGGACCGTTAGGCGGATGTCGTATTGAGCCAAGACCTCGTTTGTGGCTTTGACAACTGGTGCATACTTCATTGTAATGCCCTCCTATGCGCGAACCAGTCTGGATGATAAGCGTCGCAGTAGGGAACTCCCTTCGGGTCGAGATGTACGCAACAATCGTGGGTAAATGGACGATAATATTTCACACTACCACATGGATGAAGTCGAGTATATCCCGGCTCTCGTTCTGTTCCTTTAGGTAGATCTTCTCCATGAGTACAAATGTGCAGTATCTCGCAACACATTTCACCATCAAGAATTATGCTACTACACTTTGGACACATCGGCATTTTCTCCCAACCTATGCCTCGATTTTTTACTGCGCCCTTATCCTTTCCAGCAGCTCCCCGGCTCTTTGCTTCAGTTCGGCTGCCTTGTCCTCCAGGATGTTCACGATTGCGCGTTCCATCTCGCTCATTTACCTCCCTCCAACCATAGCTATTTTTTTTTTCTCTCCCTTCTTCCTGTCCTTGCTGAGCAGTTCCTCGACTTCGCTATCCGTCATCCCGCCGAGCACTCCGGCCCTGCGCATCCGGGCCTGCTCCTGGACTCCCTTGGGGACCCCGCGCTTGCGTACCGCCTCCATCACCTTGTCGAAGTCGAGCTCCTTGACCGCCTCGAGCCCCGTCTTTATGAGAACCTCCATCGTCTCGCTCAGCGACGGTCTGCGCCCCTCGGTTCGCATGAAGAATCTCTCGACCTTCTGGTGGTACTCAAAAACGTCTTCGTAAGTTTCCCTGCCGAGAGAAACCCCCGTGGCCACGGCACCCTTCGTCATTTTCCTAGGCATGGGGCAACACCTCCTCTATTCGCTTCTTCACAGGATTGGGATCTAGGCCGCAGGCTATCAGCGAGTTCACCACCAGGCGTATCGCGTCCATCACATCCCGCATCCTTATGTCCTCGCGCATATTCGCTCGAGCGAAGGCCTCCGCGAGGTTCGAGACCCCCTCGTTCAGCCTCGGGCTCACTGGTATCGCAATTCCTCGTCTCTTCTCCTGCCTGTAGGCTTCCATCGTGAATGCCGAGATTACCCTGCGCTTGATCTTCGTCCTCCCCCCCCACTTGGGCCTGAAGTGCCTGAGCATGAGCACCGCCGACTTCCACAGCTCGCGCTCCCTCTCGTCGAACGAGCACGAATCCATCCCCATGTGGAACTTCAGCTGGTGCTCGGAGATCTCGCCGAACTCCGCAACGCTCGGCCTCAGCACGATGTAGATGAGGTGGAATCGCGTGAGCAGGGCCAACGATCGGAATGGCATCTGCCTGCGTACCTGGTGCGGGTTCGCGCTTATCCAGTAATCGCCCCTCGGGTTCGCCATCGCCACGATCGAGACCTTCGCCGGCACGTAGTCCGCCTTCAGGAAAGCCTTGTCCACCGAGAAGTAGCCGTCCTGCATCGTGGATAGGACGGCTGCCGCGTCTTCGGGCTGTGTCAGGTTGAACTCGTCTATGTATGCCGCGCCTATGTGGCACTGAGGGAGAACCCCAATCATTACTCTATTTCCGAGCCTCGCCAGCGTCAGCCCGGCCGCCGTCAGCTTCGAGCCGAGGCAGTACCGCGTCCTGGGGGTGATATTCTGGAACGCCTGCGCGATCTGGCTCTTACCCGTCGCGGGATCTCCGATGGCGACCACGTGGATTGGATTGAACGGAGATATTGAAGTCAGGGACGTAACCTGCTTGAACTCGTCTAGCCCCTTGATGTCACGCGCGATGTACCTTTCTGGGCGCGTGAACGGGTGCCTCTTGTGTATCCACTCGCGGACCTCCTCCTGTTTCTCCGATTTGAGCTTCGGCGGATGGTTCTCGCGCTCATCGAGGTCTTGCAGGAAGTCCTCAAGCATGTCCTCGAAGGTTGGCTTGTCCTCATCCTTGCTCATTAGTTATCCCCTCTTAATAATCAGGTACTTTACCGCATCTCGACCAATTCTTATTTTTAGTAGATCTCCTTTTTTCATCTGTTTGGCAATCGCTGTAATTCCTTCTGCGGTCAAAGTTAAGCTAAACTCGTCAAGTAAAGCAGTGTTCCCGACTAGCGTGTATGGAATGTCCTCGTACTCTATTAACTCTTTTATTTTATCAGGGCTCATTTCCCTCACCCCTATGCTGTTTAGGGCATCGCCAATTTATCGTGCCTCTCCAGTTGCGGCCCACCATATTGCGCCCGCACCTTTTGCATTTTGGAACTTCAAAGGCTACCATCTCTTCCCCAACCTATACGCTGTTTCTTCATATCCGCCCCCAACCATCTTGCGGGTAGTCCGACGCAGGTGACGTTCTTGCGCGGTTCCCCTCACGGGCCGTCGGCAACTCCAGGCTTGCCCACTCCCGAACCTTGAAGGTGGTCAGCGGAGGTTATCAAATCATCGGTAGCCTCTCGCTCAGCGTAAAACGTACTCATCATCCCACCTTAAAACGGCATCTTCCCCGCGTTAATTTTGACATCCTTTACCTTCCTCACGATCTCGGGACGGCATTTGAGGAGAATGCGGCCTCCGCAGTAGGGGCACCTAGGTCCCTGCCGTATTCTCTCCCCTGAAAACTTCTTCGAGCACGAATAACATCTCCACATCTTCATCACCTTGTGTGCGCCTGCCGAGGAAGGAACCACGCCGGGGTCGGATACACTCCTCTCCTCCATGTGGATTCCGAGGTTCTCCCGATCCCATTTTCGGTTCGAGCTTCGCCCACAAGCCCGTTCCGGTGGCTGATGGTTCAGGTTTATAGCATGTTCGACATCACTCACGTCCTTCCTCGACAGTTTGCGCCTTTTCGATAAGTGCCCCGCCGGACGGCATTCATCAGAGGTGACGATAGAGCAAGCGGTGTATCTCGCTTACCACCATCCGGCGGGGCTCACACCTCCTTTCCTTGCCTCCATATATAACCCTGATTTTTTATGGAGCTGGAGCCGAGGCCTGGAATTGAACCAGGATGAGGGGGTCTGCCGCCCCCCGCTTTCCCTGTTAAGCTACCTCGGCCTATTTTAGGAATTTTCCCACCTGGTCGTCCATCATCGAATTTTGGACTATTTTTTGGGGACAAAGTGCTATGTCCCTGAACATTCCACTAACCCATGCGGTTAGCACTTTTAGTGGACAAAGCATGGTAGTCGCTGGGATTACATTCTCTCCTTTGATGTCTGTGTTTATAGTGCTGCACTCGTCCGCGATCGGGCATTTAGAGCAATCGGGCATATTTACTCGCTCGGTGCTGGCGTGAGCCTCAGCCTCCAGGGCAGCTCCTCCATCGGTATCGCCTTGCGCGGTCTTACTATCCTCGGCACCGTCTGGAGGGCCAGCTTCTTCGGCTTCAGCTTCAGGACCTCGAGCGCGATTAAGTAGGGGTCGCTGCGCCGTATATGCCTACGTTGTAGAGGCCTACCGTAGAAGATGTTGATGCCACGCTCTACCCTGCGCACGATCTCCCAGTCTGGATGATCCCACTTAAGCGAGTCGTGATAACGCTTGACGTCCTCTGCGGGTCCGACCGGGCATGACCCTATCTCGGCCCATCGCGGGGCCTCAAAGCGGATGGTGTAGCGGGGTGTCGGGACTACCCATGCACGCTGCCCGTCGAAGTCGATCCTTATCTGCGTCAGCTTCTCGGTATCTTCCCTCAGTCCTTCGATGATCGGCGCGAGCTCGTAGGCGGGAAGTATGGCTAAGGGCTCCTCCTTCAATGGGCGGATCTCCTCCTCTGGAGGGGCTTCGATAAAGGCCTCAACTGGTTTTTGGATGACCTCTACTCTCTGCTCCATCAGAAATTTCCGCGCTTCCTCTGGGGACATGCCCATCTTGATGAGTTCGCCGTATGTCGGCGTTCTCTCCATTTTTACTCCTTACCTGCTTATACCCAAGGCGACTTCCGCCGTATCATTTCTTCCAACGTGACCCGATGCCTGGACTCATCTCTTGCTATTTCCCTTAGTCTCCCTGCTTCCTCTGGATAACCTGCTGCCTCCGCTTCACGAGCGAGATGTTCATACTCGGCCTCTGCCGTGGATTCGTCCTTCAAAGCTGTCCTTAGCTGCTTTATAAATAGTTCCCGAGTTTCTTCGGGTGGAAGAAGTTGGATTATTTGCTCTGCTGCAACACGGGGCCTGTCTTTCTTCTTTGGGGGGATGATTTCATACGCCATTTTATCAGTACGCACCTATCTTGTCGAGATATTCTATTAACTCGCCTACTGGTGTGTTGGGGTGATAAATTGCTATTTCTTCGATTATTTTTGCCCTTGACTTTCTCGCTGATCTGAGCCTATCAACCTCGTACTGCCATACTGGCCTCTGTTCGGGTTCCTTGAATGGACGCCACCCTTTTGCCGCAGCAGGTAATGCCGTTGGTTCTCCTGTTACCGGATCGTACGCCATTTTACCACCTATCTTACTTTAGTCTCCCGTTTAATAAATTCTTCGCGTATCGCTTTTTTTGTCCAGGGGTCCTGCTTCAGATATGCCTCCCAAGTCAGCCCCACTTCTGTTTCGACGTATTTTCTGAACTCGGGATCGCTCTCTACTCCCCGCGTGTATTCCTGGACCTCCCTCATGACTTGGCCCAGCGGCGCGGTTGTAACCGTCGGCGTCGGGATGATCGGTCTGGTAATCCTGACGACTGCGCGGCGGATGCGCTCCACAACCTCGTCATAGGTCATGTGGTATAGCCTCATGTCCCTGACTTCGTAGTAGCGGCAGAAGCCCGGGCACTTTGGCCTGATCACGGTGGGCGGGGTCGTGGTCTTGTCGATTATCTCGTCGTGGATGTCGTGATAGAAGATGAAGCCCTCCGGGATGGGTACGCGCTCCGTCACCCACCGCAGCTCCGTCTCTGGTAGCCCTGCCTCCTTGCGCCTCCACCTCTCCTCCATTGGGAGCAGGACCTCCTTCGGCACCATGATCTCTATCGGCCCCTCGTATCGCTCGAGCACGTGGTGGGCTGGGTCGAATGGACACACTGCGATTTCCTCGAGGGTTTTCGGTGTCGGTGGCGCACGTGGGGGCGCGGGTGCGCGGGGTGGCCTTTCTGCTGGCGGCGGCAACGGTGGCAGCGGGACTATTCTATCTTCGGAGATGCGCTTGATCTTCCCCCTGTCGTCAACCAGGTAGTCCCACTTCTTCGTGAGCTCATTGTACAACTGCTGCCTCACGATTATCTTGCGGCCCGTCTCGAGGTCGAACGCCTCATCCCCTATCTTGTACTTGGGCTCCAGCCTGACTACGACCGGCTTCGGTGGTGGGGCGGGCTTCTTCTCCAGCCACTCCTTCATGTGCGGCTCGAGCGAGGCTGCGAGCACCTTGGCCTCGTACTGTCTTTTGGCGAGATCCAGGTTCTCCTTCAGCCAGGACCAGAAGGCTTCCTCGGTGGCCTTCGGCAGCTTTATGAATACTACCATCAGCTCCTCGACCCAGGGGCGTGGCAGCCCCCCCAGCAATGCCTCGAGACCCCGCTTTATCTCATCGAGCTCGGACGTCAGCCTGGCCCGCTCCGCCTCGCTGAGTTCTTTCCACCTCTTGGTCTCCTCCCTGAGTTTAGTGTGCCTCTCCTTCAGCTTGCCGAGCTCTGTCTCCGCTACAGCGGCTTCAGTCCTGATTTCCCCGATGTATTCCTCGAGCCCTGGAACCTCCCTGAACAGGACTTCACCTAGATACAGCTCGAAATCGGCCTTTGCCTTCGCCTCCACTGGAACCGTTCTTATTCCCCTGCGCTCGAGCTCCTCGAAGTAGATGCGCTTGTTCTCCTCGTAGCTTAACGTTGAATCGAGAAAGTCTAGGGCCTGAGATGCGTACACTGGGTCCACGCCCGACTCACGCGCTAGCCTCGCACCTATCTTTGATAGTGCTTCTATTTGGAATTTGTACGGCATTAGAGGCATGTGAATCATCCCAGCAGCTTGTCTATCTCCTTCAGCTTGGCCTCGGCCTCCTCCTTGCCGAAGTCGAACTCGTGCACCCTCCTCGCGATCTCGTCCTTCCTGCCAGCCAGGCTGACGCCTTTCACCCGCGCGATGTTCTTGACCTCATCCGCAGTTCTCGCCATCAGCGTGTCGTAGCTGTATTTGCTGTGGTAGATCTCCCTGTCCTTGAGAACCTCCGGCTTCCACTCGACGTCGGCTGGAGCCCAGGTCAGCACCCACTCCTTCGCTAGGGCTTCATCAAACGCCTTCGTCAGCTGGGACTCTTCCTCGTCAGTTATCTCGCCCCATTTGTCCTCCTCCACTTTCTTGAACACGGAAGCCAGCTGGGGATAACTTGCCATGCCCCACTGCTGGAGGCTCATGAGAATATAGACTGACTCGCCTCCAACCTGACGCAGTGCCTCGTACAAGTCGAGTTCCTCTCTGCCCTGGTTTACATAGTCCTCTACCTCGCCTATGTTGGGACGATGCGTGATTGAGATCGGAATGGTCTCCTCGGTGATAGTGATGCCCTTGGGGTACTGCTCGATGTCGTAACCCTTTGAGATAATCAGCTTGATCGGAAACTCCACTCTGCCCAACTTTGGAACTTCCCTCTCCTCTAGTGCCTCCTTGAGAGAATCTCTGGCCTCGGTAGGCATACGGGATATTCGCTTGAACTCGGCTTCCTCCTGTTCTGTCGGTCCTCTTGTGGGTAATTTTGATAGTCTTCTTTCAAAGTCTTTTGGCTTAGGTCTCCCTAATCTTTCATACTCTGAAATTACATATTCCTTAGTTGGTATGTCGACATTACTCTCAAACTCTTCTGGTGTAGTGGTCCACGCATACTCGCCCTTTGCCTCAAATGGATCGTCCAATCGTACTTCCCCATTGGTCATCCCGTCAAATACCATGATTCGGGCGCCACCCCATGTTAAATAATCTCCGAGTTCTAGTTCCTTAATTTGGGGCTTCCGTCTAGCAAGTGCTTCGGCGATTTCCTTTGTGGGCTTCTTGCCAAATTTTTCTGCCCACATTAATGGATAAACTGGCCCGCCTGGATAGATGCCTTGGTCTAATTTTTTAGCACATTCCCGACAGAACCAATAGTCCTCGTATACTCGATATGGTTTAGTTAGTAATGTTCCGCAGGCTTCGCATCTTTTCCCCGCGATAATCTCTGGTGTGACGCCTCTTCTGATGTCTGCTACGCCTTCAAGGAATTTCCTCTTGAAGTCTTCGCGCAGGTCCTTGTGAACCTGAACCTCCCCTTTACCGCCATGCTCTTTGATGTACCTCAATGCACCGGGTATCGTGATGAATGCCATCATCTCACTCGGGCTGATCTTGACAAAATATGGATGAGACTCGGTTGGTCCCGATAGCGGCGTTCCCCCCTCCCCTCTAGCTTCCCTTACCGCTAACTCAATAAACTCCTTCTCCTCTGCCTTGGCCTTTGCCTCCTCGAACTCCCTGCTCCACTTCTCGGCGTGTTCCTCTACTGTCTCAGGAGGCTTCATGGCTGGCACCCTGAACCTATGCCCGCCAAATTCATCCTTCTCCACGTATGGCTTCAACTCTTCTGGCATTTCGCGCACAAGCTTCATCACGGCAGCGCCCTTCGTGTATGTCCGCACATAGTAGTAGTCGCCGTTGGTAGCAAACCCGCAGACTGCCGTTCCGTCGTTGATGTCTCCCCTGATGAAACTTATCCAATGCTCCCCCGTGTAGAGAGAGGGCGCGTAGTGTTCTTTTCCTTTTAACCATGATTCGACGTCCTCGGGGAAATATCCGTAGATGTACCGCCCGGCTTTTATGTCTTCAAGCATCTTGTCGGGATCGTCTATCCTCGTTGGGACCATCTTTGTATACTCTGGTAGAACCGTCTCCCTGATGTGCTTCTCCCACCACGAGTGCTCGAACGCCCTCCAGGGTTTTGAGAATATCTCGGCAACCGTGCTGACCTCGGCTTTTGAAATAACCGCTGGTTCCTCTCCTGAAATGCCTCCAATGTATTCGTGTGCATTAAAAACAGATGTACTCCAATGCCAGAAAGTGTCCAATTCTTTATCGGCTCCCCCCGCCGCCTTCGCCTGCTTCTTGAATTTTTCTGACCTCATTATCTTGTCCAACACGTTACGCACGTTCGGCTTGAGATTTCTGTATCTTTCCTCCCATGCGCCAAGCTCAGAAGTTGGTAGCTTCATGAACTTATCGAGGGGTACGCTCATGCTATCCTCTCTATCAAGCCTATCTCGTACCCTATCTTCTTCAACTCATCGACTGTCCGGATGACCGTGCCCTCGGGGATCCTCTGCAACGGTCTGAAGGTTATGGCCCTGTCGCCGACTTCCATCGTCACGAAGATCCTGTTTTCCATGACGTACGCCCCGAGCAGTTCGGTGAGCAGCTTCGCCGTGGCCTCGTGCCCGACCGCGCTTATCATGCCCTTCTGTGACACGAGCCACTTGGCCTCCGCTATGCTGATGACCTTGTAGGTGTAGGTCCCCGCGTTGGAGATCACCGGGGCGCTGAGGACGAACAGCCTGTTACGAGTGCTCATGTTCTCTCTCCCGCGCCCTTTCTATAAATTCCTGAATTAAAGCATCCAGTATTGAAAGTTTTACTGGGTTATCTGTTTTAACAAGCAACCCTTCAGAGCTGCATTTATCATTTGAGCAGCGACAATACCATACCATCTCCTTTATCGTGCCGAGTACCTCAGGCATTATGGAAGAAACTCTGACTTTTGAGCCACAAATCGGGCATCGCGCAATAACTTCCTGCTTCCAAGCTCCATCTGGATGTGGAGTAATAGAGATGTGCCTGTACTCGGGTTGGTCTAGGATGAACCCTAAATATTCGATATAGCCTGTCTTAGGAGTGCTCATGGTGGAGCCTCCTTCAAATGATGCTTCTCAAAGCAATCGGGGCAAGCCAAAACATCGGTGCCTTTGTTGAACTTAGTCCACTTCCACTTTTGAAATTCTTGTCTGCTCTTCGGAGATCGGCCACACCTTCCACAACCAATGACGGGTTTACGAATGCTCATGGTGTACCCCACCCTCACGACATCTTTTGCAGTAGGATACCCATATAATTTTCCCTTCCGCATCTGTACCCACTATCGAGTAGTTCAGCAACTTGCCAAGCGGGTTGTTGTACCTCAGCCATTGAGCGGTCCTGAAGCAGTCGTCGCGTGTCGGGGATTCTATGATTACCTTTCCAGCATCGCCTATGATGTACTTGTTCGGTGGTTTCAATCGCTGGCGCAGAAACTCATCTATTTTCGGCCCGTCGTCAATCCAAGTCTTAAACACAGCTTTCCAAATCTCCATCACATCAACTCCTTGTAAGTAATCTGTGTTACCGTGAGTTTCTGGCCCAGGAATGGTGCGAGCCTGCTCTTCTCGGGGCATGACTTGACGCGCTTGGCTGTCCACATTATGTTTTTCGGCTTGTAGTTGGTTTCTGCATCGAAGCGAATGTGCGTCTTATCATCGCCGCACTTTCGCCTTATCCAGAGCGCGTGCGCGAGTGTTATCGGTAGCCCTCCGACGATGAACCCGAAGCCCCTACCAGTAGAAGTTATGTTTATCTCCGGTGCCTTGCCAGTCAGCGCGTATAACCGCCTCGCCACCTTCCGAGCTCGGCGCTTGTCCAACTTGTCGAACTCTACTACAATCCTCATTTTTTCACCTTTGGCGTCCATTTAGAATAGAAATGGCAATCAACACATTCCGTTTGAGAAAGAAAATGAATGCAAGAATTACAAGATTTTTTCATGGTTCCAACACATCCGGCCAGCCCAACTCCTCGGTTCTCTTCCATATCGGTGGAGACTTATCCTCGGCGTAGATCTTCCACGAGAGTATCACTATCTCCTCGTCCTCCGTTAGAGTGCGCGTCAAATACTTGTCCCAAGTTATCGGCTTGGTTTCTTTGGTAGTTTTCGACCTTATGACCATGATGGGCTCGAGCTTCCCATAATATTCTCGATAAATTGAGACTACATTACCTCTGGTCCGATAGAAGGCAACGTAGTAACGCCACTCATCCTCATTGTAGTCGCCCTTCTCATCCTCATCGACCTCGCGGGGAAACTCCCAACCCTCGACCTCATAGTATGCTCCTGGCGCGACAAATCCTTTCCTGAGTGCCGCTTTAGACGCGCCTACCTCGGCGGCATGAAATGTCGGAAATGCCGAGGGTTCCTCTGGGTGCATCATCTCGTAGTCCTCGAACTCTCCCCGCCTCTCGAGGAAGTCCAGCGCACTTTCAAACATCCACTCCTTGTATTTGTCTTTTATGCGAGTGTAGACGAAGACTGAGACCATCGCGTAGGGATCTGGGGTTTCCCGAGCCTTGTAGCTCCTGTACCACATGTGGGAGCAGTGGAGGCGCCATAGTTTCACTGGTGGTATCATCTTTCGTAGTTCTGTTAACCTAGTCCTGACGCGCTCCAGGACCTTGCTGACCTCCTCGGCCCATTCTGGGCGCTCGGGCACTCTGGTCCTGAGCCCTTCGATGAGGTCGCTTAGGAAGGTCTCCTCGCGCTCCTTGAGTTCGATCGAGCGGTCCAAGAGCTCTCGGAGGGTGGCCTCCTCGAGCTCATCGGGTCTTGGTTCTCTCCTGATGAATTTCTCCCGGGCGGCTTTCTCCAGCTCGCTGTGGCGTGCGACCCTGAGTTCGAGCTCCTTGATGCCCTGCCTGGCGTCCCACTCGGCGAGCACCGCCGAGGCGTAGAAGCGTGCGGTGCCCTTGAGATCCGGGAACCTCAGCCTTATGCTCCCGATGCGGTCCCGCGTCTCGGATATTCTCCGCAGCAGGTAGGCGTAGTAACGCTCATCTGAGGTCCCGCGCTCGAGTTCGCGGTAGAGCAGACCGAAGTACGCTGCGATCTTGCGCTCGAAGTAGTAGTCGATCGCCCGGATGTCCCTGGCGTTTATCCCCAGGAGGTATCTTATCCTCTGCCGGGCTTGGGGCCGGAGGAATCTCTCGATGGTCGTTGCCATTATCGGACCTTCCGTCTCCTCAAGCGATTTATCCACGTGCGTTTTGTGGGGTGGTTCCCTGGACTACGGCCCTTCTTGTAGACCTGGAAGTGCCCTGCCACCTTGACGTCGGCATCGTACTTGTCGGCTAGCTTTTCAACGGTTGTCCTCTCCCTGTGCGAGAACCATCCGCGCTTGTTGAACACGCTTAATGATTTTTTGCCCACTATCACCTCGAAGCCGTGCCTCTTGTACAGCCGCTCTAGCTTGTCCATGATCGAGACCATTATCTCACCACTTTACCTTCAAGTTCCCTCGCTCTTTCTGCCATCCTGTAGATTTTTGTAATTGTTATGGTTGTGCATTTCATTACTTGAGCTATCTGGTTCTGAGTACGGAACCTGCCCTCGAGGATCCCTGCAGAATACAGAAGGCCTGCTACAATATTCCTCGGATTCATAGAGGTTAGTTGGACACTTTCGACATGTCTCAGCATCTTGGCAAGTTCTTTTGCTCTCTCCTCGACCTTCCTGCCCATCTTGAGTTGCTTACAGCCTTCGTGGATATATTTTTCCGTCCGTTCTGAAATGTTGGGCCACTTGTCCAAAAATACGCCGTCCATAAATGCTCCTGACGCAACGTTAAACTGTTTTCCACATGAAGCGCACCTCATTTTTCCTGGGCCTGCTCTCTCCGCCCCCCACTCGCCACAAAGGGGACATCGGATCTCCGCTAACTGTCCTACATAGTACCTTGCTCTTTCACCCGTCATGTCGTGCTCGCTTTCAAGGTGGTCTACAACCTTGGACTCGTAATCAAATCTAGCCTTTGTGCCACAGAAATCACAGTAATATTTTTTCATTTTAGGTATATTGAGTGGAACGAGTGGAGCCCGAGCCTGTCTTTTTTGTATTGAAATCCATCCTCTGAGTTTCTCCAAGTCGTGCGTTTTATATGGCCAAGGAATGGGTCCTCGAGTTCTTGACCTGACTTGAAAAGACTCAATTATCTCTACGTAGCTGCCGTAGCGTGTCATATAACTTTCGGTAAAAATCTCGTAACAGCCTTCAACTCCTTCCCAGGGATCCCCTGCAAATGGCTTCTTAATCCATCTGACCAGCCATCGGGGAGTAAATTCACGTTGAGGATTCATCTCATCACCTTTCTCAGCCACTCGATTTGACCGAGGGTGAGCCTGCCATTTAGGAACTTCGGTCGGAGGGCGACGATGGCTGCTAGCTCCTGCAACAGCATGGCGATGGTCGAACCATCCCTTTGATGCGGGATCTCGAGTTTTCGCCTGTGCGATTTCTCATAGTCCTCTGTCGGCAGCCTCCCATAGTCCCGGACGTATATGCCTATTATTCGCTCGGTAGTCTCCCTGTCGATCGGCTCTTCCATGATAGTGGGCTCTTGTAGCTCAATCTCCGTCATAGTATCCCCTTCTTTTCGAGCAGATTTCGGCTCTAATCTGGTTGAACGACATTGATCTGATTGAGTTCGCATTTCTGCCATCTGAATGAAAATAATGAGTTACGGGGTATCTTTGGAAAGCCCCTTCTATCCAATCTGTTCCAACTATTGCTTCTTCCCCTTTACGAATATCGCCATTACAAGCCGCACAAGAATGGGTTTTTCTGACTATGACTTTTTTGTACATGGTCAAACCCTTATTGGATACATTCCTTCCTCTAGCAGGTTATTGACTTCTTCCCTAGTCATTTGCTTGATCTCTTTAATCGTCTTGCCCCTTTCCATGAGGGCTAGTAAAACTATGCCTGCGGTTACTGTGTTCGTGGAACTCAAAGGAGTTCTTGTACCTAGCAGGACATCTTGTAACCAGTTGGGTAAGTGCTCTATCCCGTGGACCGCCATACAGGCTTGAACATGTTGTATCGACTTAACTGCTTCTTTAGAGATTTTTATCGTCGTGTACTCGGTCATACCTTTTCACTCGCAGTTGCTCTTCCATCTTTTTCCACCGGCTGTTCAGGTGGTTTCGATATTATCTCATGCAATGGCTCAAGAACTCCTGCTAAACGTTCTAAGCCTTTCTTTATCTCGTGAAATTCGACTTCAATCTTATATGCCTCTTGTGCAACTTTGACTAATTTTTTCGCATCCTCTAAAAAATCTTCTGCGGGCGGTATTAGCGTTTCATGCTGCCTCATCCATTGCTTATCGAGCGAATGATCTTTAGACCAAATTTTTATTCCTTTTTCTTCGACGTAAAAGTGATATTCGGTTGTACCTACTACTACCGTATCGCTCCATCTTCCTATCTGGTCAAATCTCTGTTTAAGGGCTTCAAGCTCTGCATAGGAACTGAGTTCTACGATTCTCTTATCTCTATTCGTGAGCAACCTCTTGGTTTCCTTGATACTTTGTTCCAATTCTTGTGTATGAGCATTCTTTTTTTCCAATTCTTCTCCTCTCTTTTTTAATTCTTCTTGAAGTTTCTTCCTCTTCTCTACTTCTTTCGCAAATCGACACGCTTCAAATTCTGCACGACCTTTAACTTCGGCTAATTCTTCCTTTAGCCTCTTCGCTGTTTTTCTTTTTTTACTCATTTTTCCACCGCGTCATATCATCTCCCCCCTCGTAGCCTCGCTTCGGGCGCACCACGATCTTTTTTCTTCCTTCTCGGTCATACGATTCTTCACCCATACCAGATTATTCCGAGAACTATGCTGGCGATCATTACCACTATCCAGAGCACTATGAGTATCGGAGTCATGAAGTAGTAGATGGCTGCGTTCTTGAGTATCCATGCAGGACCGGCTGTCCAATCCACTGGGCCGTGCCTCTGGGACTCTTCCCTCATGTTGGTTATCATCTGGTTGTAGACGTCTGACAGAGGTGCTACGCTGAGGTTCTCTATCTGAGCGATATACATGTCGCACCTGGCAACGAGACCATCTATGTACTGGTAGGTGTACGCCATCTGCATGTCCGGGGTCTGGTCCCAGTAGAAATAGGATCCATACATGTCGTTCTCGAGACCCTCATCTATCATTGCCTGCTTAGCCTTTAGATACCACTCCTTCATCTGCTCAAAGGTGGAGGCGTCGTAGGCGTTGGCGAGGAGTGACCTTATCTTCTTGTTGTACTGGTATCCTGGGCCTAGGGCGTAGGAGCCAACGTAGACCACGGTTATTACTATCCCGATCAGAATTAACCCGACTATGACCCATCCCTTAGCCAAGTTCTCACCTCCCTCCTAAACTTTTGTTCTCGAGCGGACAGGAGTGAGGCTTGTACATCTCGCAGAAGTTGAGGCTGCATTCCACTAATTGAACTAACTTGCCATCCCTCACTCCGAAGCAGGGGCAGATCTGGACTATCATCGGCAGCACCCGCACTTGCACCGCTTCATCCTCTCCTCGATCGATGCAACTCGTTTGGTCAAGACTTCGATGCGATCGATGATTTCCTTTATCACCCTGTCCTCGCGATACCGTTGCTCGACGAGTCTCGCACTCATTGTTTCACCGGCCCCGCCATGTCCGAGAGCTTTTTGAGTCCTTGTGCTGTCTTAACTCCTTTAGGCGTGAGCTCTAGGATGCGCTTGTGCCCACTCCACGTGTCCTTGATAAATCCTGCTTTGATGAGGAGTTTTACCCTGTTCTCGATCGTCGTGTAGGATCCGCCGACCGCCATCTGCAATTCGCTAATCGTTAAGAGGCCGCCGCCCAGGAGCGCAATCAGGATCTCAGGCGTCTTCCAGCTCGTGATGAGTGCTCGCTTGTCTGCCATACTTTACGCTATGTGTAATCTTATATTTAAGGCTTATGTAGCTAACTTATTTTTGTACTAAAAAGCCCTCCCCCACTTTTCGGGCCCCTAGAACCCTATCTGTTATCTAGGATAACAGCGGGTGGGATCGGGCATAGGATATTTACGACATTTATGATATTTAAGCTATCGTTGATAAAAAATTAAAAAAGGAGCGATCTCCTCTTGCGTTAGAGACCGCCAATCTAGGCCGCTACTGCCCTTGCCATCGCTGCGGCTTTCTTCGGTACTCTGCGTAGCCGTCCCCTGATCACCACCAAGGCTGTACCGGTCTCGCGGTGTGCCCTGCTAATGGCGATGGCTCGCGCAAGTCCTGAAGCAATGCGTGGATCGATGGCTTGAACGGCTGCCATTCCCTTCGCACCCTTGACCTTCGGTGGCGCCTTTGTGAACATGGTTCCCACAGGCGGTCCGAAGGGGCTGTAGCTCACGCATCTGGTTGGATCCCTAGAGATCTCATCCAGCTGCGCCAACAGCGTTGGGCTTGCGAGTATGGGTGGGTGTAGTTTCACTTCATTCACCTTGGATAAAAATTGAGATGTCGGCTTAAAAGCATATTGATAGAAAAACAGAAAATATATATACTGTAAAAACTACAAGTTTTAACGATGCCAACCCTCCAAGTATCCCCTGAAACTATGAAGCTGCTCAGGAAGCTGCGCTCGTGGACTGAGCTCAGCGAGTCTCTGGATCCCTCCGTTAAAAAGCCAAAAAAATACTCGCTCGATGCGGCACTGCTTAAGGCGCTTCAGGGTATGGCACTGACGATTGAGCTGCCAAAGGCGACCATTGAGAAGATCAAGAGGGGCGAGAAGATCATTCTTAGCGAGTAATCAGTGCTGGGGCGGGAGTACGACGAATTCGGCGTCCTTCTTGTGGCGCTGGTTGTAGGCCATCCTGAGCTCCCACGTGGTCGATTTGTCCAAGCCCTTGTACATCTCTTCAGTTATGCCACGCCCCTCCAGCCACTCCTCGAATGTCTCCTCTGGGGCGGGCTTCACCTCGGCTGGCCTCTCCTCCTCTACAAGTCCCTTGGGCGGGCTCAGCAGGGGTCCCGACACAACCTCTCCGCGCCTGACGATGTACCAGAAGTCGCAGACTGGACATCGCCACCCGGATGGGGTGCGCTCTAGTGGTGTCCCGCATATCACGCGCCCTTCGCTGGTCGTGCATGTCGGCGTCAATCGAACACCAAGAACCCTATTAGCGCGATGAGTATTAAAATAACTGCGGCCGCTAGGTAGACCCACCAGGGTGCCCAGTAGGGTATCCTGTTGCGCTTCTTCATGCTACGCCGACCCCGCCACATTTAACGTCGGTGAAGTTAGATGAGCGCTGCCGTTCCTCATCCATGCGCTTCCGACGGAGGCTTTAAACCTACCCAGCTTCGTAAGCCTCAAGACGCTGGGATGCGGTCGGAAGTAATTTTGTGGGGGGGTTTTCGGCGCATTTATCTACATCAGATCACTGCCGCCGTGATCGCCACGACCCCGAGGGCCACGACCGAGCCGAGGACCCACCATATCCTGGCGTCGATCTTTTTAACGCTGTGGTCTATGCTATTCAGTTTCATGTACGTGTACGTGCGAAACTCCTTTGTCCCCATGCGCTGGATGTCCGAAAGTGTCGGGTCGTTATCGTCGGGCGGCATTTGACCGATTTAACCGATATTGTCGATTCTATTTATAATTTTTGGAAAAAGAGAAAAAGGAGGGAGTTTATTTCTCTCCCTCTTTTGTCGGGAAGAGGGCGTTGATGAGCTTGTCCAACAGGATGACGACTACGGTTGACGATGCGAATGCCTCGGCCTCGGTGACTGGAACTTCCAAGAAGAAAACTGCGGCGTTCACTATTATCGCTAGGATCACCGTCTTCACAAACAGCGATGGGTTGAACTTCTCCCCTTCCTTGACCCCCTTCAGTGCCCCACCTATCGCGTAGATGAGGGCTGCGACGAATGCCAATACGGTAGCTGCTTCTAGCATTTTTACCCCTGCTTAAGGCTTATTCTCCTCCCTTTTAAAACTTGTCAATCCCACTCGGGAGTTAGATCTAGCACGTCGATAATCAGAATCACGGTCGCAAACAGCGAGCCGATGATCTCGAAGGCTCTGAGTGCTACTATGGGCTCGAAGTCCGGGTGAAACAGCAGCCACAGGGCGATGAATAAGGTTGCCGCAGCCCCGAACACTTCGCCTATCTTGTAGACCACTTGCTGCCACTTCACGTTACCACCCTGAAGTTCCTCGCCGACCTTAGCCCAACCTTGCCATTGTCATCCTCTATTATGTAGCAGAGCTCCTTGGTCCCGTCCTGAAACGATTGGAAGGTCATCCCTAGTGGGTGATATATCTTGCCCTTCGTCAGCCCGTGCATGTTGAACACGTCGGTTTTCTTCTTGCCGTCGAGCACGTAAAACGCAGTTATGTCGCCGACGCACTCGACCTTATCGACCTTGCCCCAGATTAGCTCGGGTACTTCGCTCATAGTTTCAGAACTCTGGTGAAGGTATCTCGATTACTTCTTCTTTTTCACCGGTCATATCGACTATCTTAGCCCGCGCGGCGTTATGCTTGACGGATGCTATTCCTTTGAGGCACATCGGCTTGCTCGCGTATGCCTCGCTTTGCACGATTATCTCGTAGTTCTCTGCCCGCAGCCTGAAGCGATGCTGACCTTGCTCGTCCTTGAAGACCTCAAACTTCGGTTCGGCCATTTATCCCCCTCCTGGGCCCAGCCTGACTGCCCATATAATCAGGATCACCGCCACCGCTACGGCCCCTGCGTACACCACGATGCGCTCCTCTCGGGTCATCTTTACCACTTAGTCATAGGGTTCTAGCTGGACGTACGCCCAGCCGTATCCGGGAGCATAGGGCCATTTGGAGTACGTGTACAAACGGCTGGCGATCGCGTTCTTGTTAAAGACTATTACGACTGTGCCTACTTCCTCGGGAACGCCAACTGGATCGTGCCACGGCCCTTCCTGCTCCTGCCAGTACACTACTCCCCCGCTTACTGGTTTGCGGCTTGCCAAGTAGAGTGCTAAGCCTGCGACGGCGGCCAACCCTAGTCCTACCCCGATCTTCTCGTTCCTCGTCATCATGGGGCAGTCCCTTCGATTAACTCGGATACTGGGCCTCTGTTAAACTTATCTTTCTGCTGTTTATCTGTCCTTCGATAAACAGTACTTGTCCGCCTGGGCACACCCAGAAATTGATGTCTGCACCGTTTACTCTGGCGAATGGACTGCCTGGTGTCGCTGGGATTGTTTTGTTTGGGGGGTCGTAAATATTGCTTTTCTCGCTTGTAAATGTGATCGTCTGTCCTTCGCCAACATGCAGATATGCGCCGTAACTGTAGTTTGCTTCGATGTCCACTCCGAGGTTGCCGGACACGACCTTGATTGATGCAACAACCGTGTTCTCCCCAGCATCCTCGCCTCTTATCCAGAATCTCCTATGGCTTGAATAATCGTTGTTCTTTAGCAGCAGACCTTCACTTGTCTTTGTCCAGGTCATTGGGCCATTGGGATCGGCTTGTAGTATTACTGGAGCGCTACGACGTCTCATGAGTAGGTAAGCTCCGCCTGCCGCCACCGCTGCCACGACCGTAACGACTACAACCTTAGTCCCTGCTCTCATTCTGACACGTTTTTTAATTTATTCAAGATGTATATAAAATTACCTAGCAGCCCTATACCGTCGTGTTATTGTCGCCTATCGTTGTCCCGGCACCATCGTCATCTATGGCCTCGTTGGTCCAAGCCTTGATCCTGTTTCCGTCTATGACGCAGTTATCTCCACCCACATTGATCCAGATGCCGTCGTTTCCAGTTGTGTTTATGAAGTTGTCTCCGATAATCGAGTCGTCTCCTGTGGACCAGATCACTATCCCATACGTGCCGCAGTTGTAGATCTTGTTTGCGGTAATCGTGACTTGGGCATTGGAGTATATCCCCATGCCTCCTGGGTTCATAACCCTGTTTTTAACTATTAGTGTCCCGTCGTTTCCGCCATCTATCGCTACGCCGTTATCGTCTGCATCGTCAATGTAACATTCGTTGAGCTCGCAATCAACGGAACCGCCGGTTATGACCACGCCGTGCCGGTCGCTTCCGTTGATGTGAACGCGCACCAGCTTAACCCTGTCGGAGGCGCTGATTATGATAGCATCGAGGGCGGTGCCTCCTCCGGGAGTAGTCCGAACTTGAAGGTCTCGAATAACAACATCGTCTGCGCTGGAAATGTTTATTGCATATCCTGTGATGCCGCCGTTTATTGTCGTCCCCCTGCCCTCTCCTTCAAGTATCAGCCTGGTATCGTTGGCATTGATCACCAAGGCCTCGTTGTAGGTCCCTGCTGGAACGTGAACTATCCCGTCCCCCAGCTGGTCGTCTATCGCCTCCTGGACTGCGGTGAAGTAGTGACCTTTCGAGTTGTGCGGGAGGAGCGGGCCCCCCCTGTTTCCGCTCCCAAGACTTATGGCGCTGCTGGGTGCCACCCTCAATGCGGCTGTGATGTTGCCGGTAAGGTCGCAGTCTCCTACAGTGTTCCCATAACATCCGTTTGCCTCGTATATCCCGTAGGTTTGCGTTGCCACAAGGGCGGGGTCGTTTCCTATTCTGC
>Ga0315314_1000999_pt1 | contig 27116 bp, 22 predicted proteins | sample TDP9_MG_FD_203631 | JGI IMG/M metagenome (GOLD analysis project Ga0315314, IMG submission 203631) | Freshwater sediment microbial communities from Lake Towuti, South Sulawesi, Indonesia - TDP9 | ecosystem: Environmental > Aquatic > Freshwater > Lake > Sediment | place: Indonesia: South Sulawesi... | reverse complement strand
CTTGATCGTTGTTACAGGAGACTGATCTGGATACTTGACAATGAAAGCGATCATTGCGGTCTCTGTACGCTGATACAGTGACAGTGGCTGTTGATGTATAGACAATTTCAAAGATGCCTCGACGACGCCAAATTGGCCGTCTGCACGATGCCTCTCGAAGCTGTTGTCATACGTGCCGATTCCTCCGACAGACATCGTCCATGTCCCAACTTGGACATTGTTCGGTATCGGCCAAGTGTGTTCGAACTCGCCGGCGTCATTTGCAACGGCTGTCATATTGCTCACAAGTGCGTCCATTGGATTTCGAATGTCAATCCTGACCGTTGATCCTGGAAGCACTCCTCCTCCAACGAAATTTGCGGTCTCCCTTCTTTGGTACAATGCCCTAGCGGGGCCAACCACCCCAAAGTGGCATCTAGCACTAGCGCTATCGAACGTTGACGAAGCGGAGATCGTTAGCTCATATGTTCCTAGAGAGGGCGGTATGTCTAGAGCGATATTTACGTTTGGATAGGGGACGCCTCCGGTTGTTGTAGCCACGAACGAGATACCTGTATACGAGGCGTTCTGCAGTCTAGGCTTCTGCAACCAAAGAAAATAGGTGAGAGACGCTTGGAGACCGTAGCCGCTTACTAGGACTTCTCTTGCTAGATGGGAGTACACAGGGCTATCGGTGTCAATTACAGGTCGAGGGGCTGATGATGCAGGGAAAACGTTGAGGTGACAGATCGTCCCGGTTGACAGGATGATTGCAGCTATGATGAAGGCCCTTTTGGTGAAAGGCAAAGCCACTCGCAGTTCTGATTCAGGCCTTGGCCTATTATGCGTTTTGACATTGAACGGTCAATCTGTGAGAACGGGTCTTGTCGAACCTCAGAAAAAGAGGAGGGTTGTTTAGCCGGTTCCTTGACTTGGTTGCTTTCTCTTCTCGTATTGCTCGACAAAACTCTTCAAGGTCTTGTGAGCTTCTTCAAGTCTTGCAATAGGTAGCTGCTTGATCTCGTCAAATTCTTTTAGGTTTCCTATCGCACCTTTCACGATCGTCAGCAGGTTGAAGAGTTTGACAACCTCAGTCTTCAATGTGACGAGCGTTCTGTCTCTGATCGGAAAACTTCCTCTCAATCCGTATCTTTGCATCTCCATCACCGCACTCCGCCTGAACGATGCTTTTCGCGAGAAAGCTCGCGATTGAGCTTCCCCATCTCCTGAGAAACGATCCCAAGGGCAACCTTAAGGGAGGATATGACCTCATCCATTGATTCTCTTGATTCGTGGCGCCATAGCTTGGCGGCACCTTCGGCGGACACTTTCCCTAGCGACGTGAGGCTGTATGTTCCGTTGTTCCTTTCGACGAGACCGGACTCCACTAGGTTTGAGAGAATGGTTGTCTCATGTTCCTTCAGCCCCAAAGCCTTCTCAGAAACAGCCTTTTCGGGGCTTGAGGCATTCATGTCCAAGAACTTTAGCAATAAGGATGGTCCCGGAGGGATCTGGTCTCGAAGCCGCTCCTTTGTGATCTTCTCCATCTTCTGAAGCTCTTCGATCCTTTCCACGGCATCTTGAATCTTTGCAAGTCGCTCTCTCACCGAGAAAAGTGATTGTACGACAGGACTGGTTGTGTTGAGACGGTAAAGTGTGACTGCCCCCACTTGGCGGGAAGCACTTATCGCCTTCATCTTCTCAAGGTCCTCCCAGATTCGGTAGAGGGTGGTTCTGCCGATCCCTGACCTTGTTGCGATCTCTGTCTTGGTGAACTCTTGTGCTGGTTTCTCAGCAAGAGATGTCAGGACTTTGAGTTGTGGAGGTTTTGTAAGAGTCTTCAGGAATGTTGATACATCTTCTGTGACTGACACGCTGATCTCCGTTTGGTCATTCTGTAGACTTGTGGTATATTAATGTTCCCATTGTGGAACACCAACGGATCGTGCCAAAAGACAGACGGAGCAACGGAACGGCGGGCCGCAGATTCATGGATAGTAGTGCGAACTTGAAGAAGACAGACCGCATCTGGCAAGAGACACGTACCGAGACCAAGGCCTACGAAAGAAGACAGAAGGCGTCTAGACCATACATGGTAGAAATCACGAATAGCCATGACCGCTTCGGAGAGGACTCTAGTTCGTTAGGAAAGTAGCTCGCCTGTGGAAGCATTAACGTGCGCGATACCCTGCTTCTTGGCGTATTGATACTTGACCTCATAGACCGGTAGGTATAGCAAGACTAGATCCGTCACTTCGAACCTATTGCTCAGAATTCTTGTGAATGTCTTGGGTGGTTCCACTACGGCCTCAGTAAGCCTTCTTATCACTGAATCTTTGGTTTCGTGCAACGGCATAATTCCAGCAGATTCACTGGCCCTCTGAAGCTGCTTGACGTTTGAGATCGGCTGTAACGGGGGCTTGCGACGGACAAAACGTTCAAGCTGACGGTCGTGCCTCCCGTGGGCATCCAGGTAGAGCGATGTCTCTTTGTACTTTCTTGCTAGCTCAGTGACCTCATCAAGGATGAAGAATCTTGGACCGGTAGACATTAGCCCAGTGGCCCTTTCGAGCCTCCTCTTGAACTCCCCCAAAAGTGATGAACCTCTGGGATCACGAAGAATTAAGTTTCGAAGTTCTCCATCTACCTCAACTGCCACCACATCATCGCCTGTTCGGACTCGATAGGACGCCCCTCTGAAGAAGAAGCATTCATGATAGGCCTTGGCTATCCAGTAAGGCCGATAGTGGAGATTGGGTTGCTCAAACTCGATCTTGAATGTCCTGGCCTTTGGGAAATTGCTCAAGGCCATTCCAAGTGCTCGCCATCTGAGTGATTTGACCTTTTCCAAGATTTCTGAGGATGGCTGAGGGGCTACAGTGGTGAGAGTCTCCTTGACGCTGGCCGGATGCCATCCGCTTCCTGTCCTAGTGTCGTCGAATCCCCCCGCCTTTTCCACTAGACTCTGGAACTCCTCCAAGGTCGCGTCTAGGTATCTTCTGATCTCGCCGATTCGGTCATCTTCCAATGTGATCATCAGAGATAGCTTGGCCAGGATGATTTAAGCATCTTCTCTGTCTGATTGACAACAAGCGACTGAGTTAACACTAGCAAAAGGAAGAAAAGAAAGAAGGCAGACCTCTTGCAGCGCGCAGATGCTAGACGACTGGCGGTTGAACCCCAGTTATGGCTTCAAGGGGCGGGGTTGGTGGCAGCGCCTCCTCAGGAGGCGGTGCCGGGGGTGGCGCTTTCTTGGGCTTCGGTCTTGGCTTTCGCTTTGCCTTCTTTGCTTTTTTCTTTGGCTTCTTCTTTGCTTTCTTAGGCAAAATCTCACACCTTCGAGTGGACACTATAAGATGTTTGCAGAAGATAGATAAGTTTTGGGTTTCCTTTGGCTTCGAATGCGTCTCTCAAGCAGTGTTCAACCAAGCTCATGATTGCTTGAGGCATTACACAGGAATAGGGCCTTGAACCTTCCTCTAGAGTTCCGCAACTCAAGGAACAGGTTCACACTTCGTTTGGCGGCAATCTTGCGCGGAGGCGTCGTTCTGTTAGAGCGCTCCTCTCGTTTCCTATCGGAGAAATGACTCATTTTATAGGTATTTCGGCAAGAAAGAATCGAAATGGACCCACTGCAGGTTGCTTGTCATTGATTCTCGTTGGGACCGTTCCAGCCTCTACGGTGCGGAAGGCTTGAAATGGTCGATGTCCAGAATTGACCCTACTCGATCCTTTTTCTCTCTGAAGACGGCTTTCACATTCATGCCAATGTGCACGCCTTCGGCGGGCGCTTCCTTGATTCGATGAACAATGCTCTCATTTGCGCCTCTGAGTCTTATCGCAGCAAGAATCTCTGGTTCAGCCAGTCTGCTTCCGTCAGCGTCGAAATGGCATGTTGTGAATGCTTCGACCTGTCCTTCACCAGTCAGCTCTACCCATTCATCGAGCCTTTCGAAGCATCGCTCACAGTAGATCTTGGGTGGAACGTGTATGGTATTGCATCTTCGGCATTTGATGCCAAGAATCTTTGCGTTCTCTTTGATTTCTCTGAGGAACCTTTCTCCGGCGACTCCCGCGGTGTATAGATAGTTCACACGTATCTCGCCCTCTACGTGCATCATGTCCATTGGAGATCGGATTCTTTCTGTTGAGCCCATCACTGTTCACCTTCAATTGGTCTGAAGTACTTGATGTCTGTTACTGAGCCTGTCCTTTCTTCGGGAGGTTTCCATAGTGCCTGAACTTTCATTCCGAATCTGACGTCCTCGGGATCGGTCTCTCCGACCAAGTGCAAGATACCGGCATTCGTCGTCCCATCGATTTGAATTACTGCCGGTATGAGCGGTTCCTTGATTCTTGTCGCATCGGCTGTGATACGACTTATCGAGAATGTGTTGACGACGCCGCTATCCTTGAGAATGACCCAACTATCGTTGGGTCTGAAGCACCACTCACAGAACATGCGAGGGGGAACCACTATGCGGCCGCACTTGTTGCATTGCCTTCCCACTATTCTACCGTTCTTCAGCTCGGCGAGGTATCTTCCAATCGCAATGCCTGCCGACCAGATGTACTTGGCTTTGGGCCAGTAGCTTACTAGCAGTACTCTGCGTTGCTCTAAATCCTCTTCTCTAAGGGGTGTTCCTGCATATCCCTTGACTCTCACACTCATCTCTTTCACCTATCTAGGCTCGCATCACAACGACCGTTCCTACTTGCATAAGATCGCCCCAGGCTTGGGCCACGGCGGTTCTGGGATCTCCTGGAACTTGCCTTTTGCCAGCCTCTCGCCTGAGTTGCCAGAAGAGCTCGCAGATCTTCATCAATCCTGCCGCGGCGATTGGATTCCCGACGCCGAGTAGCCCTCCTGACGGACATATCGGAAGTTTTCCGTCTCGTTGAGTTACTCCTTCCCAAGCAAGATTGGGAGCTTCTCCTTTTTTGCATAGCATGAGTCCCTCCATGTGATGAAGTTCCTTGTAGTCGAACGGGTCGTAGGGTTCTGCGAAGTCTATCTCCTCTCTCGGGTTCTTGATTCCGGCCATCTGGTAAGCCATCCTGGCCGCGTTCTCTACGTATTGAGGATAGTATAGGTCTCTGTTCGTCCAATAGGCTGTGTCAAGATTCCATCCGACACCGTCGATCCAGACTGGGGAATCTGTGATCTTTTTTGCTACGTCCTCTGAAGCCAAGACAATGGCTGCGGCCCCATCGCTGGTGGGGCTGATGTCTAACCGTTGAACAGGCCAGACGAGAGTCTCTGAGTTGAGGACATCCTCCACAGTTATCTTCTGCGGCAGCTGGGCACAGGGGTGATCCATAGCGTTCTTCTTGTTCTTGACTGAGACGACGGCTATCTTCTCCTTTGGTATATTGTGCACATGCATGTACCTGTGCATCTCAAGTGCGAAGATCCAGACCAGGTTCGGGCCGAGGGGGCGTTCAGTAAGGTTGTCGAAGATTGTTAGAAAGGCAGCCTGTGGATGAGGGCGGCAACTCGACATCTTCTCCTCGCAGACGACAAGGCAGGTATCGAAGAGTCCTGAGGCGATGTGTTGCCATCCGTGAATTGGCGCGAATACTCCTGTTCCTCCGCCAACGTAGTTGCGCATGTATGGTTTTCGCCATGCTCCTGCTCCGTCGATGAGATATTCTCCTTTCATATGAACGCCGTCGAACGCATCCGGCGCTGATCCCATCGTGACACACTCTATGTCTTCTATTCTCAGACCACAGGAGTCGAGGGCCATTCTTGCTGCTTCGTACGCCAGCTCCTTTCCCGTTTCCTGTGCTCTGCGCATGAACTTGGTCATTCCGGCACCGACAACTGCGACTCTTTTCTTTTTCATCAAGTCAGTCAACTCCTTTCGAAAGCCAGGATCATGGCTGCGCCGCTCGCGGTTGGAATTCCTCTCCAGCATTGAACCAACCCTGTTCGAACATTCTTCACTTGGTGTTCACCGGCCCGGCCGCGCAGCTGCAGGACCATCTCGCAGAGTCTTTGCAGGCCAGTCATCTCAAAGGTGTACCCCATCCCGAGGCTTCCTCCCGAAGCGTTCACCGGGATCTCGCCGTCAGGGGCGGTTCCGCCCTTCTCTGCGAGAGCGCCTGCTTCGCCTTTCTTGCAGAATCCCATTGCTTCAAGATGTTGAAGTTCCTTGTAGGAGAATGAGTCGTCGATCTCAAGCAGGTCTATGTCCTTTGGGCGAACATTCTCTGCCATTCTGAATGCTTTTTCTGCAGCGATCTTTGCATATGCGGCTTCCGCCCACTCCCTTGCTTCTAGGCATGGGGTATCTGAGCACCAGCCCAGTCCGAGGATCCAGACTGGATTGTCACAGAACTCTTTGGCTCTCTCTTCGGAGGCGAGTACAACCACTGCGGCGCCGTCTGCCGGCTTGGCAATATCCATCTCACTTAGCGGGTGGCAGACGGCCTCGGAAGCCAGTACTTCTTCCGCCGTTGACTTTGATGGATATGCAGCGTAAGGATTTCTCAGCGCATTTCTCCGATTCTTCTCCACCACTTTCGCGCATTGCTCTCGCGTGTTGCCGCTCTCATGCAGGTATCGTGCCATTTCTAGTCCTGCAACGAAATATGGATCTGCAGCCAAAGGCCTCACGTATATCGGATCTAGCGCCAAGCTCATGATGTTCCGGATTGAGATTATCTCTGACGCTTTGCTGTGGGCCTCAACCGCTGCCACATCGATCAGGCCTGATGAGATCTGCATGTACGCTGTTGCGAGACTGTAGAGCCCGTCTCCGGAGATCGTGCAGACGGGCTTCAGAGATCCTCCGATCTGATCTGGCACGTATTCGTCGAAGATGCTTGTTCCTTCCCAGAAGTCCTCTGATGAGCAGACGAAGCTTTGCACATCTTCACGAGGATTTACTTCTGCGTCGTTGTACGCCTTGACGGCGGCCTCAAACATCATCTCCTTGTATGACAAGTCGGGTGTGACTGATCTAAGCTGCGTCATTCCAACGCCGATCACCGCGATCTTGGCAGTCATTCACTCACCAACGGAATGGGATTTGAGGTAATCCCGTTTTTCCAATTTAAGACGATCGAAAATCACAGCGCGCTTGGTGCAGGACCGAACATGAACCAGTCAGGGCAGGTGTCAAGTGTATTGGTGAAAGAATTATACGTTCAATCTATGCAGTCGAACAACTCAAGTGGTAGAACGTGAAGGGGAGACCTCTCGCCTCGATAGTTGGGGCAGGCCTTTCAAGATTTGGCAAACTGGAGGAGAAGTACTCAAGAGAGATTTTTCTAGAGGCTGCGAGAGAAGCTTTTGGCGGCTGCTCGAACTTTGATCCCAAGAGAGATGTCAAGGCGCTATTTGTTGGGCAGATGTCTGAGTCATTTGAACACCAAACGCATGTTGCGCCCTCATTAACAGATTGGGTGGGGCTTCTGCCGATTCCTGCGACCAGGATCGAAGCGGCGTGTGCCTCGTCAGGTGCAGCCTTGAGATGTGCCATCTTCGCAATCGCCTCGGGAATGTATGATGTCGTGGTAGCGGGAGGTGTGGAGAAGATGACCCATCGGGCAACCTCGGACGCAACGGAGTACTTGGCCATGGCTTCAGATTTTCCGATGGAGCAGTGGCACGGCATAACGTTTCCTGCGATGTTCGGGTTGATGGCTACCGCCCACATGCACAAGTACGGGACGACTGAGGAGCAGATGGCGATGGTTGCAGTGAAGAATCATCATCATGGATGCCTCAACCCTAAGGCGCAGATGCAGCGTGAGATCACGGTCAAGCAGGTGATGGAATCGAGACCAATAGCGTGGCCCCTAAAGCTACTTGACTGCTCCCCGATCAGTGATGGAGCGAGCTGCCTCGTCATCACTAGACCTGATCTTGCGAAGCGTTTCACAGACGCTCCTGTGGACATTGTCGGTACGGGGCAGGCTAGTGATACGATAGGGCTCTATGAGAGAGACGACATAACCTTCATGGAGGTTGCTCGATTGGCTGCCAAACAAGCCTATGAGATGGCGAACAAAAAGCCCAGCGACATAGATGTCGCGGAAGTACACGACTGCTTTACGATTGCAGAGATAGTTGCGTATGAGGATTTGGGCTTCTGTGCGCCCGGGGAAGGAGGAAAATTCATTGAAGAAGGGAAAACACGCCTAGGCGAAAGAATTCCCGTCAACACGAGTGGCGGCCTTAAGGCAAAGGGGCATCCTGTAGGAGCGACAGGGGCCGCTCAAGCGTGCGAGATCTTCCTTCAATTGACCGGGCAGGCTGGACAGCGGCAGGTCGAGGATGCGAGCATAGGCTTGACTCACAATATTGGTGGCTCAGGGTCGACTGGAGTAGTTCACATCTTTAGGAGGTGAGATTGACACGGACTCCAAATCGCCTCTGACTCTCGAGAGTTTCTACAGATTCTGCGCGCAGAAGAAGTTGATGGGCGCAAGATGTAAATCTTGTAGAACGATTCTGGTTCCGCCCAGAACTCTCTGCCCGAAATGTGGCTCAAGGGATATGCGATGGGAAGAGTTGAAGGGAACCGGAGAGCTTCTGACATACTCAGTGGTGCACGTGGCTGCGCCAGCCTTTCAGTCATCTGTACCCTATGCGGTCGGCATAGTCCAACTCACTGAGGGTGCCAAGCTCCCAGGGATGATCAGAACCGATCTGAAAGATCTCAGGATCGGATTGAATCTGAAGGTAGCCTTTGAGCCGCCTAGGTCAGAGAGCTGGCCTTCTTGGGTGAGATACTGCTTCGTGAAAGCTGGCTCACCCTGAGAAAGGCCACGGGTCACTCTTGTTGGCGAAAACGCCTGACTAGCAGACTGTTACTTTGGTATGCGTCGTTCCGATCGTTCTAATTGGACTTTCCTAAGGAGAACGGACTCGTGACAGCAATCTTCGAATCAGTTTCAACAGAAGTAGAGGGGAGATAATCATCGTGCTCAAAACCAATGTCCCCGTTGAAACCATCGCTACGAACTCTGCGATACTTGTCTGGCCGAAGTAGAGAAACACGTATGACATGCCAAGGGCCAGAAGTGAACCCAGCCAGACCAAAGCTAAAGGCCTCAACGACACTCCACTTCTCTTCCGCTTGTCATTTGCCTTGACTGTACTGAGGGCGATAATGGGCGACGTGTATAGAAGCCCGAGAAGTGAGCTTGAGACTAAGCCTGTCATGAGTACTCCAAGCTCTGATTGAGGCGGGCAGGTGTGGCATACGGCTTGTCCGAGACTGAGTGAGCCAAGCAGTGGGGCCAGTAGGACTCTCACGGTCGCTTTGGCACTGTCGCTTGCCGATATCAATTCTGCGAAGGGAGGACTGAAGGAGTAGTAGAACTCGTTGAAAACTCTCATGAACTGGGCTCCAGCAAAGGCGTTCAGTATCTCGCTGTCCCTGAAGTCTCTCAGGAATTGAACTTGGGGTGCGAGGTCCGATCCGTGTGCAGCCGAGGCTATGAGGCATCTTCCGGGTGTCGTAGCGACCGTCAGAGTCGTTGTTACAGTGGTCGTAACGGATGAGGTTGATGAAGTTGTCGTCGAATATGTTGACGTTGAACTCGTTGTTAGAGTGGTTGTGGTGCTTGTCGGCAGTATTGAATAGACCATTACTGTACTTGTTGTCTTAAATGTCCAGGTGTAACTCGTCCAAGTTGCATACGAAGTAATCGTGGCGAGGGTTACAGAAGTGTCGGTCTTTGTTGTTGATGATAGGAAACTTGTCAGTGTCGCCATCCTAGTTGATGTGGCGGAAGTTGAAGCGGTAGTCATGGAAAGAAGAAGAGGGTTGACGAGAGGAAAGTTGTCCTTGCTGTACTTAGGTGGTCCCAGCTCAAACGGTATGTCTCCGATCCCATCGTTATTTGCATCAGTACCATTATAGCCTGACCAGCTCTTCTCGGTGCCATTGTAGGCGGACCAGTAGTTGCCACGTGACCCGTCATCCCAGTAGTTGCTTGTCCCTCCATCCCATGCCTGCTCCCATGCTCGCCACTTCTGCTTCACCAGACAATTGTTCCTGATGTTGTTTCCGAACACGTGACAGAGACTTGACCCCCATGTCGCGTTGACGCCTGTACCCTCGTTGAGGTATATGTCATTGTACGTAATCCGAATGTTTGTTGCATTACCGACAAAGATGCCTGTTCCGTTCTGCGCGGCAGAGTGAATTCTATTGTTGTAAATGAGTACATCTTTTACTGGAGAAGTACGGGTGCCATTTAGCTTGATGTTTCCGCCGTAGTAGAACGGGAGTAACGCGCGCGCTTGGGCACCTCTTTGTGGAGGTGGAGACTTCCAGTTGTAATAGATGGTGTTCGAGGCTATTTCCATGGCCTCGGTAAAGGATGCATTTATGCCAGCGTAATAGTTGTTGTTGATCGAGTTGTCTCTGATCTTGATATCTCTGTTGAACAGCTGACGGCCGATTTCGCCACCTCCGAGTACGATGGCGTCTCCTTCTATCTTATAGATCGCATTCCTGGCAACTAGTATCCCTTGACATCCGTTCCTTATCGAGATGCCCCAATCCGTGTTCTCGTAGACCTCGTTGTCTGCTATCGTGTTGCCTTGAGCTGACTCAACGAGTATCGCTGCATTGTTATACCGAATAATGCTGTGCGTGATCACATTGCCTAGTGAGCCTTCAATTGCTATCGCGTTTCTTGCGTTGCTGATCGTGCAGTAGCTTATCGTGCTCGGTTGGGTGACACTTAGCAGTCTGATGCCCTTCCAGTTCCTTCGGTCTGTGCCTCCTCCCTTGTACGAGAAGCTTATTCTATTGCCAGCAGTACCTACCGCAAACAGTTCTCCACGAACTACCATTTCCTTGTCCGACTCAAAATAGACTGCCACGCCTGGCTCGATTCTTAGGCTTTCGTCGATTGGGACTTCTATGTTGACATTGACATAGATTGGGCTGTCGGTTATGCGCCAGACTCCCTTCTGAATCTCTTGCCCCGGGCCGATATCCTTTCCCCGGACCACAATCATCTCAGAAGAGATCATGCAGAACGTATGGGCAAAAGCTAAGAGAACCAAAAGGAGTATTTTCTGTCTCATTCGGCCAAACCTCTCGTGGCGCTTGTCGATAGGACAGAAACATTCTCATTGAGCGGGGTGAGGTTAGCAGAGATCGCGACAGCAGCATTCTTGCGCTCTCTCGTCTTGATCAGATATGAGAACACAAAGGCAATCGGGAGGAGATAGGCCACTCCGATCAGCCCGCTGGCTACGATCCCGGCTGCGACTATCTCAATTTCTGGTTTGAGAACAAAGAGATCACCGACAAGTGAAGCAAATCGCAGGATTCCGATCATAGGGTAGAGCAGAACTCGGACAGTGTTCGCATACTTGGGGGATGAGGAAATCACATCTGCAGCTGCTGGACTGAAGGAATAGTAGAACGCATTGAATATCTTCATGAAGTTTGAGCCCGCGTAGCTTGAGACAGCTTTGCCATCCCGGAACTCTCTTAGGTATTGCACGTCAGGCTCAAGTTCTGATCCGTATGCTGCCGAGGCGATGAGACACCTTCTCGGTGTCATGGTCTGAACTTGCGTTGTTGTGAGGGTTGTAGCTGTTGACACGGTTGTCGAGGTAGTAGTCAGCCATGTAGAAATCGATGTGATTGTTGTGGTGGTGCTTGTGCTTGTTGTGTATGTCTCACGAGATGTCTCTGTCGTACCGGTTGATACTGTCCAGATGTAGTTCATCGACGTCACCTGTAGCGTGGTGGTGACGGCCGTGGTTGTTGTGTCGATTCTCGTTGTGGTTAGCGCATAGCTTGTCGAAATCGAAGTGCTGGTTATCGTCGTGCTTGTCGAGATGGTTCTGACGATGAATAGAGTCGGGCTCATCAGAGGGAAATTGTCTTTGCTATCCTTGGGCGGACCAAGCATGTAAGGGCGGTCGCCTATCCCATCATTGTCCTTGTCGGCGCCGTTGTAACCAGACCAGTAGTTTCCTCGTGATCCATCATCCCAAGCTATCGTCGTGCCATTGTCCCACGCTTGATAGACCCTGTTGTTTCTTATGTCGTTCCGGTAGATTTGGCAGAGAATTGTAACATTGCCAAGCTTCGACCCTACAACTATTCCGGCGAAGGCGTTCAGGTAGATGTCGTTGTAGGTGATCCTGACGTTTCTAGCGCTCTGTATGAAAATCCCTGTGCCGTTCTTGTACGCGCTCCATGCGCTGTGTATCCTATTGTTATGAACGACGATGTCTTTGTTTTCGTAGTCAAGGTAGGTGTCATTAGACCTTCTTAGGTATATGTTTCCGCCCGTTCCATTCCATAGTGGTGCTTTCTGAAAGTTCGCGTAGAAGAGGTTCCCGGTAATTTCCAGATTCTCGGCATGGTCTAGCTTGATAGCAGAGAAGTGGCAGTTGTATATTGTGTTGTCTTTGATCTTGTTGTCTTTGTTCATAGGGCCGCCGAGTGAGCTGTTTAAGACTATACCGTCGCCTCTGTTGTATGGAGTGGTTAATGGGCCTATGTTGTATATAGTGTTGCGTGAGATTTCGTTTCTTGGAGATCCTTGGCGGAGACATATCGCGGATTCAGTGTTCTCGTAAATCTCGTTGTCCGTGATAGTGTTTGCTTCAGCTGCGTTGATTAGTATTCCCGCTGAGTTATATCTAATCGTGTTAAAGGTAAGTATGTTGTTGAAGGAGCCGTATACGTTGATAGCCCTCTTCGCGTTCATTATGTAGCAGTAGGAAATGGTGCTAGCTCTGGTCGCACTGTAGAGGGAGATCCCAAGCCAACTGTTGCGGTCGTTCCCTCCGTCTTTCCAAGAGAATGTGATGCGGTTTCCATGTGTTCCAGAGGCAACCAGCCTCCCTTGCACAGTGAGCCCGTAGTAACCATCGAAGTAGACGGTCACGCCTGGCTCTATGGTTAGGCTCTCGTCCGTCGGAACTGCTATGTTCCTCTTTATGTGAAATGGGCTGTCTACTATCCTCCAGACTCCTCTCACAATTCCATCAGAAGGATTCACATCGGTTCCTTGAGCTATCTTTACATGCCCAAGAACAAGTGAGCAAACGATAACTCCGACCAGTATTCCAGAAGACAGCCTCTCTCTTCTCACTGAGACAACTCCGGACGACATCAATCGCATCTATCTTTGCACTAGCCGTCGAGACGGGGTTTGTATCAGCGGTCTCCTGACATCTCCCCTCCTCTTCTTGATCAGGCATTTGGCTCCCACAACTGATGGCGCAATGTAAGCAACGCCTAGCAGAGCGCCTGCAAACAACCCTGCCGTTACCATTCCCAGTTCTGGGGCAAAGGCGAGTGTGTCGAAGATCATCGACGATACCTGAAGGATCCATATCAACGGGTAAAGTAAGATTCGCACCAGTGCTGTTACGACTGGTGCTGAGGCAACCATCGTTGCAACCGTTGGGCTGAACGAGTAGTAGAAGGCGTTGAACGCCTTCATAAACTGGGTTCCAGCGAAGGTCGATAGGACTTTCCAGTCTCGGAACGTTCGCAGTGACTGAACTTCTGGTGCAAGCTCCGAACCGTATGCTGCTGAGGCTATTATGCACGGGCGGATAGGCAGGAAGGTCGTGAAGGTTGTGGCCGTCGACGTTAGAGTGACTGTAGGCGAGTAGCAGGTTGCTGTCGTGGCGGTGGTTGATGTTGTGGTTGTTGTCGTCTCTGTTAGGCTGGTGGAGGTCAAGGCCACGGTTGGAGAGTATGCTGTCGTCACCGTCCCGGTTGTCGTCGTTGTGGGCATCGTCACGGTGGGCGAGAGGATCGTTGACACTTGTGTCGAGGTCGTTGTCGTTGAAGTGGTCTCTGAGGACCACGATGTGGACCAAACGGTGGCGGTTGTGAGCGTGGTGACGCTTTCCCAGGAAGTCGAAACAAGTGTGACGGTTATCGACGTGGTTGTCGATGTGGTTAGCACAGAGCCTATGGTCAATGTATAGGTTGTGGTCGTTATGGTCCAAGACGTGCTCGTAGTGTAGGTGTACGTCGTAGTCCAATATGTGGGAGATGTCACGATAACGGTCAAGGTGTCGGCAATGGTGAAGCTTGCAGTTGCCGCAGAGGTGTTTGTTGCGGTTGCCGTGGAACGGAACACTGTGGATGATCCGGCAGATCTGGCTCGCGATTCAGATGTTGAGATCGCAGTCCCAGAGGTTGTCACCGCCGAGCTTATCGAGTACCAAGTTGTGGAGACTGTAGGGCCCTCTGGTTGCCTGATCCTCCCTATATGTCGTCCAGCATATTCAGTGAACCATACGTTTACAGTGCCACCGATCTCGTTCCAAATATCCAATCCCTGTGGTCTTGCCCTAGGCATCATAATCTGGTACTCTGAGAAGGTGTTAGTCAGCGGGGAATACCTCCCGATTTTGCCCGCATAGTCCGAGAACTCAGTGAACCATACGTTACCTTTCGCATCTATTTCGATGTCGTGCACCTCGCTGTTAGGCGTGGGAACTGAGACTAGCGTAAGTGCGCACTTGTTCTGGTCATAAGCCACAGGGTCCAGACGACCTACGACATTTACGTCTGTTCCAATCTTCTGACCAGTAAACCATACGAACCCATCAGGATCTACATCGACATCCCATGGGCTGAAAGGGTCAACAGAATAGGCTCTACACTCGCCTGTTTCTGGGCGGACCCTCACGATGCTCTTTCTCCCGAAGTCCGCAACCCAGATGTATGGCCTCCCCAGCTCCGGCGCAGTCTGGCTGGTGCCTATCGCAATCCCTATGGGATTTGAGCTAACACCTGCCCCGGGGAGTAGAAGCTCGCCGAACTTTCCGCCGTGCACACTAGGAGCGGTAATCGTGAAGGAGAAGTTTCCAAGCTTTCCTGCTGCGTACTCTGTAAACCATACGACGTTACGAAAACGGTCGTAGACGATTTTTCTGGGACCGCTTCCAGGAGTTGGTACTGTGTATTCTGCGATCCTACGGGTATTATTATTCGCCATCACTCCGATCTTGTTTCCGTAGCTTTCCGTGAAGACGGCACTTACACTATGAGTCGTATTTGTCCAGCTATTGGGACCCGTACTGGGAACTAACGTGATTCCCATGGGAAAGCTATTCGGAGTAGGAACCGGAATCTGCCGTATCGAGCTATTAGAAAGGAAGAGGTAGCCGACATTGTTGCTGGCACTTTCTGTGAAAACGACCACAGTGCCATTGACGCTAAGGTCCCAGAGCCCCGGGTTCCCAGGAACCAGATACTCAGTCAATGTTGTGGCCTGAGCAGGTGGGAATACCAACCCCACGAGCAGCAAGATTGCGGCGATCACCAAGGCCTTCCTAACGATGCCTCTGATCAGACCTTTTCCTTGCGATTTGGGACGACAGAACGAAAGGATGAGCGTAGATACCGTGAATCCGGCAAGACACAAGGCTGGTTCCACTTCGCTCACCTCTGAAGATGTCTTGACTTCTTCCTCAGCACATCGACTGCGACAAATGCGGGCGTTAGGCTTACCGATCCAATGATGCCGCTGGCCAAGATGCCCATAAATAGCACATCTATCTCAGGACTCGCCGGGAGCATTGAAGCGCCCAAAGCCGCAGCGCGCAAGGACAGTATAAGCGGGTACATGAGAACTCTTGTCATAGCTGCGAGGAATGGGCTTGCTCTTACATGCTGGGCGATGGCCGGACTGAACGAGTAGTAGAAACTGTTGAAGATGCGCATGAATTGTGCGCCTGCGAATGTAGCCATGACCTTTCCATCCCTGAACCCCCTTAGGAATTGAACTTCTGGGGCGAGTTCAGATCCGTGTGCCGCAGATGCGACTATGCAGGGTCTAGTCACTGCGATGGTTGTAGTGGTTGTGGTAGTTGTTGTCAGGATCGAGGTCCCGGTGGATGTTGTAGGCACTGTTGAGATTCTGGTAGAGGTCGTTGTAAGAGTGGGTGAGAATGTCGTGGTGGCTATGAATGAGGTATTCGCCAGCGTGACGGTGACAGTTGGATAGATTGAGGTCGACGTTGCTGTGAGGGAGGTTGTTGTGAGAGATGTTGAGACGATGACAATAGTGCTTGTCCTTGAAGTGGTCGAGCTACTTGTCTGGACATTAACTGAGGTGAACGTGGCGGTTGTGGATGTTTCTGTGTAAAGGGTTGAGACGCCTACAATTACCTGAGTCGCTGTAGTGGTTGTGCTTGAGGTGCTGTAGGAGGTTGACCACGAAGTATAGGTATAGCTGTAGATACTCGTACTCGTCATCTGGAGCATGCTGCTCGTGAAGGTGTATGTTCTCGTCGCCGTAGTCAAAGGGGCTCCAGCGGCACCCGCCGCATTTATTGCCGCGGCGAAAGAGGCTGTACCAGATGTCGTGCCGGCTCGGCTTGTTGCCAAGGTCCTACTTGTAGTGACGGCTGAGGTTATCGTTCCAACTGTTGTGGTCGTGACTATGGGTGGGCTATACCAATAGTATATTGCTCCGATTTTCTGGGCAAACGGCTCGGTGAAGAATACTCGTCCGTAGGGCCCGGAGATCGCGATGCCATGGGGTTTTCCTCCAGTGGATATGATTGGGTATTCAAAGAAGACGTTCATTCCGGGATCGTATCTTCCTATCTTGTCTCCGTTGTGCTCGGTGAACCATATGTTCAGAACGTTATACGGCGGACTTGTTGTCGCTTCTATGACCAGTTCATGGGGTTCAGAGTAGGGCGTTGGAATGGTAAAAGTCACATATTCGCCTGAGATTGGGTTCAGTCTTCCTATGCAGTTCCTCTTGCTTTCCGTTACCCATACAAATCCATTCGGGTCCACACCGATCCCCCACAATCCACTGTCGCCTCCTGTCGCGTAATGCCTGAACAACGCTGACCCGTTCTCCAGCAGTTTGATAGAGCTGATCCTATCGTTCTGATACTCAGTGAACCAAAGCGAGTAATCGACGGGGCTCATGGCGATGCACATAGGCTGCGCGTGACCGGACGGATGCGTTACGCCGGGTATGTTGTAGAAAGAAAACCTAGCATTGGTCTTGTCTGGTACATAGAGGTGCCCTATCCGATTTCTACCGAACTCTGTGAACCAGACATCGTAATTCGGAGCCTTGTTGGCTGGTGACATCTTCGTTATGTTCATCGTTATGCCTCTGGGCCTCGGCGAACCGGCAGGGCTTGTAGGCAGGTAGTATTCGTAGAACTTGTTCTCTGATGGCACGAATCGTCCTATCACTCCCTGTTCGGCTGGCCGTTCCTCGGTGAACCAGATGTCTTCATCATCCTTGCTTGCAGTTATGCCCCAAGGAACGCTACTTGGGGTCGGTATCTGATACTCCGCACCTAGCTGGGCTATTCTGTTGCTGCCCTGCTCTATGAACCAGATGGCGCCGTTCTTATCTATGGTTATTCCCCAAGGGATCGGCATCCCGGCTAGCCCGTACTCGTAGACGATCACCCCTCGGGCGGGAGGGAGAATCAGCGCTGCTAGGCTAACCAGAGCGATCGCTGCGAGTAACGTCCGCGCTCGAAGACGGGCAGTCCTAATGCGCTTGTGGATGAAGAGAAGTGAGATGAGGCTTGCGTTGAAGAGTACAAGCCAAGTCGCTGACCACAATCAAACCACACGCGCGATCCTTCAGTTCGCCTAGTGTTTTCTCCTACCTCTTCGTGACCATAGGTCTGCAATCGTTGCGACTGGAACGAAGTACATTACTCCGATCAGTGTCGATGCCACAAGTCCTGAGACAGTGACAGCCAGTTCCGGCGCGAGGCCAAGTGCATCGAACACTGTTGACGCTGAACGAAGCACTGCTACAAGCGGGTAGAGAAGTAGCTTGACTGCCTCTTGCAGAACAGGACTTTGCATCATAGTCGAAGCCACTGCCGGGCTGAATGAGTAGTAAAATGCGTTGAACGCCTTCATGAAAGCACTTCCTGCGAACGTTGATTCAACCGATTGGTCTCTGAACATCCTGAGGAACTGCACTTCCGGAGCCAGCTCTGACCCGTGAGCCGCTGACGCGATTATGCATCGGCGCACCGTCGGAGTGACAGTTGTAGTCGTCAAGTAGGTCACGACTGCAGTCGAGGTTGATGTTGTAGTTGTTTGAGTCGTTGAGGCGGTAACGCTGGTCGACGTCGAAGTCCACGAGGTGACAATCACACTAGTTATGGTTGGCCAGAGCGTTGTCGTCGGGTAGGTCACCGTCGTAGTAGACGAGGATGTCTCTGTAGTAGTTGATGTATATGACGTTGTTGTGGTTGTCGTTGTCGTGGATGTCTCGGTTGTCGTCGAAGTCCTCGAAGTAGTCGTTGAGGTCGTGGTCGTGGTTATGGTTGTGCTCGTAGATGTCTCCGTTCTCGTTGTTGTTGAGCTAGTATAGAGGACGGACTTGGTCTCGGTAACCGTCGAACTGGTAATGGACCAAGCGGTTTGCGTTGAAGTGGTAAACGCAGTTGTCATACCGATAGTTGTGGGTGTAGTTACTGTCGTCGTCGAAGAGGTCGTTGATGCAGCGGTTGTTACCGCAGTGGCATGGCTGATCCAGTCGACTGTCGTTGTCTTCGTGTCTACGCCTCCCGCCATCCACGCGGGTTGGAATAGCCTGCCGAGTCTATTGGATTGGGCCTCAGTGAACACTATCGTATCGGCTGAGTGTATGCAGATTCCATACGGTTGGCTTCCAGATGTGGGGGTTGGATATTCGTAGAAGTTGGCGGTTCCCGGAACGAACTTTCCAATCTTGGCTGAGGCGAACTCTGTGAACCAAACGTTGTAGTCTTGGTCGATAACCAATTGGGCTGGCCAGCATCCGCTTGTTGGTATCGTCCAGCTAACCGTCTCGTTCTTCCACCAGTTCAGTTTGCATATTGCCGAGGTGCCGACCGATGTGAACCAGACAAATCCGTCTTTGTCGAAGGCTATGCCGTTTGGAGAATCCGGAACTCTGTACATCGTGAACTCTCCCTTGAAAGGATTGAAACGACCAACATGGATTGGCGGTGATGTGAACCACACAATGCCGTCACTGTCTACAGCTATGTGGTTCGGGCTACCTGTTCCTGACGGAGTTGGGTATTCGGTCATCCTCCAACCCTCTCCTGACTTGTACACGAGTTTCCCAATTCTGTTCTGGCCGAATTCCGTGAACCAAACGATCAATCGAGCCCTGTCGATCGCGATGTCGCGTGGCTCGGAAGACCCAGTCAGAGTCTGCCACTCGACAAACTCCCCTGTGATCGGGTTCAGTCTTCCTATCTTGCTGCCAACTGACTCAGTGAACCAGACGAATGTTCCCGTGTCCGTGAGTATCTCAGGTCCGAGTGCAATCCCCCAAGGTGAAGATCCTACCGTCGGGATCGTCCATTCTGTGAATTTTCCTGCGCCCCATTCGACAACCCCGATTCTATTGCTCATCTGCGCTGTATAGAAGGCTCGGTTCGCCGAGACATCGCATGCAACCTCCCAGGGACGGGCAGGGTTAGACCCATGCCAGTACTCCGCGATCACCGCAGCACTGACAGGCGTGACCAACAAGCCTATCAGGAATGCTGCAGAGGCCGCTAGGCTAATGCCCCTCAGCCACAGCTTTGTCCTTGCATGCCTCAGTCTTCCCGCAACGAATAGGACTAGGATCATGCACACGTTAAAGCCCGCAAAGCCGATCATGGGCTCCAACTCAAACACCTCCCAAGGCATTCATCTTTCGGCGAAACGCTTTCAACAGGATCACAACCGGTGAGAGGTACAGTACACCGACCATGCCGCTCGCTAGGACGCCAGCAACCATGATCATCAGCTGTGAAGCCTGAGGATAGATTTGGCTCACAACTGCTGCCAAACGTAGTGAAGCCAGAAGCGGATAGATCAAAGTTCGGACGATCGCTTGAAGGATCGGATCTCCAGCCGCTAGCTCCGCTACCTTCGGACTGAATGAGTAGTAGAAGGCGTTGAAAGCACGCATGAACTGAGCGCCGGCAAAGGTAGACATTACTGCTTCATCTCTAAACTCTCTAAGGAATTGAACCTCTGGCGCTAACTCTGAGCCATATGCGACCGACGCAATTATGCAAGCCCTTGCAGCGGGAGTTGTCGTCACAATGGCCGTGGTCGTCGTCGTAGTAACAGTGAGCACTTGTGATGTCAGAGATACAGTTGGCGTTGTCGTTGTTGTCGTCGTTGTAAGATATGTTGACGTTGTGCTGAATGTCGTCGGGGTCGTGATGGTCGGCGAGTAGCTAGTAGAGGTGTAGGTTGTACTCGTAGTCGTAGTCGTTGTCGTGGTGGAGGAAGACGTTGTCGTCGAGGTCGACGTGACAGTTGTCGTGGTCAATGTGGTCGATGTTGTGGTGGTCACCGATGTGCTCGTTGACGTCGTTGTTGTGACACTTGTCGCCGTTGTTGTCTTGGTCCAAGTGCTAGTGGTGGATGTCTGCAGAATGCTCACAGTGTCTGTCAATGTTGTTGTGAAGGCTCCATATGTCAATGTACTATGTGTAGCCGGCGATGTCGACGTGTAGGAAGCAGTACTGCTTGTAGTTGTGGCTGTCGCTGCCGTTGTCAAAGTGGTGGCGGAGCTGGTTGTCGTGCTTGCTGAGGGGATCCATCCCACGGTTGTTGTGGTAGTCCAAGGACCTGAAGGTATAGTGATCTTTCCGATCTTGTTTCCAACTTCCTCTGTGAAGAATACGCTGATGGTTCCTCTGTGATCATACGGGGAAGTCTGCAATCCAGGACCCCAAAGCCTCGGCGTCACCGCTATCCCGTGTGGCTTCGAGGCCGTCGTTGGCACAACCCATTCCTGGAAAATGTTGGTGCCTGGCACATACCTTCCGATTATGTTCGTTGCACTTTCCGTGAACCACAGGCTACCATCGGTGTCATTGGCTAGGTAGAGAGGCTCGTTGCCAGGAGAGTGCACGGGTAGAGGAACCTCAGTTATCACGCCTGTCCAAGGATTGAGCTTCGCCAGTCTGTCTCCGAGTTTCTGCGTGAACCAAACGAAACTTTGAGGGGTGACAACGATTCCCCAAGGGGTCCCTCTGGTTGAGAACTCGACTATCTCGCCAGTCTCCCCGTTGAGTCTTCCTATCTTGTCGGATCCGGACATGGTGAACCAAACATGCGTCTGCTTATCATATCCTGGATCCCATGTCCTGGCGCCAGTTGTCCAACAGTTAGGATCCACTGCTATGTCAACAGGATAGCTATTTGGTGTGGGTAGAGAGTATTCTATGAACCTCCAAACGCCTGCCGAAATGTGGAACAGTCTCCCGATCTTGTTAGCTTGGTATTCTGTGAACCAGACGCTTCCGTTGTATGGGTCTATTGCAAGGTTCCACGGTCCACTGTTCAGGGTAGGAACCGCATATTCGACCATGATTCCGGTCACTATGCTGACCCTGCCGATCCTGTTCCGCACGAATTCTGTGAACCAAATAAAACGCTCGTTGTGGTAGTTGATCGGATGATCCCGGTTTAGGGTCAAGTTGCCCAAGGCAACATCTCTGGGTTCAGCTGTCGGTCCATCGGGTCCAGGCAAGCTAAACTCAGTAAACGTATAGTTGGGTACTCCGTTCAGCAAGCATTGCCCTGTGCCCAAGAAACCTATCTTGCCGGCATGCTTTTCAGCAAAGACGACGTAGCTGCTGTTCTTGGCTACAGCTATTCCGAACGGAGATCTTACAGGGTCTGTGGGCAGGGTCTTCTCAATAATGATTGTGGCGACTGCTCTTTGAGGAATAAGCATCGTAAGCAGAAAGACTAACGAGAAGATCAGAAGGAGCCGCCTAGGCGCATGTTTTCCGGCTATTCGGCTTAAGAATCGACCGGATGGCATCAAGGCGGCGAAGAAGCATATGTTGAAGCCTAGAAAATACCAAATCGGCTCCAAACGTATCACAGAAGTAAGGCTATACCTTTGGGTAGGCTATATAATGTTAACGACAAGTCCAATGTAATTTTCATGGCGCCTTTATAGGGGATTAGTCGCCAACTTGCAATCGCCGCCTCAATAGGCCAAGAACTGTCCAAGAGTTCGTGGACTGGAAGTGGTGGCCCATCCGGTCAACTTTGAGAGCCCGTTTCTCAGCTTGGAGAACGGAGGTTTCAGGATGCGACGAAAGAGTTCATTGGTCAGAGGATCTTGACGCTAGAATGTCGGACTTGGAAACTCTTTCTGAAACTTGCTTTGCTGAAGGCTCGTTTGGCGATAAGGCTCCATTGGAAACGCAGGTGAAGCTCATCAAGTTTAAATAGAGTCTGAGGGATTGTTGACTGGGATTTGAAAGATGAACAGGCACTTTCTCATTGCAATAGTGGCACTTCTCAGCTTGATAGTCGTCTCGAACACGGCCGTCATTAGGACTGTTGAAGGGCAGCCCTTTACTGCGGTATGGTTTGAAGCCTTCGACGGCTTGACGGCCTTCGACGATTTCGGTGGCCTGCTCTCTAATCATTGGACGATTCACCGAGGAAGCCCTGAGATCAGGGCCGGAGGAGGTAGAGGCTCCGTACTCAGTATGACTCATCCGCTCACGGGAGGAGAACTGGGCGCCTTCAAGGACGAGAGTTCGACAGCGCTTTACCTGTCAAACCCAGTGACAGTAAACTTTGCCGACGGAATGATTGAGTTTGACATTTACTTTGAAACACTCAGAGAGAGCGGAGCCAGCGCTATGCTCGCCTTTCGAATGCAGAGCGACGACACGTACTACGCCCTTCGGCTCACAAGTACGAGAGATTGGAGATGCTACTTCGTCAAGTACTTTGGATGCGGAAACTGGCGGATCATAGGCACACAATCAGACGTCGGAGTATTCTCAACGCAAACTTGGTCTCACGTCATAGTCACTGTTGGTGGGCCAAGATTCCAGGCATACAAGGATGGAGTACGCATCTGTGAAGCTGCGGACGAGACTTGGCAAAGGGGAAGCTGGGGTGGAATAGGATTTCAGAACAACTACTATGCTTCCTCCTTCTATGTCGACAACCTCAGAATTCCAGAGGGATTCCAATGGACAACTTACAGAGGATCCCCGGGAAGAAACACTTCGTCAGGTAGGTCGGCTCCCTCCATGTTCTACGACCACCCCAGTGAGTTCGGCGACGGCGCTCCATTCGCAGACGTGAACTGCTACTCGGCCTACATCTCTAGACCGGACACGAGGTGCTTCACGAACGGCGTCATAGAGTTCGACATGCTATTCGACAACCCCGGAGGGCAGAAGGCTTTCGTCACATTCAGAATGCAGAGCGACACAGAATACTATGCTCTCAGGTTGACGAGTACGAACGATTGGGAATGCTACTTCCTCAAACAGAACGGTTGGGGCAGCTGGGAGATCATAGGGACTCCGTCAGCGAAAGGAATGATTCCTCTCCAAGCTTGGACGCACATCAAAATAGTGATCAACGGCGGACAATTCGACTGCTACCGAGACGGCTACTTGATCTGTTCAGCCTTCGACCAAACATGGTCAATGGGGGCATGGGGCGGCATCGGTTTCTACAGCGCATACAATCGAGGACTGTTCCACATAGACAACCTAAAGATCTGTTTCGCAAGTTAGAGAACTACAGAACTGTTGCCTGCACTTCGGCATCACTGCAACGAACCTTCCAAAAGTTCCCTTCTGCTGAGAATCCAGAAATAGGGCTTAATCCTAATGTGTAGGTGGGCGACTGTACTGCTCACCTAGTTCTCAGATAGGCTCATCACTGTTGCGAAGATGTAGTTGAAAGAAAAAACGCAAGTGACTGGCCGGCCTTCGTAGCTGGCCCTAAAGGGACTTCGAGATTCTACTCGTACACTCACCCTTTTGTAGGCAGGTCTTGAGAGTAGGATCATGATAGGCACAGCAGTTGTCTTGGTAGTATTCTGTTCAAGCATTCGCAGGAGAAACACGGAACCCGCACCGATGCAGCGAGAAACAGAGCATTTGTCTAATGCAAATGGGCAAGCGCAGATACCGCGAATTGTTAAGACGCGATCCTTAACTAGGCTAGATAGGTTCCTCATATGTGAGAAGTGAGCGTCCAGTGAGAAAGGTAAGAACCGAGGCGTTGGACTGGTTGGAAGAGGCAAGGGCAGACCTTCAACACGCCTCTCAGGCGCACAGGATTCGTAGCTACAACTGGGCCTGCTTCGCGGCTGAGCAGGCCGCTGAGAAGGCCATCAAGGCATTCCTGATAGGGATCCTCAGAAAGAGGCCGATCCACACCCATGATTTGACGGCCCTTCACGGACAAGTTCAGGGGAAGCTCAAGTTTCCATTGTCGATCTCGAATGGGCTTGCTGAACTCTCTGCCTACTACACGGCCGCTCGCTATCCAAACGCAGGCCTGAACAGGCCATCTGTGTCAATAACTTCAGGACAAGCCAAGAACGCGATAAGGATTGCAGGAGGAATCGTGGCAATTGTCCAAAGAGAAATTACCAAGAAAAGCTAAGGAGACTATGTCTCAGTTCGGAAAAGGGCTAAGACGCGAGTACGCTGATGCTCAAGCCTATCTCTTCGGAAGCTACGCCGATGGCACCTGGATGGAAGACAGCGACTTTGACGTTGTGGTCGTGTCAAACAGGTTTGAGGGCAAAACCTTCGCTGAGAGAGTCGCGGCAGTGAGACGCCTCGCCCCAAGGAACGAGCCCTTTGAGATACTAGCTTACACTCACGCGGAATTCTGCGAAGCGATGAGACGATCTGCAGTTCTTCAGGACGCTCGTAGATACTGGCGTAGAATTCTCTAGACAGCCAGTCGGCACATCACCTTCCTTTCCCAGCAGATCCCGTGGACATGAGTTCTTCACGATAGCCTATCAGAATGTCGATCAAATCCAGCTGTCAATCTTCTGCTCATTTTATATAAGTTCTAGAAGCCTGTCCTAATGGGAATCTTGTTGACTGAGAAGGCGGAAGAGCCTAGAATTCCGAAGGATCTGGCTGAGATTCTGCTTGTCGCAGGGGTAATCCTCGTCTTCGGTTTCTGGGAGCATTTCCCGATGATCGTGCCCAACCACTACACGGACATAGCGAGCATCTTCTGGAGAGAAGGTATCGGGAAGGGACGCCTCGGGATCCCCTACTACGACTACGTCTTCGAGTATCCGGTGATCGTGGGCTTCTTCACGTATCTCTCCTCATACTTCGGCAGGGCGATGTCAGGGGACTTCAGTATTGCAATGGCGTTCTATTCCTTCGCGATGAACCTTGTACTGATCGCGTTTGCATTGGGAACGGTGATCATCGTGTACAAGCTCTGCGAATTGCTGCGGGTTGACAAGAAGAGGATGTTCCTCTATTTTCTTGTGACGCCCAGCTTCATCATGTTCACTATATACAACTGGGACATATTCGCAATATTCTTCTCAACTCTTTCAATATACTTCTATCTCCGCGGACAGAAACGTTATTCCGCAATCAGTCTAGGACTTGGGATAGCTTCGAAGATCTATCCTGCGGTCTTGGGGCCGATCTATCTTCTTGAAGAGAAGACTTGGAAGGAAAGGCTTGAGTTCTTTGCCCTTGCCGCTAGCGTCTTCGCGATCCTGAACGCACCGTTCGTCCTCTTGAAGTATGATGTGTGGTTCGGAACTTGGAGACACCACATGACATGGGGGATTGAGAACTCATGGCTGATCTATTTCTTTGATCAGATGGACATGAACGCGCACTACGCAAGCCTGTTCGTCCTACTGTACTTGGTCTACAAAGGAATAGCCGGTACGAGTAAGCGAGACTACCCTTCACAAGCCTCCAGGATCCTTGAACGATCGTTCCTGATGAGCCTGGCTTGGCTCATAGGCTCGTATGTCTGCCCACCCCAAATGGCGCTGATGATTCTCCCCTTTCTCGTCTTGATGCCCCTTGCGCCCCTCTGGCTACTATACGTGGCCGAGATCTTCAACGCACTTATCATAGTGCTATGGTTCACTCCTCAGTTGAATTTCGGAAACCCTCTGGTTGCAAGTAGCCCCGTGCAAGCATTCTCGGCGATAAGGCAGGTGATATGGCTACTGTTCTTCCTGAGGGTGCTGTATCCCGGAAAACTGAAGGTCTGGACTGAAGATCTTTTCGCAAGGATCAGGTAGCTATTCTGCTTGTTTGGCTTCAAATCTCTTATATTCGGTTCGATCGACTATATGCATTCATTAGCTGAGAGGCACCATCGTTTGAAGTATGGGCATGTTCTGATCACTTTTCTTTTGCTTTTCCTTCTGTTGACTCCTTCCTATGCTCAGGAACCGGGACTTTCCGTGAAATGGGTCTGGAACGATGGAAACACTCTCCCTCAATCGAAGGAGACATCATCGGTTAGCATAACCCTCTCCAATGACGGCAAGAAACAGCTGAAACTCGAGTTCGTTGGCTTGCACTTCGCTTGGATGCCTGAGAACGCCTACGCCTACGGAGGAGGAAGCGAGAAGACCAACCTTCTTGTCCCGGGCCAAAGCATAACGTACACAATCGCCTTTGGCATACCGAAGGACATTTCCCCGGGTCCCTACAAGTCCTATGCAGCAATAATCTACCATGTGGCAAACGATACGGCATGGACAAAGATCTCGACAGCATATTATCCTCCACAGAGCCTAGAGATCGTGCCTATGGTCGTTGTGACCATCACGTCAACAACAACCATTGGACAGCCTGCCGACTGGACCGTGGACCTTGCGCTTCTGGTTGCGTTCACGATCATCGGATTGGCCTTACTCGCGACTTTTCGATCAGCAAGAAAGCGAAAAGAAGAGTCAGCTAAGAAGTGACAATGGAATCGGATATTGGAGGTGAGGACAGATCAAGTACGGCTTGAACTGGGCCAGCAAGCACCTTCGTATGGACCTTAATGTGAAGGACCCTTACGACAAGGCTCTTGTCTACCTGCTCATAATCAGCCTTGCACTAAGGCTCGTCTGGCTGGATGTGCCCAAGGGCAGCCTGATATTCGACGAGAGGCAGCAACAAATGCTGCCCGTCAATGGTACTACGTGAATGCTGCCCGAAACATCTTAGGTCTGCCACAAAGCCTCGGAGGAGAAGGGAAACCTCCTTACCCTGATGCGGCGAAAGGACTTGATCCCAATCGCGAGCATCCACCGCTTGCGAAACTCATGATTGCATTATCGATGTGGCTCATCGGAAACAATGAATACGGGTTCAGACTTCCAAGTGTGCTGTTCGG
>Ga0315314_1000998_pt1 | contig 27122 bp, 26 predicted proteins | sample TDP9_MG_FD_203631 | JGI IMG/M metagenome (GOLD analysis project Ga0315314, IMG submission 203631) | Freshwater sediment microbial communities from Lake Towuti, South Sulawesi, Indonesia - TDP9 | ecosystem: Environmental > Aquatic > Freshwater > Lake > Sediment | place: Indonesia: South Sulawesi... | reverse complement strand
AAATTGAACTTCTCAATCCAGAAGTGGTATGCACGTTAGGAGATACGGCAACGTCCCAAATCTTCAAACGATTCGGCCTGGAAGAGGACACGATTGGACACGTTCACGGAAGGCTGTTCTTGGCGGGAAGGCTGAAGATCATGCCCTTGTATCATCCAGCCGCGGCGTTGTATGACAATAGCCTTCGTCAGATAATCCTGATCGACTTCCAAGGCTTACGCCGAGTACTCTCCCAGACCAAACTCTCGAGCTTCTGAGACATCCGACCCTGTTATGTTCACAAGAGACATTAAGTAAGGCAGCAAGAAAGAGGACAATCTCGCAAAATACATGGGCCGGTAGTCCAGCTCGGTTAAGTGACGCTGCCCTCACATCCCGGACTCAAAAAGAGAACGGCAGAGGTCGAGGGTTCGAATCCCTCCCGGCCCACTTAATTTCCTAAGCGAATCCTTATAGCCTGGACCCCCCCACAACCTCCCATTGGCTCCCAATGAGCGCCAAGTACCTCACCCTCCTCAGAGACCTAGACGTCAAGAGATGGTTCGACAATCTCAGCGCTAGGTCCACGCTTACCGCAACGGTCTACTTGCGCGCTCTTGGACTCTACTGCGAATCGAATCACACGACTCCAGCCGGTGTACTCAAGGCAGCAGGAACGAAAGAGTTCAGAGATGGATTCACGGATTTTGTGCGCAGGCTTGAGAGAGAGGGCAGGGCCGGCTCGTACATAGCTAGGTTCAAGAAGGTTCTCCACTCTTGGCTCGCGTACAACGGCGTCAGCGTTAGGCTCAAGGTAAACATAGCTGGCGAATACGACACACCAACGCTAGCCAACGAGAGGGTTCCCAGCAAGGAGGAACTCGACAAGATCATCAGAATGGCTACTCCAAGAGCCAGGGTCCCAATCGCCCTAATGGCGTTCTCAGGACTCAGACCCGAGAGCCTAGGCAACTATGTCGGCACCGACGGTTTGGCACTCGGCGACTTGGAGGCTGAGACATCAGAAAGCGGTCTCACGTTCTCGAAGGTCCCAGCCATGGTTGCAGTGAGGAAGAACCTGAGCAAGAGTAGGAATCAGTACTTCACCTTCATGCCTGAGCAGGGGCTAACCTACGTCAGAGACTACCTCGAAGAGAGGGCCAAGCGTGGCGAAAGGCTCGCTAAGACGTCTCCCCTTCTGTCATTCGACGCTCGGGGAAGGAAGAAGAACAGGTACATGAGAACAACCTTAGTGACCAGAGATGTCAAGGAGGCCATTCTAAAGGCCGGCTTCTCTTGGCGCCCGTATGTGCTGAGGGCCTACTTCGACACAAACATGGTCATAGCTGAATCAAAAGGCAAGATCTCCCATCCCTATCTGCAGTTCATGATGGGCCATAGAGGGGACATAGAAGCGCGGTACTCTACCAGCAAAGGCGTTCTGCCGCCAGACATGATAGAGGATATGCGAGAGGCCTACCGACGGAGCCAAGACCACCTGCTGACCACGAAGCCGGAGGCCGAAGAACAGAAGATCAGGGAGGCTTTCAAGAAGCAGTTGTTGGCGGTTGCAGGGTTCAGTGGGGAAGAAGTCTCGAGATACGACTTGACCAACATGAGCGACGAAGAGCTTCACAGCCTCGTAAGGCAGCGATTGCTAGGGGTCATGGCAAACAACGGGTCCAGGCAGAAGGTCATAGCGGTCAGCGATGTGGAACGCTACCTTGCGGAAGGTTGGGAATACGTGGACTCCCTCCCAAACGAAAGAGCAATCATCAAGATGCCGTTCTAAACACGAACTCGAGGAAATGAGCTTGACAGCGGTCCGCTAAAACCTGCGCAAAGCCGTCTTGAAGTTTGATTCATAGTATGTCTTCGTGGAGAATGAGAGGTAGCAGCTCCGAGTCACGTATTCTCCATGGCTGGTTCATTTCTAGCCAAGCAACTCTTTCTCTGCGCTCATTATCCTGCCACGCTTTGAGCAGCAGGGCGGCAATACTCCATCTTTCCTCATAGTCATAGTCATCCCGAGCAAACGTTATTGTTTGCCGGCCTAGGAGCTGAGGAGTCTGCCTCTCCCTCCTTTCTCTTTCGAGAATTTCTGACGGCAGGAAATCTTGCAGCGATTCGTTTCCGCCAAACTGTCTGCTCATGACCTGCCTGCTCCACTGAATGTTGTGATCGATTAGGTCTTTCTCTTCGACGTTCTTCCTCTTGGTGAGGATGTATCTATGATTCGAAGTCAGGAAATGTCCCTTTTCTCTAGCCAACTCCGCATCTCTGAGAAGAGACACGGACGGAATCTCTCTTACCATCAGGTATACGTCATCAATCGCTTCTGTTCGATTCGATGTCTGTCTGTCCTGCTCTAGGCTTTCTCGGAGACGCTCTTCCAGGCCCCCTCTGAACCAATTGTAGCTCTCACTCCTTCCAGCGCCATAGAATTGGCTATATGCAATGTCGAAAGCCTCTACGATTAGCGCGAGCAACATATTGATCTCTTCCACAGAAGAACTGGCTCGGGAGAAGTCATTCACGATCTCCTTCAAATGGCCCCATCTCTGACCTTTCTGAAGAGCAGGGAGAACAGCTTGACCTATGCTAGTAAGATCTACGACTTTCGCCCATGCTCTGCCGTTCTTCTCCTTCTTGACTTGACAGTACTCATGCTCCTGCAGCCACTTGAACAACGGGTGGAAGAGGTGTGGATCCATTCGAACCTGGTTTCTGACTACCGTTGCTGTGAGAGGATCAGTCTTCAACTTCAACCTCTGAATTTCGGATAGGATTCTTGTCACCTTCGACCGCAGCTTTCTGGGCAGCTGCTCGATAGAGGACGCACGGTGTAGAGTGCGGTGTAGTTCACGAACGTTGACTGGCAATTGTGTTCAAGATATGAACTAGGACCACAAACGTATAAGGAATATTCAGAGACTATCTTGCCCCCGAGAATAGTCGAAAGAAGGATCATGCAGATTACAAAACCAGGAGGCTTGAAGCAATACCTCCTGACGCTTCCAAAGAACTATGCCGAGAATCTGGTGAGCCGAAACATTCAGAGCCTAATTGTAGCCTTCGATTTTGGGCTAGTTGCTTTCCCGAAGGAGAATGCGAGATCAGAGGCAGGCTTGCTTGAGTTCCTGGCGGCCGACTCTAGGTTCAAGCGATTCTTTGCAAAGCCTGCGAGGGAGATCCCCTAACATTGGAGCCGCCCGCGAAACAAGATCACGCGACTCGTGATCCTTATCCTCGCGCCGAGAAAACTGTGAAGCATGAGGGTTATAGTAGTGGAACACTCGTCAGCCTAAGGGCTCTCAAACGATTTGCACTTGAAATCTTGCCGAAGGATTCGCCCCTTCGAGATGTCTTGCTTGTAGAAGATGATGAGATCCCCACAAGCGAGATGGTTGGGAAAGCCAAGATCTGGCTGGCCTTACTCCGTAGAGAAGGGCGTGTTCAATAGTGGTCTCAACGTACCCTGCAAGCGTTCGCTACTGGGTTAGAAGATTCCTAGCCGAGAGAGACGGGAACCGCTGCATGGTATGCGGCGCGTCAAGCGCAGAGATTCCGTTGGAAATAGACCATGCAGACGGTGATCCCGCCAACTGGGCACCTGAAAACCTCCGACTTCTATGCCACAGCGACAACGTCAAGGAGTACTGGCGGAAGATTAGGGAACGAACGCGGCTGCAACCTCCACCTAGAACGACACCATCCGAAGTACTTGCGCAAGCTGAACGACTAAACCAACCTCAAGAGAACTTGGTGGTGGATGAAGGCGGAGAGAAATCATTCGCAAAAAGGCTCAATCATGTAGCTACAAGCCGACGGGAAGAGGAAACGTCTCCGACTGATGGGGCGAAGTGGAGTGTGCGTGAGCGAGAAAGTCTGGTGGGCGAGGATGAGGTTAGAGTCGAGAGGCAACTATCCGTCGCCAACGAATCTCCTGAGATGCGGGTCAACCGCGAGAAGGAGCCCCTGTTTCGTTCGAGGTGCATAGAGCTTTCTCTGAGGGAGACAGGGCTGACAGTGGATCAGGCGCTTCATGAGGTACCCGAGATCGTTCAGATCTCTCCTGTCACCGCCCGGCGCTACCTGAAGAAAATGACGAGCGAAGCAGGTCCTCTTCAATTGGGTGAAGGCCCTCGTGGACACCAACGTCTACTGCTCCGCGAGTCCTACTGGATCAAGCCCTCAGACCACCCAGCATGAGTCAGATGTTTGCAGTTGAACACAGGGAGAGGAGGTGATTGATCGTGGAAAAGGGTACAGCTCGAGACGGGAAAACGGAGCCTCCGAGCGAGAACTCACAATCTGGCAATCCGACTGGTGAGTCCCCGCATTTGAGCGATGATGACTTGACAGTCTTGTGGGCCATCATGAATGAGCAATGGTTCTTCAGGTGGCCGTTCGCAGACTACGACATAGTGAGGACAGGGCTCGAGACACAAGACCCCGCCTTAGCCCAGCGCCTCAGGGACTTGATTACTCGCAAAGTCGTCGAAGAAAAACATGTGAAAGGTAGGACTATCCTCAGGATATCTGATTCCAGACTGCGTTCCTACATCGAAAGGATGGAAGAATTCCTTGACCGCGTATACAGTATGTGTCACCGGTTGCATGCTGCAACCAGATCGAGCAATTGGCCGGGGTTCCTCGATCTTCTTGTCGAGGCGGCTGTCATAATTGGCTCCGCACTCGCGCTGCTTCACAACAACGAGTACGATAGAAGACTTACAGAGGCAGAGAGGGAATTCATCAAGGATGTCACCTCGGTGGAAGCCAAGTCAGGCATCGTGCTGCTGCTGGGATACTGCGTGCAGTTACTCAGTGTTGCCCCGGAAAAAGGTATCCAGGAAGCACTGGTTCTCTGCGACCCCCGCGAGCTCGACGAAGAGGCTACGAGCATATGGCAAACCATCAGGGAACGCGCTCAAAAACGGCTGAATTAGGCGGAGAGAACTTGACATGAGGCATGAACCCCGTCCCGCACCACACATATTCGAATGAGAGGCTGAGAGATGGTAGGCACAGAAGGACGTTCAGGCGGTGCGAGAGAGAATGCTGGTCGGCGCGCTTATCGCAAGGCCTCTCCATGGCCTGAACGCTTCGACCTAAAGACGCGCGAGAACTGGGCTGATTTCATAAAGTATTTCATCCGAGCATTTTGGGAACTGAATCCGCTGGATGCGCGCGCAGGCGGCTGTATCAACAATGCTCTGCGCTTGCTGGGCGATGCGGAGGGCTGGATCACCAAAGCGCCCCTTCAGATAATTCAAGCTCAATCGGTTATCCCCGCGGACATTTCCCGTTTGCTTGAAGTGACGAATGCGGATGAGCAGATCGTCATCGCAAAAGCGATTAAGCGATTTGAGGAGTCTGAAGACAGCTCTCGCAATCGCTAACCCGATAGCGCTCGCCCTCGAATACGCCGACATGGACCCCAGCCCCGGCCAGATCGAATTCATCCGCGACATCACAAATCCGCAACCATCTGCTTGGCCTCATCATGTCATTGCCAAAGTTATGCGTGGAGCAGGCAAAACGAAATGCTGTGGCGTATCATTCGCGTGGGTTCACCGAACCGATCCTACTAAGAGAATCTTCGTTCAATCCGGCAGCTTCCTCCAAGCACGAAGACTCTACTCCTATTATCTGCCCTTGATTCGGAATCCAGAATTGTTTCCACAAGATTGGCTGGTAGGCGAACCGACCCAAAGCCTCACCTTATTCAAACAAGGAGGCGGCCTCGAAATTCTGGCGGCAAGCGCCAAGCGCTCCCGAGGAGGCCACGTTGACATCTTATGCATCGACGAGGCCGTCCTAGTGAAGCCTGATCTCATCGATGCAGTCTGGCCTGTTGTCAGGACGTCAAAGACGCCGAAACGCATAGTTGTTAGCACACCTTCGCCTGAAGTGAATCTGGAATGGTTCCTACGCGTCTGGGATGATGCTGATAGACTGGGCTTCAAACGCCATGAATGGTCGCTCGAGGAATGCCATTGGATCAATAGAGCCGATACGGAACAAGCCAGACTGATGCTGGATTCGCAGACATTCGCAATCGAATACCTCGGCGAGAAGGGCGAACGCAAAGGACGCGTATGGGATACTGAATTGATCATCCAAGCCTGCGTGGATCCGCGCAGACCCGAACTCTACCCGGTTGAACAGCCAGAACCGCTGACAGAGAAAGTCGTCGGTTTGGATTGGGGCTTCATTCATCCGACCGTCTTCACCGCTTGGGAAAAACAGGGCGAAACCGTCTACGCTCGCGATTGCCGCATCAGGGCCGAGACGGCTCTAACTGAGATCATGCAAGAAGTCCGCGAAGACTTTGCGAAGGCACCGATCTACGCGGACTCATCTGGAGCGCATGAGAACGACCAACTTAGACGGCTCGGCTTGAATGTGATCCCCGTGGTTTTCTCACGCGATAAAGACGCATTGATCGGCCATGTCAGGTGGCGTCTCGAACGCGGTTTGATCAAGATCCCAGATCCGAAGATCGACAGCCGATTCTTCACGCTCGTCGAACAGATGAAAGCCTACAACTACGATGAACACGGGAAGCCTAGAAAGATCAATGATGATGCGGTTGATTCAATGCTCTGCGCGATGAAAAAATGGATGGTTCCGCCGCCTAGACCCGGCGCCGCCCTCTTCGAGCCACCATCTACTTATCGAGACTATCGTACAGAAACCGATCGAGATCGATTCCTAAGAGGGCGCAGATAGGAATCAAATCAAGCAGCCTGGGACTTGAAAGTCAGATTGCTTTCTCCGCGGATCAAAGTGACCTTGATGAGCAACTTTCTTTCGAGAGACCTAAGCGGTTGAGAGATTTGCTAGATCTGTTGCCACGACCTGGCTTAGCCTTTGCATCCTTGAGCCAACCAACTAGCTTCCAGCTTTCGAGCTGTTAAAGGACATTGTTGGTCGCGCTTATCGGCTCCTACCACAGATACGGCAGAACTTGTCATTCAAAGAGAATTGGGTCCCGCAGAATCTGCAATGAGTCATATTTGCTTTCTGTAGCTGTTGAGGCGACGCGGCTTCTCCTTTCGAGGATTGTGGTCCGCAGCTCGGACAGTAAGCGTATTGAGCAGTCATGCTAGATCCGCACTGAGGGCAGACGCGTTTCTCCTCGGAAGGCTTCCTGCCGAGTAGCAGGTAGAGGATGAGTCCCGCGATCGGGAGGAGGAAGGCTAGAAGAGTCCATAGGCTTCTGTCGGAGATCCCTCTCTCCTTCGCATCCCCGTAAACCCAAAGAGGGGACGCTATTGCGATGAGGGCGATTACAATGATCCATTGCAGCTCAATCAATCCATATCTCACCCGGGCTCTTCATCCACTCCGCTAGCCTCAAGCGTCCATCCAGCAGTCATCTGCGTCATTTGGTACACCAAGGTCCCTGGACGGCCAAATACATTGTGCTACCATAATGGTGTATCAAATTGTGTCTCGGAAACCCGCTTAGTGAGGGCGACATTGTGATACCAAAAAGGGACACCATCATGCTGCACGGAGTGGGGCGATTCATGAACCGACCGACCAAGACAGGGAAACGGGTCTACGACAAGTTCTTCGTGTACATACCAACGGAGATAGCACGCGATGGACTTTTCCCGTTCAAGGGAGGCGAAGAGGTCTTAGTCAAAGTAGACCCCAAACTGAAGCGGGTGATCCTGGAGAAGGCCACGTAGCTCCTCGGAGAGTATCGTCAGGAGAATGCCCACGCTTTATCTCCGAGTGCTCGATGTAGTCGGCGCTCCTAACTGCCTGTCCGAACACGCTGGTTGATAGGCTTCTTTGTTTCGTCCAATTGAGCCGGTTCTTGTCTACTTGCTTGAGGAATCTCAGCTGAAAGGACATTCTCAGTCCGACCAGCAGCGCTCCGCATTCCTCACAGTACTCGCTGTCTCTTGGTATCTTTGTTTTGTCGCCTTTTCAGACCGGTTCGCATTCGCTTATATCAAGGACGTCGAGATACCTACTCCTATGGAATCCTCAAAGGTCACTCTGACCGTTGTCCAAGTCCCCCTTGAGAGAATCAAACCGAGCCCTTTCCAGCCGCGCGAGACCAGCTTTGGAGACATCGAAGCCTTAGCACGAAGCATCAAAGAGACGGGTCTTATTAACCCGATAACGATTCGGAAGGTCGGAGACTCGTTTCACCTTGTCACAGGCGAGAGAAGATTCAGGGCCCTCAAGAAGTTGGGTGTGAAGAGAATACCATGTGTTTTGAAAACCGAGGGTCTTGACGATTTTGGGGTCCTTGGCCTACTCTCGGACGAGTCTACGATGACTAACGAACTTGCACTCGTCACAGCGTACCGTGAAAACTTGGAGAGGAGTGACTACGATCCTCTTGAGGAAGCTAGATTCTTCGATAATGCTATCCACCACCCAGAGCGATTTGTAGGTGCCCATGGGCCAAAGAAGAAGTGGACGACAAAGGAACTTGCAGAAAGGCTCAGTATCTCACCGGCTGAGATCGAGGCCCGACTGAGTCTTCTAAAGTATCCGAAAGATGTCCTAGAGAGGATAGTCAGGCTTCAGAGACGTGAGACGCCGACGTCCGGAGAACTCCCCGCCTCATGGGCTCAAGATTTGATAGGTAAATTGAACGAGGACCAAGCGGCGAAAATAGCACGTCAAATAATCAAATCACCCGATATGATCTGTCAAGAGCACTACCAAACTTGGACTCTTGACCATGTACGATTCCATATAAAGACAGCAAAAGCTCCTGAACGCCCGCTCGCACCGAAGGAAACCGTGAGGCGTATCAAGGAAGCGGGGAGGAGAGTAATCGAAGAAATCCCTGAGGATATTAGGGGTCCAATGGAGCGAACCATAGAGGCTGCGGTAAGAGCCCACAAGGAAATAGATTCCAGCATAAAACCTCGGATAGAGCAAGAATTCCGAGAGCATCCCGAACATGCCCGCCCACTAATAGTCGCCGCCCAAGGCGTTCTAAGCAAAGTTCCGGTCCTCGAATGCCCACATTGCCACACCAAACCCACACGAGTGGTATGGGAGTGTTGCAAGCAACCATTCCGAGCGTAGAGCCTTCCAAGCCTAGATGGCGATTCGTTCTACTTAGCAAACAGCTTAGGGTTCTTGAAGAGCTTTTCAGAGGAGAGAACATTCAGATCCGAGTGTCGGCTGTAAGCGGCCTCTTCACATCCCAAATACAGAAGACACCTGTACCTCATCCCGACCCAGAGTTCACTGAAACCACATACGTTTCGAGAGAGGTTACAGTCAATTGGTCCAGGGATACCTGGGATTCCGCGATGTGGCTACAGGACTTCGTGAGACAGAAAATAGATCCGCTAGGTATTGATGACCTCAGCATAGATTCCCTACAGTACATGGTCCGTGGCGACGAGGTTCTCTCTCTAGCTGGAAGATGCCAACTACTTAAGCTGACTTTCACGACTTGGAGCTTGAAGCCCGGAGTATTCGAGAGACTAAGGACCGATAGCGTTGCTATGCCAAACCTTTGGCTCTACGATCTCTTCAAAAGGGTAAAGGAGGACATGAAGAGATCGGGGCAACTTCCCCCCGAGAGTGAGAAGCGAATTAGAGATACGTTTCTCGTTCTCTCTGAAGTTCTACCCAACCAGCCTAAGGACCTCATGAACGACGAAGAAGTAATGAAAGAACTACATCCACAGGGAGCCGCGCTATTCCTGCGCGACGATGAGGTTACCATGTCGCTCAGGGAGCTGAAGAGATAGTGACCATTGCCCGACAGGAAGAAAGGCTATCCGACAAGATAAAGTCTCTAAGCACAGACTATCAGTCTAACAAAGAGTATGTTGCACAAAGGCTCACATCAATATCAAAGTCTCTCGGAGATATCACCAGACGAGTAGACGCTCTTGAGAAGTCCCTGCCCAAGGTCGAAATAAAACACTTCGAAGAAAGGTGTAGGGAGTACATCACCAAAGTCGGGGAGCTAGAGAAGGAAGTTAGAGGCATACAGAAGGATCTTTCGAGCAGACTCGACCAGCTTTCACAATCCGTATCGGGCCTCTCACAGTCTGCCATTTCGAAAGGAACTGTCGACAAGATCATGGGCGACTATCAATCTATTTCCGAACAACTTGAGGCGGTCAATGTCAATATCCAAAAGCTCGCTCGGGGCATGATGCTACTATGTGATAAAGAGATCGAGCGGGTACAGCAAGTTCGACAGGAGTTCAGAGCTCTCAAGAATGAGGTAGAGAAGAAACTGAGACTGGTCTCGTAGCCTGCATGATGTTCCTCGATCGGTCCATAGTGGAGCTGGTGCCCAATATACGCGCCTAGGCTCGGGCTGTCAGCCACAGACTTGGCAAATAATCCCCGATTGTCATCGGGGAGAGGCTTCGAAAGCGAGGCTCACATTAACCGTCGTGAGGATACCAGTTCTTCCTGTCCTTTTCCTTGTCTTTCCTTTTCTGTCCGAGTATCTGCAGTTGAACCATGGCTTCGTGCTTCTACCATGCCATCGAACATAGGCGATGTCCGATGTCACATGGATGTCCGATGGAACTAGCGGTTCGTCCACTATCGTGTAGGCTACATGATGTTCGGCTAGGAGTCTGAATGTCTGCGGCGGTGACAGCGAGGAGATGATTCTAGGCTAGAATGTGGCCGTAAGAGCACCGGTTGCTCCTACGACGAGTCTCCTTGACGATCCTTCCAGAGGCATAGAGGGCACGCATCGCCAAACTCACATGTCTTGCGTTTCAAAGGGTTCTTGGTCGATATCGCTTCTCAACAATCTCAGCGAGAGATCAGTTCAGCTGGTTAAGAAGGTACCCCGCTCCGTCCACGATCATTGCGATGCCCGCTGAGATGCCAAAATTGTCAGTCACGTAGCCGAGCAAAGCGTCCATCCAGTTGATGAATAGCTCAGGACAGCTCTGAGAGTAACGCAGGGCGAAGAACGCTATAGGCGCCGCAATCGACATAAGCCCTGTCGCCGCTGTCCAGTCGCTTATGAATCGCCCCTGGTCATCTCGCCACCTTCCGAGGTCCTCGTCATAGGTTGGATGACGTGCGAATCGTTTGGCTAATCCAAAAAGCGACCAGATGACGCCCGCTGCGATGAGTATCGTCAGTACCAGGTTTGAATTCCAGATATCCTTCGTGGATATTCCTTGGCGACACCACCCCTCTCGAAGTTTGAGCTAGGCATAGCTTGCAATAAAGCTATGAGTCATTTCTTGAGAAGAGACTCGACGATGGAGATTCAGCGAGGATCGTCGACTTTGGTCATATGACGCGGGGTGCTACGTGCGATAACACCAAGACTGATCCTTTTCAGGACTGATCGCACTCTCGACGCTGAACAGGAAAAACACGAATTTGACGACGAGACTTGCAGCCAAGAAAACTTTGAGGTTCGCTGGACGACTCAACTGAGATCGGCGCTGCCAGCTCATGTTATGGAGATCAGCGGTACGCCTTCCTTGCCTTTCATGTACGTCCACAGGCCGAACGACAGAATAGCCAAACCTACGAAGAGGCCAGGGACGTTCCAAGCCACTCTTTCCATGAGGCCAGGGCATCGGAATAGCGAACGCTCTTTCTCTGGAATGTCAGGCGGCGGTGTTGGACACTCATAGAAGTAGGTGTTCTGCACGATGCTCCAGACTGTGCCAGCTAGACTCGCAACAGCGACCACTACAATGAGTAAGCCGACCCACTCATGAACTAGGACAGATCTCGTCAACTTCCTCAGGCATCTGAAACTTTGACGAGACGCTCCTATAACACTTCACGGAGGCGCAAGCGGCGTTCATCATCTCTGAGGCGGACGTCATCAGGCGGGATACCGTGCCCACAGGCAAGCGCGACTGACGCCAACGCGATTGCCACGAGGGTTCTCACCCTCGGATTTTCCAGAGTCTTCGTCAGTTTCGCATTCTCCGTCAGGCAGACCAACCCTATTGCATTTGCCACCAGACACGGAGCGAGGAGGGGAGCGTAGAACAACCATTGAAGGAGCATGCTACGCCAGAAACGAGCGGCATCCCATATTGAGAATGCCAAAAGAACGTTGGCGAGGCATAGAACGAGAAGTGACGCGGACAGAAACCGCTTCTTGCTCAGGGAAGATTCAACGACTCCTAGAAGGAAACTGGGAAGCCCCCAGGACCCTACGAGAATCGCGATAACTGGATGCATACCTGCCGCGTATGTGCCACCCTTCCGACCGGTCATACGTGTGGACCACAAGCCTTAACCAACCGATTCCTAGAGCAACCGTAGCGGTATCATCTTCTGGTCATTCGTGTGTTCGTTCTTGTGTTGCCTCTTTCCACCGGGCATTTGTCCTCGAGCAAGGAGAGCATCGTCCTCGATTATCGTCGGCAAAGGGGGGCTTCTCCCGTTCGGCGAGAACAGCTGTGGTTGCCACACGAGTCTGGGGCTTACACCTGTAAAAGCAGTAGTTTGACAGATCCTGCACAGTAGCTGCTCCAGCTTGGGGGGCCCTTTACCCTATTCCTTCACGCCGGTCGTAAGATAGATAGACTCTTCAGACTCCAAGGGTCCGAATCCACGTGGGGATACAATGCGTCGGATATTTCTCTTCTTGACCTCGATCCTCGGTGGAACGGTTGGATACACGATCCTCTTCTCCTTGCTGTTACAATTGAAATTCATCCGGCACGCGGGGCAGACGGCCGGCCAAGAGGCCTGGCTGGTGGCTGAGGTGCTACTCGGTAGTGTTGCAGTGATACTAACCCTCACCGTAGTTGTACTAGCCTATGCGGATCGCGAAGTGTCCAAGAAACTACTCTACATTTTGACAGTCCTAGGACTTTTCCTGCTTGTGCTAACTACAGCCGCTTGGGCGGAACCATTCTTCCAACCACCCCTGGAGGTGGAGAGGTTCTATGGAGCCGGACTGATCATCGGAAATGCTCTTGTTGTGTCCAGCGACACCGTCGCATTCTACCTAAGGGTGCCGGAACTTTAGCGAGGCCAAGTAAGCTCGCTTGATTCTAGCGTCTATTGTGGACCTACGTCATTCACACAGTGGGACCAATCTACAGCGGTTCATCCAACGATGCTAGGCTTCTGGAATCCTGCTATCGTGAATCTCTCCGATTGGCCGAGACACGCGACATCAAAAGCGTATCCTTTCCCGCGATAAGCACCGGAGTTTTCGGTTATCCAATCGAGGACGCCGCCAGAATAGCGTTGAAAACAGTCCTGGACGTACTAGGGAAGACGCACAAGATCCAATTGGTCCGCTTCGTCCTACACGACTCTAACGCCCTCCTTGTACATGAGGTCTTGAAGTCTCTCACATCATCGGTATGAGCTGCACGATGCGCGTTCAGCTCCCTAGCTCCTACAACAGCTTACCTGACGCTGGCCAAAAAGAGAAGAACCTTGAAGCATAGGGTATCGGAGGCGCTCATGTATTGACTGCTCGGCATACTGTGAGAGTATCCAAGATCATTAATGCCCCTCTGAGGTTCGTCTACGATTGGTGCACTGACTTCAGAGAAGACGACAGGAAGATGATAGGATCAAGGAGAAAGAGGATAATTCTGCAAAAGACGAAACGCCGTGTCGTCTACATCTATATCTATCGACGAGGAGGCAAAGTCAGGAGCGCCGTAAACATAGTGACGCTCCAGCCGCCAAACGCTTGGCATTTGGATTCTCCAGGACAAGACTGCGACGAGATTGCTGATTATCGGTTGACAATGCTTAGCCCAAAGAAGACAAGGTTGGATATCACCTTCAAGGAGCAATACAAGATTCCTAGAGCACCATCAAGAGTGCAGGATGCCAAGGATCTGAATGAAGCCTGGGACAAGTACGTGGCTGCTCTAGAGAGAGACTACGCCCGCCGGAAATGAGCGGAAACCAGCCAGTATTCTGGGCACGAGAGTGACGGTGTCTGCTGCCTGGCAAGTTGATGACATCTCCACTACGATCACTGTTGACCAGAGAAAGCTTGGCAGCAATCCCAGGTCAACGGTAGGAACGATCACCGAGATAGAGAAAGGACGTACTCGACGTATGCGCCTCACCCATGCATCCAGGGGCGGCTAACTGCAATTGTATCGGCGATAATATTATCTGAACTTGCGCAAGTCCATAATCGTGAATTCAGAGGAGGCATAAGACAAGCAAGCGCAACTCCCGTGATCAGATGTGACTATCGCGAGTGAATGCCATGCCATGACCTTCATCCTCGTTGTATGCAAGGAGAGTGTTCTTCGGCGAGCTGTGTCGAACAGCACCCATGAAAGCCGCTACAGCTTTCCTGTACATTAGCGGCACCCTCTTGAAAGCAGCTCTGAAGGAAATCATTGGGGTGTCTTCGTCCAGCCCTTCCACAATTCGCTTCCAGATCTCAGGTCTATAGCGAGCAAAGAAACTGGCCACGAAAGTGAGCATATAGGAATCTTGGTCAAGCAGCATTCCCTGATGCATAGAGCTAGTCATCTTCCAGTGCTCAGCAAAGTAACTGTGAAGCGTCCCAAGTGATATGTCGAATGGGTATTTCCGTTCGCTCGTCGATTCTGAGATCTTGCCCGTGTCGTCCAAGAGAACAGAGGAGTACTGAGATTGAATCCCCAGAATAGCCAATAGATCTACCAGACGTGTAAAAGCACCGCTTCGATGCATCTTCACGTGAAAACCAGCAGTGCTTGAAGTCACTGAGAGACCATGAGTTCTTGGCGGATCACCATGGTCAAGAAAAGAGGCCACGAAGAATCCCCAAGTCTGCGACAATCCATAGTAGAGCAGGATTGGCTTGATCTCATCCTGAGCTTCGGTGCCCAATTGAATGAAAATGCGTCCTTGCTTCAGAAGTTGTGTCGCTCTCGTGATGTGCTCGGCTGAGGGTTGACGCACAACCGTTGGTTCCCCATCAATCAATCCGGTTTCAATCGCCTGAGCAATGCGATCAGAGAGACTTCCTTTCTCAAGAGTAGAGAAACTCCATTCGTCAAGATTCCGACTGAGCTTGTCATGTTCATGGGAGTAGAACGAGGGAAGTTCGAGGGACAAACCATAGTCATCAATTTCACTCTTGGTTATCATGAAAACGGCAGCCCCCTTGCATGCAATAATGGGGATTCCTGCAAATATGTCTAGTACTGAATGACTCCCCGAGGCTTCTCAGCATCCTCCACCCTACGGCGTATCTCTCTCTCGTGCGCGATGATTGGGCTCTCGGGTTCTCGCCGAGCCCCGCCCTCTCTTCCAAGTATTCCTTCAGGTAGGTGCAGCCTTCGTTGGAGAGGAATGTGAGGAACTTGTGCCTGCCTTTGCTCAACGTCGGTCTGACAACTATCATTGTAGGCGTCTTTGTGAAGCTGACCTTGCGTTTCTCGATTGTCAGTTCTGGAAGACCCTGAGAGCCCTTAGAATGTGTCACACATTTCGACGCGGCACCATGGTGTCTTATCGAGAAGTGATGGTGAGTATGGATGGTTCCGCCGCCTAGACCCAGCGCCCGTCAACTTCGATTCTCCCAGATGAGAGGACCGGCGTGAACGGTAACATTCTATCTCAACCTCAGATAGAGAAGCGTCAACCGCCGTGGTTAGAGGAGCTAGCGGCGCAACAGCCCACGATAACATATGCATTCTGCAATCAAGTCATATCGAAACCGTATTGGATTGGGAAACGGTAGTGTGGGTTGAATGAACCGCGGGACCTGTTGACTCGTGAGCTCGAATGCAAATCATGCGCCGGGTCCTTTCGGCCAGGAATGACCCTGCCTAGGCGTCTCTACTGCAGCGTTCAGTGTCAACGTCGGGCGCAGAACAAACGCTACCGCGAACATCAGAAGCAGATGCGAGCAGGGATATTTACCCCCGTGTTTCCGCGCAACCTTTCGGAAAAGCTACCGCGTTTGAAGGATCTCCGCACACTCTAACTCGAGCGGATTGAGTTCCTCAGCTGGGTGAGTAGTTCGGCGGCCTCCTTCCCTTTCTCTGTGAGTGAATAGTTCGATTGGATTGGTTTAGAGGCGATGATCTTCCTTCGTAGCAATCCTTCCTCGAGCAGATCGTTTAGGTTCGAGGACAGCGTGCCACGGCTCCGGATCAGCCGCTCAAGCTCGCTGTGTCTGGCTTCCCCTTTCGAGTAGACGAGGAGCAGTATCTGCACGCAGGGGGACTGCAGGAGAGCGGATACTTTCACGTCTGGCCACGCAAGGACCCAGAACTAGAGCCGCCAAAGAAGTCGTAGCACGTCTAGGCGAGCCTCGCTCGATTGGCCGAGCGCGTTAAATGCTCGTGCTAGCGATAGGCTCATTCATGGGCTACTGGCTCGTTCAGCACGACATCGGAGCGTACTGGGATCGCCCGGACGCGATCGGGTCTCTAAAGGCCCGGGCGCTCAGAGACCGAAATTTCAGGCAGATACGCAAGGGTGACAAGATAGTCTACTACGCCAAACGAAAGAGAACACTAGGCCTCTTTCAGGTATCCTCAGAGCAGTGGGTGGAACTGAAGAGTTGGAGCAAGACGCGCAAAGGCGTTCACATGGCCTACGAGATCAAACCGATCGTCAAAGCGATCTCTGAAATGGACCTCTCGGACTTCGGGATCGCAACGACCAGAGGAAAGACCGTTATTCACCTGGCAAACGAGCAGTACCGCAACATAGCGACGCAAATAGTTGGCATGGAAGACCCCGAAAACCATGAGGGAACCGTTGCTCTGTTCGCAAAACTACATAGGGCATGCGGATTTCCCAAACTAGTCAGGGTAGGCGAAGCGTACCCCGACATAATCGCAGTCGATGAGAACGGACGCCAATCCGCGATCGAAGTCGAGTTTGAGAGCGCCACCTTCGAAAGAGAACACGTGAGCGAGGCCGATAAGTGCGATCTCATAGTCTCTTGGCGAGACACCTGGGGACGAGCCGCGACAAAGCCAGTAGTCGAACTTGCCAGCATACTCTACTGAGAAGCCCTCGAGGACCGCGAGCAGCACGATAGGGTTCGCGGTTGCAGGGGGTGGAGACATTACCGCCTATCGAGTTACGGATGAGTTGAGATCATAGGAACATGGTCCGTCTTGAGGGGGCAGTTACATAGGTTTTGGATACCTTGTTCGTGCTGGGTTTTTGTATGAAGGATGCTCGTCCAAACTGTCCAGACTGCAAGATTGAGAACTGGGATTATTGCACGCCGATGGTCCAGAGTGCTGAGCTATGGCACATTGCTTCTCGTTGGGTATGCCATTGGTGCTGTGATAGTCTTGCTCTGGAGGGCGCTTCTCTCGAGTGGACGAAACTCGAAAGTCAGTTAGTGACGTAGGGTATCCCCAAGCGCGAGAGATCCCTCAAATAGATTGCCTGCAAGTAGGCTTGACGATTCAGGAAAGCTTCCAGATCGTTTAGCCTTTTGGCCTCAGGCGGAATTGCCGTGCAGACCTGCAGAACTGCGAGCCGACGAGAAATGGCGTATGTGGGCTGAGAGTGGAATCAATGAGATCAAGCGATAGATGCAAGAGAAACGCCTCCAGTCGTGACAGAAGGATTCGCACTCAACTGTCGGTGCGTGGAAATGTAGACGGCTCATCTGAGAGGTTTCAGATCACCCCCCCTTCCCACAGAACGCCAACACCGAAACCAGGGCCCGGCGGCCGGGGCTGACCCCGGCAGTGGGGCGAGCCGAGTTCCCGACATCGGATCCAAACCAATTCTGGTGCTACTGGCAGAAGCCTCATCGGAGCGCGTCGTAAAGAACTATCAAAGGCTAAAGCGTAATCAAAAGAAGGCTAGATCATGAAACTGTCCACGGTTTTCCTGGTAGCCGGGCTCATCTTTCTGGTCGTCGGGGTTGTGTTCTTCGTTGCAGCTCCCATCTTCCTCGTAACCGTCCAGCCTGCAGAGGTTTGGGAAGCTAGAAGCAACGATATCTACAAGGAATTGGTTTACAGGGTTCCCGGTTGGCAGAATGATTACTGGATCCAGCCCTACTTTCCGCCTCTCATTATTGAGGATGCGAAAGACTTTGCAGTCAGTGGCAAAATCGCGGAGTTAACAGGTCATATCTTCAACTTCTATGTCTTCAACGCATCGAACTATGAATACTGGAAAGCCGGACTGCCCTACAAGGCCTATATTGAGGGGAAGGGAACGACTCAGTACAGCTTCGAGTTCAAATCATCCAGGGATGATTACCTCTCGCTGAGGTTCGTCGTCGAGAATCCAAATCCAGCCCCTATCTATCCTGAACCTTCTGACCTAGTATTCAAGGTCTCAGCTACCATGCGGTGGCAAGAAAAGAGCTTGAAGGAGAGACTTGCTCCCTTAGCCTACGCAGCGGGCCTAAGCATGCTAGGGGTGCTCCTTACGCTTATAGGGATCGGCTTAGCTGCAGCAGGAGGAATAATACATCTTCTGAGAAAAACTCCTTCAGCACCTGTGGAACCTGTGACTGCCCTCCCGGTACACTTCTGCTCCGGCTGCGGTGCCGAGGTTTCGGGTGCGACAGAAAGATTCTGCCGGAGATGCGGGAGACGGCTATGATCTAGACATAGATTGGAGTGGAGGCTTTGAGTACACGCGCACACCCTCAATACCGATGCGGGGCCTTTGTCCATGTGCCTTTCGGGCCTGCGTACTTGCCTAGCGTCGGGTATTCCCTGTGGATCAGGACGGTCTTGTCGCCGAAAGAGGTCTCGAAGAAGACCTCTCCAAGCTTGCCGGAGATGAGCTTGTGGTAGAGGTAAGCATGCATATCCTGTTCCGAGTAGAAGAAGTATGGTGACTCCATGAATCTGTCAACCACCGCCTTGATCCCTGAAGCAACCTCACGGAAGATCCAGTCGAACTCAGGCAACTAGGATCCGACCCTGTCGCTTTCGTTCTTCTATCTCAGTCACTCAATCAGGTGGTACGCGATGCTTAAGTCTCCGCTGCGAGTTTGATGTCTGCGCTGTAGCTCGGAGGCGTCTATTCCGGGCATGCCGCATGACGGCCAGACACACGACCAGAACTATGGGGCTGGAGTAGATGATCATGAGGAGAATACCTGCGGTCAAGAGAGCAGCACCGACTGCCAGTTCGGCGTTGGGGCGGAAGATCAAGTAGACTTGGCCTGCGACATTCACGGCTCCAACCAGGGGATACAACGAGTATTTGGTCAGTTCTTTGAGATATTGATGGGTGGAGATGAGTTCAGCCGCTTGAGGGCTGAAAGAGTAGTAGAAGGGGTTGAAGACCGAAAGGAACGACTTGCCCACGGATGTAGATCCCACAACTTCATCTCTGAACTCTCTCATGAACTGAACTTGAGGTTCCAGCTCTGAGCCGTAGGCTACTGTTGCGATCAAGCATCCTGTTGTTTTCTCCTTCCATGAGATTCTTACGTCGTACTCCACCGATAGCGTTGTGGGAGCCATCCATGCACCTGTTGCCGCCACGTCGACATCCAATTCGACATCCGGATCTCCACGTTCGACGATGAAATAGACCGACTCCCTCGCTTTTTCCGGTGGGATAACAAATGAGAATTCGTATGATTCTCTGTCGTTCCCGACATAGTATGCAGAATAGGATCGGCCCGTGCTCCAGAGATCGTAGTCCTTACTATGCATGATATAGATGTTGAACCTGTGACCGTGGATCTCCGTCGCCATTCCACTAACGCTCAGTTCGCTTTCGAATCCTATCATGAGAGGTGGCGGGGAGAACCAAAACGTGTACGTGCTGAAGCTAGGCAGTCTGATGGTTTCGTCTATCAATTTCTCCTCTTTGGTTTCCTGTGCGTAGACGTTAGAAACGACTAATCTAAGGCCGTCAATCACATCTTGCCTTGTGGTGGGCAAGGACAACGTGTAGTCCGCCACGCGCTTCGCCTCTATGGCAGCTTGGTACGAGGCATCGGCTTTCCAACGTTCATAGTTGAGCTTGGTGAATGCGTAGAAGTCGAACAACCGATCGCGAAGCTCCTTGACTGTGCCGCTGACCAGAATTTCTGATGCTCCCTCCGGAACATACTTCAATGCCAATGGCCAGTAGTCGGATAGAGGATAGACCGTTGCCACCTCTTGAACGAGCATCTCCTCCTTTAGCTCTTGTGCAACTGCCAGACTGACTGCTGATTCTGGGAGATTTGTCGCCGTGTAAAGGATCATCAGAACTGAGATCCACGCGAAAAATTTCTTCATCGCAGTCATCAAGCTCACTTCAATCCGATGAAGAGTCGCGGGAACGCCGCGATTATGGGAGTTACTGGAAATAGAAATAACAATTTCGGAATGATCGCTGTTCCGGACTCGTCTCGATCGAATTGTGTTCTTGCTAGTTTGCCTCTCGTGAGCGCTGTTCTGTGCCGGGTGTCTGGGTCAGTGGGCCACAGGGAACTTCTTGATAGTCTCTAGAGCCGTCAAGGCGCCTAGCAGGGCCATAGTTGAACGACGGGATCGGCTGAAAATCAGCCCGGCTTTCTTCCAAGGTTGTTTAAATCGGCTCGTCGGCACAATAGGGCTGGGGTGAAATCGAAATGGTCGAGAGGACTGCTGAGTTTATTCTCGGGCTCATAGGCGGCATATTTGGAATATTTGTGGCTCCGAGTCTGTTCTTCTTGGGCGTGATCCTCTTGCCTTGGGGTGGTGGCATGTATCTCGCCCCTGCGGTTGGGGGAGGAGTTCTCTCCATACTGGGATTGATCGGTGCGGCATTTGTGAAAAGTCATCCGAGACCAGCATCAGTTGTGATGCTGATTAGCGGCGGGCTTGGTCTCGTAGATTGTGGATAGGTGCTCTACTGTTACTGGTTGCGGGTATCATTGGACTAATCAGGAAGGAGAAGCGAGTTGAGCCAACACCAACAACACTCACAGCACCTCCCCCTCCGGCGACCGAGCCCGGGATCATGTTCTGTAGCATGTGCGGGAAACAGATTGCCAGAGGCAGCAGATTCTGTCAGTACTGCGGAGCTAGACTGGCCTAACTTGGCAAGACTCCTGCCGGCCATGTCACGATCTTTCAGTCAGCGCTAGAGCATCTCCATGAGGTCGGCGAGTCCCCTAACCTCTGAAAGTGCTTCGACAGCAGCACCTAGGGGGGCTTCTCTGAAGCAAACGCTATTGAAACTCAAGGAAAGTGAGCGGAGCCAATGGATGAGATTCAGCAAGCGACCGACACGCTACGGTACGAGAATATCGCTCGGATCTATCGTGCAAAGGCTACGACACCCGAGAACCGATACATCAAGGGCGCTGCAGTAGATACCTGGCTCTCGAACTTTTCGAGCGTTCCAAATCCCGACAAATGATGACCTTCTCGTGTCACAGCATCGCATTCGAGAAGTCCCTGTTGCTTCAGCGACTTCAGTCGCTCGACAATTCGGTTGCCCTCTTTCTCGGGTGCGACTCCTTCGAATTCGCGAAATAGACATCAGAGCCGACAAGAGGTATCCTCTCGACTATGGGGAGGGTCAGGCTAAGGGGTTCTCTCACGCCTACGCGACCTACAAGCTTGGCCTGTTACTCTTCGCGACTGCGATCTGACTGTTTTTCTTGAAGCCTAGAGATATTTTCCGACGAAGAAACTCGTGATCGAAGCTAGTAGTGTCTGCCATACGCGGCTCGTACTGTCTATGAGGCTACTCTGAGACGCTGTTGGGTTAGGTAGGCTGATTACCAGCCAACAGTGTGCAAAGAAGAAGAACAGCATCAGTCCCGTCAAGCTCACGACGGCAAGCTTGAAGCGACGCGACACCGTTCGTTTGCTCAACGGTCGTTCACACCATCGTATCCCGCCGTGAGCCCACGAGTTCTACTTGTGCTGCTTTTTCCCTACTTGATTTCTTTCCAGTAGCTTTCCAGTCTCGACGGATATTACGCTCTCTTCAAATGGGTGAAGATACGTTTCCTTGATGATGGTGAGAAAGCAAAGAAGGCTCATAGCTAGGCTAACCCAATATGTTTTGATTCTCTGCGCTTATGTACCGTTTCTATATAAGGTGTACAACGACGTTGGACAGGCTTCTTCTTGTACAAGGACTGTACAACGACGTTGTAGAGGCTTCCGCATCTCGAAATATGAACGCGCATAATGTCTTGCGGCTTGTCTGATGAAATCGAGCCATCTGTTCGCGCCTAGTTGTATTGGAATAGCGGCCATCTCTGCTGACGTATGATTATCGCAAACTTGTCGGCTACGTGCGAATCAGTAAGACCCGATGGTTTGCGCGCTCTACCCGAGGATCTGATCCGTCGTGCCTTCCATCAAAGTTGCATGCACCGAGACGATGCACATCTTCTGCAAGACATGCCAGACAGCCTACAAGGCACAAGCACCGAATGAATCGCTTCCACAGCCGGTCGTTGACACCTTCCCGCGAGATCATAACGATCATCGGGTCCGCATCGAAGCCCGAGTGCACGTGAGGAAGAACTGACATCATGACTGCCGTGGCCGACTTCTGGTGGACGCTTCGAGGACTGTTCGCTCGTCTCTCAGACCTCGCGCATCATTTCACATGGTCCACGCTGAACACGGCGGTCCGCGAGACCGTTGCAGTCATCCAAGCCGAAAGGCCTCCTGAGGAGAGTCGACGGATCCGCTGGGTCACGATGGGCGATGAGAAGGTCTGGACAGTCTGCGTCGAGAACGCGGATAGATACTCGCTCGATGAGCCGCTGCCTGAGATGCCTGCACATGTGATCCGTCTCCATGAGGTACCTCCAAGTTACTGATCGAGCTACGTCCAAGGTCGTCCGAGTGCGACATCTGTGAGTTAGCCAAGCCGTCATGCTAACGGAAGTGTTAAGCTCTAGAAAGGGGAAGAGGTTAGTAGGTTCATTGAGAACTGTGAACCTGCCGGCCACGACCCTCCTAGGCGTGTTGTTGATGAGGGAAAAGAAGGGCATCCATTGTGGCAATGTGGTTAGGCTTCCTCTTGCTCTGCTTTGCGTGTTGTTGCTCGTACTCGCGCTGCCTGACGCTCAAGGAGGCGCATGGATCGCCAAGGCTTCTCCTCCCAGCCCTGGATACGGGGGATTCGGGGAAGCAGTTATCGGCACCGGTGATAGCGTATATGTCATACGCTGTCACGATAGGGGCAGCTGCCAGTTCTGGCACTACAATGCCTCAAGTGACGGATGGACCACGATCTTGACGTGGACTCCTGATGATCCAATTCCACGGCTCAAGAGTGGCACAGCGGTGACATGGGATGGCGGCCATTACATGTACACTCTTCTTGGTGCCGCTTACGAGGACAAGGGCACGACTGCTAGGTACTACTTCTACCGTTATGATGTCTCCACGAGCCTCTGGACTCAATTGGCCAACACGACTCACGCTCAAGGAGCAGGCAATGCCATAGCATGGTCGGGATACGACAACATGGTCTATGTTGTGCTGGGCAGCATTGAACATGGTACGGGCTTTGCCCGTTATCATCCCAGCAGCAACACTTGGGAAACTTTGGGCTTCAACCCCAGTTGGACAGTAACTGACGACGGAGCCTCCTTGGTTTGGACCGGGGGAGAGTATCTCTACGCACTGCGAGGGGAATGGGATGAGACTATTCCGCAGAATGACTTTGCCAGGTATCATATCACGACTGAAACGTGGGAGAACATGAACCCGATTCCGGAGAGCGACGGTGTTGGGGACGGAGCCTCCTTGCTTTGGGCTAACGAGTACTCCGATTACATATTCGCTCTTGGAGGAAACGATGTCACGGAAAGCCCGGGATATGGTTTCTATCGCTACACTATCTCAGGCAACAGCTGGACGGCACTGGAGCAGCTTCCCTATCCCGTAGGCTACTACGTCGGCAATAGGCTGGCATTTGCTGGCGGGTACATCTACTACTGGCAGGGCGCTCCCTCCACATGGAGCGGCGGAGGCAATGCATTCTGCTCCTATACCATTGATACTATCACAACGACCACAACTACCACACATGCAACGACCCCGACGACACAGGCAACCACCACCCAATGGACCACAACTACTCCACACACAACCACGTGGACAACGCAGAGTCCGACCACGTCAACTGTGATTCAAACTTCTAGCCTAGGTTTGGGTTTTGCGCTGGTCGGAATTGGAGCTGGCGTTGCTGTCGCGTTGGCAGGGTTTGGAGTTGCCCTCACGAAGCCGATGAACTATTGTCGATACTGTGGAAAGCGTGTTGCACGAGATTCGAGGTATTGCCAGTTCTGCGGCAGACAGTTGTCTTAATGGCGACTCCATTTCTGCATCGTTAGTGTTGTGGCAAGGTCATAATGCAGATCTCCCAAATGAGGAGTGATGAGGGCATCCCATAATGCGGCTGCTGAAAGTTCCACTATCAGACTTGCGGCATAGAGCTTGCCAAGTCGCCTGAGGTTGTGGATGGAGTGGTGAATGCACTGGAAACATTGAAGAACCGCAAATCCGATTTGGGGAAGAAGCTAGAGCGGAAGCCTTGTTGCTGGCAACTGGCCCGCTACGATTGCCGTCATGCGTCTACCCGCCTGTCCAGTTCAGCGAAAAACATAGCCGTACCGGATCTCGTATTCCCGGGTAGTCCTCTGAATCTCAGACAGCCGCTCTCTCATGCTCATCACAGGCAATTTTGCGCCGAACATTTCCCACCGATGCGATGGTTGGTCAAGATTGTAGTTCACTAACTTCTTCAGGGCTTCCAGCGCAGCCGATCGGTTGCGTGTCAGGCATATGGCGAGAACATCCGCTTGTAGCTCCTGATCCTTTGTGAGCGAGGCTTCAAGAGGCAGCTTACCGAATATCGCTGGCATAACATTCACAAACTCGACTAAGAGCTTCAGCCACACAGCTTCCTCATCTTGCGCAGCAAGAGCGTCCAGCAGAGTCCGAGGCAATTTCGCAAGGACTGAAACCGGAGAGTGGTTGTAGAAGATGTGCACAACCTCGTGAGCCAGAATGAAATCCAGTTCATCTTTTGACATGTGCGGAGGATTCTGAGGATTTGCGATCCTTGCGTTGATGAGAACCTCGCCAAAGGGGCAGTTCGATATGTTGAGCCCCCGCGCACCTGCGACCACGGACTTCTTCTTGACGATTCGTACCTTCACGCCGTGTCTTTGGATTCCCAGTTTTCGCAAAAGGTCGTCGACAGTCTGTTGAAGGGACTCAACCATGCTTGTCATCAGTGAGCTGCGATTTCCCACTCTATTAAACGTTCGACTGCAACTCACGCTCGGAACCACAACTTATCGACTATGACAGAGGACTAGTCGCAACGATTCTCCTGCCCAGCCGCCGTTCTCAGGACCGGTGCCCGCAGAAGTTTGAGTCCCTTCATAGACGCTAAGTGGGCTGACCAGAAGCCCGTTGGTCTCGAGACTTGCTCGCCCCATGAGAGGATCTGGCCCTAGAGCTCCATGGCCGACAATTAGGTCGTCAACCTTCCCAGAAGTCACGAGAGTGTTGAGGTCCTGATTGCTGCAATAGTCCAAGGCCACGCACACAACCTCAGACTATGAGCTTGTCCAAGGCAATTTGCAAGAAATCTGCTGCCGGACGATTATCAACGTATATGGGTCGTATTCGGAGTTTGCCTCAGGTTCTCTCGTCCGCCCCCCCCACGGGCCACCCTGGTCAGCACGCGCCATGCGGGTCCGCCTGTTCTCCGTCGGTCGGCGCTGACTAGCTCGCATTGCAAGGAAGCCTGCTGCAACGGTGACTGCAATGACAAACGCCGGTACAGAGTATTCGGGCACGTTCATCGTGTTCGGTGTTGACGTGGCGAACACCCAGCTGTCTGAGCCGTCGGGGGAACGTTGCCACGTTCCCGAATCATGTGCAGTGTCACTCTTGCTTGGTGTCTGATCGACCAGCTGACCCTGAGCGTTCAGGAGCACGAGAGAGTCAGTTTCGGAATCAATGAAATCGCCAAGGAACTGCAGGAACCAAAAGCCATTCGGCGCTAGCGTCGTCCCCGTGGGGATCGTGTAGCTGCTGACGTCTCCATGCGTTGTGTAGATCACCCAACCGCTTATGTCGACGGAAGATGAGGTTGGATTGAAAAGCTCGATGAACTGTGGCTGACCGCTTGGTGGACTCTGCTCGAACTCGTTGATGACGACATGATTGAGGATTGAGAATGTGGTGGAAGCCGACGTTCTCTGAGCACTCGTTGCAGTTTCTGTACTAATCCCAACAGTGAGCATGACAAGCACCCATTTCGCGATCGGTGGAGTAGACGAACTGGTGCCCGTCACATTCAGGGGATAGGTCCCCGCCGGCGTTGTTGAAGGCACCATCACGGTGAAGATTGAAGTTGCGCTCCCTCCCGGCGATGGTACGGGCGAGGGAGGCGCGAACGTATAGCTTGCTTCAGGAGGCAGACCTTCGACCGCGAGCGCAACGGGCAAGCCTGAAGAGTCAAAGGGCCTCACGGTGATCACGAAACTTGCCGACGTCCCTTGAGGAATTGAGGCCGAGCTTGGAGTAGCCCTGATGAGACTCGGGGACGGTCGGTGGACGAACAAGTTCCCGTAGAGATGACGCACCGCGTAGTAGCCGTTCTCGCCTACTACGGATTTGGTCTGTTGTTGCGGATGGAAGGCGACCCCTTCGACTATCCCGTCTCCATATTCGAAGTAGAACGCAAGAATCGCGTACTGGTCTCCCAGAGGCCCATAGCTTTCCGAGTCGGCGAGTATTCGAACATCATTGACCTTTGTCGAGGGTATCGAGGACACGACGTATCCAGCCGATTCAGTGAAGACGCTGATCCCCTCCGTATACGGTGGAGCGTCGTAGTATTGGCTCTGAAACCCGGGGGAGAACAGGTCGGATGATCCATACTTCCTCGGAGGATTATGCACGAAAGTGTTCGTAGCGTTTGTCACTCTGTCCATAGGCTGCGGGCCCCACAGTGTCACGTATCCTGGAAAAGTAGAATCCAAGTCCTTCAATGCGATGTCAGTGAAGATCACCTCATTGCCTGCGTCCACGTGGCTCCGGATATTCTGCGCAACCTGCGAGGGGATGCTGCCAGACCAACCGTAACAGTCCACTACAATCAACGAGTAGTCGAATACCTCTCCGGGATTTGCCGCGAGATCTTCACGAGTTGTGATGTCGTACGGGATCTTCATCTCGTCGAGCGTCATGTCGGTTCGTCCCCACAGTCCCTTGACTACTAGTATGCTCGTCGGG
>Ga0315314_1000997_pt1 | contig 27122 bp, 20 predicted proteins | sample TDP9_MG_FD_203631 | JGI IMG/M metagenome (GOLD analysis project Ga0315314, IMG submission 203631) | Freshwater sediment microbial communities from Lake Towuti, South Sulawesi, Indonesia - TDP9 | ecosystem: Environmental > Aquatic > Freshwater > Lake > Sediment | place: Indonesia: South Sulawesi... | reverse complement strand
TTAGCCACACGACTCCCTTCTAAGAATGATAAATAACTCGTGACGCTGTCTGTACGCTTTTTATGAAGACTCGCCCCAAATCATTCGAATCCGTAAATTCTTCTGTGTCCTTTCAAGAAAATTGGATGCGGTTTAAATCCTTGTATCTTAGGGAGCCTGATTTTCTTTTTTGCAAAGCGACTTATCTCTTCATAGTTGGCATCATTTTTGATTCTATCCTCAATAACAATCGAATAATCATCTTTCAAAGAGAATAAGCCATTATCGAATGCCCAATGATGTAGCTTACAAAGTGCAATGCCGTTTCTTAAATCGTTTGCACCGTTTTTCTTTTTAGGGTAAATGTGAGAAGATTCGACTTCTGGATACTTTGAGCTAGTAAATCTTTTCTTTCCACAGACAGCACAAGCAAACTCATAAATCTCTTTCACTTCGTTACTGAAGGCAGTATCTCTGGCTTTCCTTCTTGCTTGGGTAAAAGATGATTTTTCGGTCAAGCTTGGTTCTTTCTGAGACTGCTCGATGATTTCCTCCATTTCATGCGAGGAAACAATACGATCATAGTCTTCTTCAAATATTGCGTGGATGCTACCTTGCAAATGGCTCCCCCAATTATCCAAAGTCTTTACAAATCGTAAGGTCTGCAGCAATTGCTGAATAGGCAATGGATCATCCCATAACTCAACTTCTTCAAGTTTTACTCCATGGTTAGCCTGAAAGAACGGACCATGATCAAATCTCTTTTTCTCTTCTATTCCCAACTTGGAGTATTCTGAAGCTAAGGTGCATGTCCCCAGAAATTTCTGCCCATGTTTGCCCGCCAAATAGAAAATAACAAAATCGCCTTTTTTCAATCTGTTTCGATTTGCCGCATTTTCTCGAATCCCCCAAAATGCATCCGACATGCGCTGCTCGTATATTTCTCTCGCTTTGATCCTCTGTTTTCCTATTTTAGCATCCTTCACGGGGAAAATCCAATAGTTCGTCAATAAAATTTTCTCCTTAATATTCAATGAGATATTCCACTCTTAATATTTCAGCGCGGAACAAAATCTTTTTTGGTTGGGTGGTTTCCTAATGTAGCCTGTTTCAAAAACATAAGGTTAAAAACCACCAATGATGATGAACTATAGACAACACTCATCATCAACACGCGCAAACACAGCGTCCATGAAGTTGTTTTCGGTTTCACAGTCTAGTGCGCAGCATTGCCAGCTTGAAGTTCGAGCGCTTTAACCAAAATATCCAAATAGTGAAAGCATGCAATAATGTAAATCTCAAAATGATAGTGATGGAAGATGAAGGGTTGGGCAGGCAAGATTTTAAGAGTAAACTTAACAAAGCGAAAAACAGCAATACAAGAGTTCGACTCCAAATTCGCGTTGAATTGGCTGGGTGGAAGAGGCTTCGCCGCAAAGATTCTTTGGGACGAGTTGAAACCTGGCGTAGATGCTTTCTCGCCTGAAAACAGGTTGATATTGGCGTCTGGTCCTTTAACTGGCGCTTCGTTGCCGAGCAGCGGCAAACTCGTCGTGGCGGCTAAGAGTCCGTTGACAGGCGGCTACGGGGACGGCAACATCGGCACATGGGCTTGTGTTCAACTAAGAAAGGCAGGATATGATGCTGTGGTCGTTGAAGGTAAAGCAGACAAACCCACAGTTATCAAGGTTGAAGACGACAAGACAGAGTTCCTAGACGCCAAAGACTACTGGGGACTCGGCACTTTTGAAACAGAGAAAGACCTCAAGAAGAAATACGGCGACGTCACAGGCGTCGTAGCAATCGGTCAAGCTGGAGAAAACAAAGTAAAATATGCAAACGTAATCTCAGCAGAGGGCAGAGGAGGAGGCAGACCTGGAATCGGCGCTGTCATGGGCTCGAAGAATCTGAAAGCTGTGGCAATTAAGGGAACCAAAGAGCTGCCAGCCGACAACATGACGGAACTCAAGAAACTGGGCCTTGAGGGCTACAAGGAGGTTTTGGCTAAACCCAACTACAAGTTCTGGAAGCGACAAGGCACCATGTCAACCATCGAGTGGAGTCAAGAAAACAGCGTTTTGCCAACATGCAACTACAAGGAAGGAGTTTTCGACCAAGCGGATGCCATCGGAGGCTTTGCAATGGAAAAAATGAAAATCTCAACGCGCGGATGCCCACAGTGCAACATGACCTGTGGCAACGTGATAACAGACACCGATAATGAGCCTGCCGAGTTAGACTACGAAAACGCGACTCTGCTAGGCTCTGACATAGGCTTAGGTGATTTGAAGAAGGTTGCCCATCTCAACCGTTTGTGCGACGATTACGGTGTCGACACGATATCTCTGGGTAATGTGATAGGCTTCGTCATGGAGGCTTCGGAGAAAAAACTCATCGACTACAAAATTGAGTGGGGCGACTTTGAAAAGGCGAAGGCACTGACGGAAAACATCGTTTATAGAAAAGGTAAGATGGGAGCACTCCTAGCTGAGGGAGTGCGCCACGTCTCGGAAAAAATCGGCAAGGGCTCTGAGAAATGGGCGATGCATGTAAAGGGATTGGAAATCTCAGCCTACGATTGCCACACAACTCCAGCCATGGCATTAGCATACGGAACAGCTGCGTCTGGAGCGCATCACAAAGACGCTTGGGTCATATCTTGGGAGGTCAAATACGGACGCGAAACTTACGACGAAGCCAAAGTCGACAAAGTGATTGAGCTTCAGCGCATCCGAGGCGGAATGTTTGAAGCCTTAACCACGTGTCGGCTACCTTGGGTTGAAGTTGGCTTCGAATTAGACTGGTATCCACGCTTCATGAAAGCCGCCACAGGCATGAACATAACATTAGAAGACATGTACAAAATCGCCGACCGAACCTACGCCCTAATCAGAGCGTTCTGGGTGCGAGAATACGGAAAACAATGGAGTAGCGCTTTGGATATGGTGCCTGCCAGATGGTACACTGACCCGTTAACCAAGGGTCCAATGAAAGGCAGAAAACTCGACAAAGCAAAATATGAAGCCATGCTGCAAACGTATTATAAGAAACGTGGATGGGACAGCCGAGGCATACCCACAAAGTTAACATTAACCAGACTTGGACTGGCAGATGTGGCTAAAGAACTCGGTAAGTATGTGCAGTTAACGGCTTAGACTCCCGCTCTCTTTTTATTTTTGTCTTTGACAGTTTTCCTCTAATTATTGATTTCAACACAGCAACGTTTAAACACATCAACAACCACATCGCAGAGAAAAGCAGAAGCGAACACTCTTGCAACTCATTGAAGTACTGAATGCCCTCTGGCAAGGCTTAATCCAATACGGCTACTTCGGGGTCTTTTTAATCAGTTTCATCGGGACCGCCTCGATAATCGTTCCAGTTCCATACACCTTAATAATTTTCACGCTTAGCACAACTGGTCAATGGGACCCCATTCTACTTACAATCGCTGGAGGCATTGGCTCTGCAATTGGTGAATTCTCGGGATACGCTTTAGGATATTTTGGAAGAAAAATCGTGAGTGAAGAACGCCAAAGAAAAATGACCTACTTGGTTAAACTGTTTGACCGTTATGGTCCGCTTGCCATCTTCGTCTTCGCCTTGACTCCGTTACCTGATGATGTATTGTTCATACCGTTAGGGATTTTGCGCTACAAATTTTATAAGGCGTTTATACCTGCTCTCATCGGAAAAGTACTCATGATTTTCCTTTTAGTTAATTTTGGCAAAATATGGGGCAACATCTTAATACAATTATTTGGCGACAGCGGAAACCTTTACGGAATGATAGCCACAACCGTATTATTAATCATTGTTATAATCGCCTTATATCGAATCGACTGGGAAAAAATGTTCAAAAAATATGTTGGTGAACGAGAGGAAGAGGCGAAAAAGAAGATTGAGAGTAATAGCCGACCTCCACATTCACAGTAGATTCAGTAGGGCTACAAGCGAAAAAATGTCCATCGCCGAAATCACACGGTTCACCAGAATAAAAGGCTTGAACCTAGTCGGTACGGGCGACTTCACCCATCCTAGGTGGCTCGAAGAACTCAAACAAGAACTAGTGGAAGTTCCAAACACAAGCCTCTACAAACCAGTCAAAGAACCAAAGTCTCCCATTCATTATATGATTACATGCGAAGTGGCAACAATCTTCACGTTTGAAGGCGACATCAAAAAGATTCACCACGTCATCTTGACGCCGAGTTTAGAGACAGCGGCTCAAATCAACGACCGCTTAACACGTTACGGCAACCTAGCCAGCGACGGCAGACCCACCCTCGACATGACTGCGCCTCAACTCGTCGAAGAAATAATGCAAGTCAGCAAGGAAAACGTAGTCATTCCAGCACACGCATGGACGCCGTGGTTCAGCCTCTTCGGCGCCTTCAGCGGCTTCGCCCGCATCGAAGACTGCTATCAAGACACTACCAGACACATTCCAGCCCTCGAGACGGGCTTATCTTCGGACCCACCCATGAACTGGCGTTTAAGCAGCCTCGACAGGTTCGCTTTGGTTTCAAACAGCGACAGCCACAGCCACTGGCCATGGCGAATAGGCAGAGAGGCAAACGTCTTCGAACTTGAGAGATTAACCTACGATGAAGTGGTCGACACCATACGCAAAAAAGACCCTAGTCGGTTTCGATATACCATCGAAACCGACCCAGCCTATGGCAAATACCATTGGACTGGACACAGAAACTGCAAGGTCTCGTTTTCGCCTGAGGAAGCCAAAAAGTTCGGCAACCGTTGCCCTGTCTGCCGCAGAAACCTCACAAAAGGCGTGGAGCAGCGTGTGGAAGAACTCGCTGACAGACCAGCCAGTTTCAAGCCAGAGAACGCAATTGGCTATAGGCATCTTTTGCCCCTATCAGAAATAATCTCTACAGTTTTGGGCGTTACTTACCCAAGCGTCCAGAAAGTGTGGGAAATCTACAATGCGCTTATTGCGAGGTTCGGAGACGAATACGCTGTGCTCATCGATGCGCCAATTAATGAGATGTCAAAGATTGTCGACCCTCAAATCGCTGAAGCCGTGGTTCGAGTAAGAGAAGAGAAAGTTAAAGTAACACCTGGCTACGACGGAGTGTACGGTCAACTTGTAATCTTTGAGGAGCAAGAAAAACCGCCAAAAAAGCCGGAGAAGGTTAAGCAGCATAGCCTTGCTGACTTTATGTGAACGATTTGGCTGGATGACAAGTTTTAAAGCCGAACTCTACTCAATTACTGTTTCTCAAAATTAAGGTGAATTTATCATGGATTACCGCAAACTCATTGAGTTGGTCCCGTCTGCAAAGCGAGAAACGCTCTCAGACAAGCTTGTCGATTTCATTCTCACGTCTAAGAATGATGAGAAAATGCCAAGTCAACTCGCAAACACGATACTTCATTATTGGCAGCAAGATGTGCTCGAGAGCGAGTCTGGGTTGACCGTTTTGTTGGAAGCCGCGTCGTTGCTAGAACCCGAGAAAACCATTGGAGTCTTCACTGAATTGGAATTAGCAAATATCGCTGACCAAATTAGGGAAGGGTTGAAATCTTAAAGGGAGGTGTCAAAAATGGTGAAGTTTGGAATAGAATTTGTTCCCCGTGAGCCCTTCTGGAAAATAATTTACTACACGATTCAAGCCGAAAGAGGTGGATTCAGCAATCTATGGGTAACCGATCACTTCAACAACCGCAATGTGTACGTGACGCTCTCGACGGCGGCAATCTACACCAACAAGATAACGTTTGGTTCTGGAGTAACCAACCCGTACATGGTTAATCCCGTTTTCACCGCGCAAGCAATTGCAACCTTAAACGAGCTGGCTCCTGGCCGCGTCGTGTTAGGCATTGGTGCAGGAGACAAAACCACGTTGGAAAGCGTTGGAATGGAAATGCAGAAACCCTTAGCAGCGGTTCAAGAAGCAGTTGAAATTTTCAGAAAAATTACAAGTGGAGAAAACGTGGTTTACAAAGGAGAAGTGTTCAAGACCGCAGGTGCCAAGTTTCTGTTCAAACCGAGGGGAAGAATCCCTGTGTACGTTGGGGCTCAAGGTCCAAAGATGCTGGAGTTGGCTGGAAAAATTGGCGACGGCGTGCTCATCAACGCTTGCCATCCAAAAGATGTTGAATATGCTGTGAGTTGTGTGAGAGAGGGCGTTAATGCAGCGGGTAAGAAATTCAATGAAATTGACGTTGCTGCGTACACTTCGTTCTCTGTGCATGAAGACATAAAGAAAGCCAACAAGGCGGCGGTGCCTGTGGTGTCGTTTATTGTAGCTGGCAGTCCGCCTCAACTCTTGGAGAGACACGGAATCGACGTGAAAAAGGCAGAGGAGATTAAAGAGGCTCTAAAAGCTAACGACTGGGGACGAGCCTTCAGCGGAGTGACGCCAGAAATGATAAGTGCGTTTTCTGTGTGCGGCACCCCAGACATGTGCATCGAACGCATCGCTGAACTGTTAAAGTCAGGCATCTCTCAGTTCGTCGTAGGCTCACCCATAGGCTCCAACGTAAGAGAAGCCATAAACTTGATCAGCGGAAAAATAATCCCTCACTTCAAGACTTAAATCAAGCCGTGCCTGCACATCGTTCGAAAGAAGAAGCCCTAAGATTTCGCTACTTCTTCTGAGCAAACACAAGTAGGTTTGTCATTCGAAGCAATATTTGACTTTTTGGAACTCTGCCACAAATCTTATTACTTCTGGTTTAACCTTCTGGGGTTTCTCGCCATCGTTTACTACTCTCTTGATAAACTCAGCAACTTTTTGCATTTCCTTCTCTCCCATCCCTCTTCGAGTTAACTCGCACACGCCAAGCCTAACACCACAATCAACAATAATATTGGCTTCTTCCAATTTCTTAGCCACCACTTTGCCTTTCTTGTAGCCGCCATAGTCGAGAAACACTTGATGCGACTTGGTAAATCTAAGAGCTGGGCACGCGACTGGAAAGTTCGATTCAGCCAACGCTTTGGCTAATGCTTGAGAGTTCTTAACAACCTGCATGGCATACGCTTTTCCAAACGCTTTCATCTCAGCCAAGGCCAAAGCCAAAGCTGCAATCCGATTCCAATGGGCGTTATCAACGTACTTGGGATGAATTCGTCGCTTTATGATTTTGCCATGTTCTCGGTCAGCCAAAATTATCCCGCCTTGCGGTCCAAAGAAACTCTTATGCGTTGACCCGAACAGCATCGAGGTTCCTTCACGAATCGGGTCTTGAAACTTTTTTCCAGCTATCAAACCCAAAACGTGAGAACCGTCGTAGCCAACGTGCGCGTCAACTTCGTGCGCCACCTTCGCCAACGCCTTCACAGGATGCGGAAATAGAAAAAGGCTTGCTCCGAAAACTATCATACGAGGTTTTTTCTTTATCACCAACCCCACTGCTTTTTCCACGTTAATGTTCATGTTTTCCTTCGAAAAGGGAAACCCAACGGCTTTGAGTTGAAGAAAACTTGGGATACCTCGTTTCCAAATTCCTGGATAACCACCATTGCTTGCAGAAACACACAAAATAGTGTCATTTGGCTTTGTAAAAGAAGAGAGCACTGTTAAGTCGGCGATGTGACCCGATAGTGGGCGCAAGTCAGCAGTTTCTGCGCCAAAAACATGCTTTGCCAGTTCTTCGCTGTGTTGTTCAATTTCGTCTACGAAGTTCGTGCCCCTGTAGAACCCATCTCTTGAAGTGTAGCGTTGCCCCATGTCAGAAGACAGAAGAGAGCGAACCATAGGACTCATGACGTTTTCTGAAGGAATGAGATTGAGTGAGTTTTGACCGCGCCACCGCTCATGCTTCTCAAGCAAGGAGATTATCTTATCCATCTTGCAAAGCACTCCAACCTAGCAGAGAGCAAAAAACGTCTTTTGAAAAATGAATAAACAATCAACCCCATCACTGAATCCTTAATGATTCTTGAGCGCCTATATAAGATTCTGCAGAGGGGCGTTCAACTCATCAAAGATGATGTACGAATGCGTGCGGTCACTTCAAGTAATTTATCATGTATTACTGTAATCTGAAAACGTGAAGCTTTATTTTTCTGTTGCTACATTCTAAGACTAGCGAAGGATCGAGTGCATTGCTAAGTCGGGAAGAGCTAGAGCAGATTCCGAGGCATTACCGTTGGCTCGTAAAGTTGCTTATGAAGTTTCCAAATCCAAGTTTTCCCTATTTCGTTTTGAGAAGGTTACCTGAGATTGAGGGAGTTTACTGGGCTGTAGTTGTGCCATTGCTTTTGATAGTTTATTTTCTCTTTAGTATTTGGTTTGTTGTTTTTCTTTCCATGCATGTTGTTTTTCCTTTTAATCTTTTGCTGGGGTTGTTAATACCATTCATAATTTTTGTTTTCTTCTTGCGTATTCAGCTCGAAAGAACAGTCCTCTGGTGGAAAAACATCCACAGTCCTCAGAAGGAAGAGTGGGATGTCTCTAAAGCTGTTGAAGAGCTCGCCAAACTCAGAAGAGAGAAGAGACAACGAGAAACCCAGGGCGCTAAGAAATAGGTTTCAATACAGGGAAAAATGGTAGTAGGTAAGAGAGTAACAAATAGGCCTGCAAGTTTGATTGAGGAAATGAAGCTTGTACGTCGCAGTCGTTATTCTCCATTTTCCCGAGTTAGGTTCATTATTCCATTTGCAGAGAGCATGTCTACTTTGGGTTAATTAAAATTGAATTACCTCAATAATTCAAATGCGTTGTAAGAACAAATCACTAGAATAACATTAATGTGCGCTTCTCCGAAGCGTGTGCGTGGTCCTCTTCTTCAAGGTGGTTTTACGTTTAGGGTTTCTTAATCCAATTACTGATATTATCACGCCCGATACTCCTACAATCACTCCTCCTGGAAGAAAAGAGCTATATGGATATTCTGTCACTGTGGTTTGCTTAAAAATTGCCAAGGAGGCTGGAGGGTAGTCTCTCGGTGGAAAAATTTTCTCTTTAGGCACATTTACAGTGTACAATCCGTCGTCTTTCACAATTCCACCAATTCCGCCATATTTCTTAGTTGTTGCATTGTATAGCCTTGTTGAGTCAAGTCCATCTTGCTTAGTTACGTTGATACTCCAAAACATTATTGTCGAAGTTGACGAGACAAGCCTGAATGCAACCTCAAATTCTGTCACATTACCCACAGGGCCTTGAACGTCGACATATACATATAAGAGACCTATACTGGTATCCTCATCGGATGGGTCGAAAAGGCCCATCGGCCAATCACCACCATATCGAAGTTCAATTGCGATTTTATCGTTTTTTTGTAGATTAGCGGAAACACTCCACTCTTGAGTTGTCTTGGAGATCTGTGATGCAACTGGCCGGGTTTGACTGGCGCTAAAACTCGAGGCAAGCAAGACGCCTGCGATCAACATGATTACCCCGAGAACAACAATCCATTTCCTTATATTCTCATCTCCATATTTTTCACATCTAATCTCCTATTAAAACTTTAAGGAATAAGAAGCCACAATTTTGGAATGTATCACTTGGATGGATCTTTAAGCTTTAACCCATTCTTGGATTTATTCTTGCTTACTTATACTGCTCTTCAGCGAATTTGCGCATTCCAATATAGACAGAAAATGATAAATACCTATTAAAAATTCTAAATTACTACTTCAAAGTTTGATAAGTGGTTCAAATGAGAAATGACCGAAAGCGCATTCTTATTCTCTTTCTTTTGGGCTTTTATATCGTGGGTCAAAGTTTCGTGTTTCCGATGTCTGTATCAACCTCCTCGCAGTCTTTACTTGCTGCATCTGATGGTGGAACTGACGTGATTATTTTACCTGGGGAGACTCGAACATACGAAGAAGGAAACTTTGTTGTTAACGGAAGCATTGTTGTTATCGGCGGAACGCTTGCCTTGCTGAACGCAACATTGAAGATCCTTCAGTCAAGCGCTTTTCAATACAATTTGACTTTCATAGATGGATTTCTTGAAGCCACAAACTCCAAATTAACTTCAGAATATAACTTCAATATTTACTTTTATGGAGAGAGTTTCATGAAAGCTTCTGAGCTAGATTCGGGGCTCAGTCGTCTCTTCTTTAGAGATCGCTCAAAAGCAGATCTGAGCGGTTTCTCTACAAGGGGTTTTCTGCGTGCCTATAGCTCTACTGTCTTAAATATCGCTGATTCTACGCTGAATCCTGCCTTAAGAGATCTTAGTAAGGAGACAGCTGTCTTAGAGACTCGCGGCTCTTCAATTGTGGCTATATCCAGAACAACCATGAGAGAAGCAAGCAGCTATGATGCTTCCACAGTCTCCATTTCGGATTCGAACATTCTTTATACATCCCTGCCTTTGCGTGTTTATAATTCTTCCAGAGTCACCATGAAAAATTCAAAAGGGCAAGTGGTAATAGAGGGTCATGATTCTTCGTCCGTTTTGATTTTTAGTACATCTCTTAAACGCTTTTTGGCGTTTGACGCTTCGCTTGCGTCACTTACTGACTCAACAATAAGTGAGGGCTTGAGTGCCTATGGGCTCTCCCAAGTTTTCGTTTATAATTCCCAAGTTGCTGACGAAGTAAGCCTTTCGGCATACTTAGCGACATATGATTCAACGGTTGTTTGGATTTTTGGAACAAAGATAAAAGGGTTGTTTAGTACGAATGGGGCATCTAAAGTTACCGTGACAAGTTCGGTTCTAGAATCACTGAATGTTGATGATTCTTCTTCTGTAATTTTCTCTAAATCTCAAATCGCATCCTTGTACGGTTTGGGTGACCATAGTAAAATATATCTTTCTGCTTCTAATGTAACCTCACTGCACCTCTTTGCTTCTTCTTATTTATCTCTCGTGGATTCCTCGGTAGCTCTGCTGCGTACTCACCAATCTTCAACGGTCTCTGCTTTGCAATCCGTAATAGAAGATATTTATGTCTATAATCGCGAGGTGACCGGTTCCATTGCAAATCTTAATTTAGGCAAGTTCTCTAGCTGGAACTATTATGTAAATGGTTCAATAGGGGTTGCTCCAGGAGGGTATGCTCCCAACATAACGCTCGTCGATACAGAGATTAAGGGGGGTTGGAATCTCTTTTTCATAAACTCTCCTGATGTGAACATAACTGATTCTACGCTGGATTATCTAGACCTCTCTGGGTCATCTCTTGTACGACTTGAGGGCTCTCTTCTTTCTTCTTACGAGATTTCTGGTGGAACTATGCAGGTCTATTGGCGCCTCCAGGTCAAGGGTCCAAGCAACGCCACGATAACTGTTTTGGACTCTAACGGAACCATTGTAGAGTCGATGGAAACCGATGTAAGTGGGATTGCGGCGTTTCTCTTAGCAGAGAAAGTTGTAGATGCTGCTGGAATGCGTACGATGAACTCTTATACCGTAGATGTTGCATCAAAAGATTTTTCTGGCAGTCAAAAAGTTGTAATGACAAGCAACCAAGAAATTGTTTTACTTCCCTCTGCTCCACTTTGGTTGCAAGTTTGGCAACAATATTGGTATGTGGTTGTGGTTTTTGTGGTAGCTATGAGTATTGTCCTATACTATGTAATGATGAAAAGAAGAAACAAATCGAAAGTAGTGTAGTTCGCTCCGTTGCGAACTTTAACGAGGATACAAGTGGCAGGCCACGTAATGCTCGTTTCCAACGTCAATCGATTCTGGTTCTTTTTTGCTACAGATGTCCATTACATATGGGCATCTTGTATGGAATCTGCACCCCGAAGGCACGTTTATGGGGCTTGGGATTTCTCCTGTGAGAACTGTTTCTGTTCGTTCGGCAGTTGGATCAGGCACCGGAACCGCAGCGATTAAGGCTTTAGTATATGGATGCAAAGGGTCATTTACGATTTTTTCTGCGGAGCTGCGCTCCATTATTTTGCCTAAATACATGATGGCTATTCGGTCGCACATATGACGTGCCAACGCCAAATCGTGAGTGATGTAAAGAAATGAGGCACTGAATTTTTCCACAAGAGCCAACATCAGATTTAAGATTTCGGCTCTGATTGAAATGTCAAGCATAGATACCGGCTCATCAGCGACTACGAACTCTGGATTGAGTATAAACGCTCTGGCAACAGCAACCCTTTGTCTTTGCCCACCGCTCAACTCGTGAGGATATCTGTAGATGAATTCTTCAGGCGGAGCCAGCTCTACATCCGTCAGGATCGATCTAACTTTTTCCACCATCTCTACTTCACTGCCCAACCCTTGAACCCTCAAGGGTTCCGCCACGATATCACCAATAGTCATCCTTGGGTTCAACGATTCGTAGGGATCTTGGAAAATTATTTGCAGTCTGCGTCGTAAAGGCTTAAACTCGTTGCTCGGAATCTTGCTGATGTCCTTTCCTCTAAAGGATATTCTTCCACTGGTCGGTTCAATCAGCTTGAGTAATAATCTTCCAGTGGTCGTTTTTCCGCTTCCGCTTTCTCCGGCTAACCCGAAGATCTCACCTTTTCCTATTTCGAAAGATACTCCATCAACAGCTCGCACAAACAGTTGCCTTCGGGAAAACAAACTTCCAAGAAAACCAAATCTAACCGGAAACCACTTTAACAGATTCTCAACTTGTATAACGTTCTCTCGCATCTTATGACCTCCTATCCCGTTTTAACCAAGTGACAGGCTACATTGTGGTTCTTACTAACATTAAGATATTCTGGTTCTTCCCTTTTGCAGATCTCCATGGCATATTTGCATCTGGGGTAAAATCTGCACCCTACGGGTGGGTTTAGAAGGTCTGGGGGGAGACCAGGGATTGAGGTTATTCGGGCCCTTTCCGATCTGATGCTTGGAAAAGCACCTATCAGACCTTGGGTGTAAGGGTGCAATGGTTCTTTAAAGATTGATACGACATCCGCATATTCTGCAACTTTTCCTGCGTACATGATCGCTGTTTTCTCGCAGGTGTCAGCTATTATTGACAGGTCATGAGTTATCAAGATCATTCCCAAGTTAAGCTTACTTTTGAGTTCCTTCATGAGTTTCAACACTTGCGCTGCCACGATGACATCGAGAGCCGTTCCAGGTTCATCAGCGATTAAGAGTTCGGGGTTGCATGCTAAAGACATTGCAATTAACGCGCGTTGTCTCATTCCTCCGCTGAATTCATGGGGGTAATTGTTTGCTCTCGAGGGGTCAAGCCCCACTGTTTCAAATAATCTTGCTGTTCTCTCGGCAGCCTCCTCTTTGCTGATCTTTTCATGTGTCAATATCGCTTCAACTATTTGATCTCCCACCTTGTACACGGGGTTCATAGCGTTCATCGCTCCTTGAAACACAATCGAGATTCCTTTCCATCGGATTCTACTTCTAAACTCGGGTTCCTGAAATTTCAACAGGTTAGTGCCTTTGAATAGAATCTTGCCGTCAACTATTTTTCCTCCAGACGGAAGAATCCTCAAAATGGAAAAAGCGACTGTGGTTTTTCCGCAACCAGACTCGCCTGCTAACCCTAGTGCCTCGCCGCTTCCGACTTGAAAGCTGACTCCATCTACAGCTTTGACCGCACCTCTTATGGTTGTGTAAAACGTTTTCAAGTCTTGAACTTCCAAGAGTGCCATGCAATACTCCTCTTCGATTGGGTGGGAATCCTACTGTTTTTTTCCCTTTGAGATTAGACAAAAAGACGCAATAGATATAAAACTGTTATGGAATCCGTAAAGTGAAACTAGGATCCTACCTTAATGCTTTTTTAAGTCTGTCTACTTCTGTCTTTTTCGGGGAAGTGGATGAAGACGCGATGGATCGGGAAGAATGTTAACTTTGGGGCGCTCAGTGAGCGTGTTAAGAGTTTTCTGAGCAAGAAAGGGTTTTCGAGACTTGGAATGGAAGAAACCAACGGCAATTACGTTATTTTTTTGGGGTTGCTTATGAATGGTCGTGGTGTGCGTCGCCAATTGGCTATTAAAATAATAGGTGAACCCAACGATTTTGAAGTGGAATTTTTGCTTTCTAGGCGTGGGTGGGCTTCCAAAATAGTTGGATTGGCAAGTCTGATTGGAGTTGGAGGTCTTGTTCTTCGCCGCATGAAGTCTGAGGAGATCCTTGAAGCTTTAGAGAGAGACTTTTGGATATATATGGATGAAGCTGTTGAAGAAATCAGTAGTTCAGCTAAAGGGTCATTGTAGCTGATAATATAAATTCGTTACTTGTGGTCAACGTCTTACTCTGAGTTTGGGATTGAGTACGTCGTCTAAGGCATATCCAAGCAATATGAATGAAAGAGCAATTGCTGCGATAGATAGACCTGGCGGTAGCACCCACCACAATTTTGAAGTTGCCCCTTCGGTAGCCTGCACATCGTGAAGCATTCTTCCCCATGAAGTCACGTTTGGCCCCCAGAAGAAACCAAGCCAACTTAGTGCGGCCTCTGCGACGATTGCGCCTGGAACAGATGTGGCTAATGTGACGTAGACCAAGCCCATGATGTTGGGTAAGATGTGCCGAATAATGATGTGGGTTTTACCAGCCCCTATAGCTTTGGCTGCTTCAATGAAAGGTCTCTCTCTTAAGCTAAGAACCTGTGATCGCACCGTTCGGGCGAAGCCCATCCATCCCAGTATACTCAATATTATTATTAGGTTTGTGAGATTTGCTCCTAGAACTGCTACTAAAACTATCATAAGCGGTAGAGTTGGCAACACGAGGAGCATGTCTGTAAACCTCATCATGATTTCGTCTGCCAGTTTACCAAGATAACCGGCTGCGAGACCAATGATTAATCCCACCAGCACGCTTATGACACTTGTTAATATGCCGATGTACAAAGATAGTCTTGCACCGTAAATTAATTGCGAGAATATGTCTCGTCCAAGTTGGTCGGTTCCGAGAATACCAAAAGCTGTGCCGTAAGCGCTTACCTGTAAGTCGTCGAGGTAGATTGTTGTTTCTACCTTTTTGTCACGGTTGTTGACGTTCACATCTTCAAAGGTTATTTCCACACCGTACGTGAATGTGTTTGGGATTCTTGTTCGATTAAAGATTATGGTTGTGGGGTCGGTTGTAATGTATGAAGTGCCGTAGAGTTTTCGGAGTAGACCAGGCCATGCAGAATCTATCGGGGACTGTTTGGAGGATATCCACATAGAGGACATTGTGGTTTGGACTTCGCCGTCCAGCGACATGGGTTGTTCCCCTGAGGGTGTAATTGGATTGTAGGGATATGGTTGCGGCCAAAGGTTGTATGTGTAGTTTTCAACACGCATAAACACATTGATTTTTGCAGGGACATCTAGAAGTGCCTTACCTTCAACAATTTCACTTGTTCCTTCACAGGTCAGGGCTATAGCAGCCATGAATCTTCCAGGCAAGCCCTTGTAAGGGTAGTAAAAGTCGACAGCAAAGGATGCGCTCACATTTCTGTAGACTCTTCCAGTTTCTTCGCGTCTAAATGTTATGGCAACAGATCCAGGTCCACTGCCTTGCGGGTATCCGACGTTCGAAACGTATTGCATGGAAACTCCTTTGCCTTTTGGGTTTGTTGTAAAATTCCATTGTTTAATTGAGTCTGGTTTTGTGAAGCCTGCGTCTTGCACCGCGTAAAAGTTTTCTGTTAGGTATTCGCCTCCTGGCAAGTTTCTTGCCCAAGCGGGAGCGGCGATCCTAGCTGATAGGCCTTTGGTCTGCATTGGATCATAGGGCGTCAAGAAGGGTGCCCCGACAGCCATTATAACAAACACAATCAGTATTGCCATTCCTAGTGTTCCGCGTTTGTTGCGGAAGAATAGTTTAAGGAAGTTTAGAAATCTTCTAAGATTATATGAAGCTTTTTCCCTAGATGTTGCCATTAAGTTTTCACCCATATTTGATGCGGGGGTCAACAATTCCATAGAGGATATCCGATATAAAGTTGGCCACGATGACACACAAGGCAATCACGTAGAAAATGGCTTGCAGAACCGGTATGTCCTTGACTTGTATAGCTTGCCAAGTCCAGCCTCCCAGTCCAGGCCAAACGAAGACTGACTCCGTGATGATTGCTCCTGTGAGAACAAAGCCGAATGACAGTGCAGCATTTGTTATCAGAGGAAGGGAAGCATTTTTCAGCGCATGTTTGAACAGTACTGTTCTTTCTTTGACCCCCTTTGCCCTAGCAGTAACTATATAGTCTTCAGTAAGGGTTTCCAGCATTGTCGCTCTTGCGAGTAGAAGCCAACCGCCATACTGGAAGAGAGTAAGGACTGTCATTGGCATGATGAGATGTGATATTCGCCCTGAGATTTCGGTTAGGCTTGGCAACACTATTTGTAGGCTTAGGATATTGACCGTTATTGGAGTCGGCCAATTTCCTATGATGTTCCATTGGTCTGGGTACGCGTGAAGCGATGGAAGCAGATGCAGGTTGTAGGCGAATACGTACTTAAACAGCATTCCCATCCAGAATGTTGGAAGAGAGAATGTTATTAACGAAACCACCACCCAGCCAGTGTCAAACATTGACCCTCTTCGATGAGCCACTAAGACACCGAGAAATACACCTATAACAAGCGAAAGCAGCGTCGAGCCGCCTAGCAAGAGCAGCGTGTATGGAAGGCGCCAAATCATCTCGTCAGCAACTGGTGCCATGCTGATTAGGGAATCTCCGAATTGCCAAGTTAACATGTTTGTTACGTATTTTGAGTATCTTATGTGTAGGGGCTGTCTTAAACCCCAGATTTCTTCCAGTCTTTCCAGTTGACCTTTTAGGGGTTTGGTGGGATTTACGAAAAGTTGTGCTGCACTGCCCGGCATCATTTCAAAAATAATGAAGTTGAGTGTGATTACGGCAAAAAGAAGAACAATCGAGTATACTGTTCTCCTTAAGATGTATCCACGTATGCCCATATTCTACCCTTCTTTTCCGGAAAATAATTAGTTGACCAACAGAGATTTTTAAGTTTTGTTATTTGCATGGTTTGTGTTCTGTTGTGTGCTATAAGATTGTTCCATAAGCCTTTTAAACGTGTTTTTCCTCTTATCTAAATGCTGAAAAAAGAAAGGAGAAAGGAAAATGCATTTAAACAGTGGATTAAAGACGATAGTCTTTGTTCTTTTGGTTATCATTGCTTTACCAATGATTCCTGTTCGTGGAATTTCAAGCACGGGACCAACAACCTATGAGCAGTATGGACCTAGGCTGGACACCATCCACATGAGGTTCTTAGGCACGCCTGAGAACACGTTTGCTGAATTGGACTCTGGAGGGATCGATATTGTCGATTGGGGCCTGACAAGCCTATATAAGAACAAGTGGGAGGACCCAAACGATCCACAATACAACAACGTTCAAGTTGTGGGTTACGGTGGTGAGTACGGTTATTTCCTCTTGGATGTGCGAGAGAACAGGACCAAACCAGTGGTTTCTGGTTGGTCAACTCAGAGCTACGTCATGACAGGCGACCCAACAATAGTTGGACCAATCACTCTCAGTACAGGTGAGACCTACACGACTACGAGAGCTGCTTTTGCTAGACGAGCGTTGGCCCACATGGTAAATCGAACCTATGTGGTGTCCGATGTGCTACAAGGCTTAGCTGACCCCCTATTCACGGTTGTTCCAATTGCTCAAGGTGACTACGTCTACCCAACCCCTACGATATTCGCAACCAACCCTGTGCTAGCAGCAGAGATCCTCACCAAAGCAGGCATAACTGACAACGACGGCGACGGATGGCGAGACATCCCGGGCACAAACGAAGAGCTCATCCTAGACTTCTACATCCGACTGGGCGCAGGCCGATACGAGTTCGGCACCGACCTTGCAAACAGAATCGAAAGCGACTTGAAGATAAAAGTTCACGCTGTGGTTGGAGGAAGACCCACAGCCAGCGACCACGTAATGGCGAACAAAGAAATGGACCTGTACACGGGCGGATGGATATTCGATTTCACGCCCGACAACAAGCCATGGACATACGCCAGCATTGGCTACTGGCATCCAGGCAACCCACCAAACTACATGGCTTACTCTGGGCCGTATCCATATGCAGGAGCGGTAGAGGCCTACGGTCAAATCTTTGACCCAAACATTGAAACTCAGGCAACCTTGATTCTGGAGAGCATTGACCGTGACGTTGTGAAAGCAGCCGCTTGGGAAATGCAGAGGCTCATGCAAATAAAAGAAAACGTCTACACTATTCCAGTCTGGTCTGCGGCTGCTCCAAAAGCCTACAGAACAAACAAGATAGGCACATCAGAGGCTTGGCAAGGCATAGTTAACCAGAAAGGCATCGGAGTCAACACTTGGTGGACATTCTTCAGCGCTAACACAGCTGCAAACCCGAACAGCGGCGTCATCAACTATGGATTCTCAACCGAGACGCTGGGCATGCTAAACATAATCTATGCCCAATGGTACTGGGACAGTGAGGTCATGGGCAAAATCTACGATTCCATGCTCATGACTGACCCGTATACCGCGGAAGAGATACCTTGGGTAGCTTCAAGCTGGATATCTCAGTTAGAATACGACCCAGCTCAAGGAACAGCCGTCAGCACGCTGACTTTCAACCTCAGACACGACGTCTACTGGCAGGATGGATGGCAGCTAACAGCCGACGACATCATATTCACCCTAGTAGAACTGTGGAACATTAAAAATACGGGTCTTCTGCAAACTGGTGGCTTCCCTGATCCTTGGTGGGTCAGCAGCCTCTCAAACATCGACCACATTGACAAAATCGACAATTTCACCATCAAGGTCTGGATGAACGTTGCAACATTCTTCGCCCTCAGATGGGTAGGTCTCAACGTCATCATGCCAAAACATGTGTGGCAACCAATAGCTGCGAGCGGCGACCCGACAACGTTCGCGCCTGACACCAAAGTGATAGGCTCAGGACCATACAGAATCTTTCCAAACGACTACACTGCAATCTATACTCCATACTCTTCTATTGACCTATACGCCTACAAACCAGGCTCAGTTACAGTGGGCGAGTACATCTACAGGGATGTTGCTAACCCTGGAACTGTCGGCACAGGTGACGTGAGGTTGACGGCGGTTGGAGCATACGCTGCTGGCTCAACAGTGGCTACTGACACTGATGTTGGTACCACGCTGGTTGCCTTTGGAGGGAATGAGACGCACACGGAGAATGTTCTAGCCAACTGGCATTGGGACTCAGGTGAGTACATCTACTCGGATGAAGATGCAAGCGCCAACGTTACAGCGGGCGACATTAGGTTAACGGCGGTTGGAGGATATGCTGCTGGTACAACAGTTGGAGCAGGAGACAGTGACGCTACTCCTCCAAGCGCTGCCTTGGTTGCTTTCGCAGTTGGAGCGAACGAAATGCACAGAGAGGTTACTGTCAACGGCAAATTCGACCCAGGCGAGGACATGTACAAGGATAATGATGTTAGTGGCACAGTCACAGGAGGCGACAAGAGGTTGACGGCGGTTGGAGGATATGCTGCTGGTTCAACTGTGGCGGACACTGACGCTGGTACCGCTTTGATTGCCTTTGCAGCGAACGAGAAGCACACAGAGGTTACTGTCAACGGCCAATTCGACCCAGGTGAGTACATCTACAGGGATGTTACGACCCTTGGCACTGTCAGCACAGGTGACGTAAGATTGACACAGGTGGGATCATATCTAGGCGGATCAGTTGTCGAGCCAGCGGACTCAGACGTAGGTCAAACATTGATTGCTTTCGCGTCGAACGAGAAGCACCGAGAAAGCCTTGCTGCCAACAGCGCTTACGATGGAGTCAACCCACACGGCTTCTTCCAGGAAACATACGTTCAGGCTGTAGACGATCCCAAGACCCTGGTTGGAAGCGGATTCGAGAGTGACCAAAGAGTGTTCGTGAAGATAATGAACTACAAGCTGACATCCTTGACAGGAGTTACCGTCACACTGCATGTTAACGGAACCCTGTTCGGCTCACCTCTAAGCGTAAACGTGCCAGCCGCAACCAACAACGGCCAAACACCAGGCGTCACCAGAATTGTGTTCCTATACAACACACCATTCACCTCTGATACCACCTTCAGGGTCACAGCATCCCATGGCACATCAACTGATGTTGAAATAGAAACCTTCAAAATGAAAGTGACGGTGGCAGGTGATGTTGACTCAACGGGCAACACAGTTGGCAACGTGGTGAACGTCATCGACGCCAACCGTTTGGTCGCGAACTGGGGCCTCACAGGCCCATGGTCCTATGCCAACGCTGACATCCTAGACACTCCTAGCCAAAGCGCCAACACAGTCGACATCTTCGACGCTGGAAAGTTATCACTGAACTACGCACAGTAAAAAAAATGGAGGTTAATAGAGTGAGAGCAAACAAATTAATCATCCTACCAATACTGGCAGTGCTGATAATCGCCAACATGACAGCAATCGTTCCCGTTCGCGCAGCAGTACCGCCGCCTGAATACCTGTATGTGGACGGTTTCACTGCAGAGAAGACGGATTGGACTGAGGTTGGAACGAGTCCGTATTTGAACGCCCCTGGAGACGGCAGCTACATTGAAGGAACCACAGACGCGGCACAGGAGCGCTGGTTCACTTTCGAAGACATTGCCCCGCTTCCCATTGACGCCGCTATTGACAAAGTGTGGCTAGAAGGCTACACCAATGGACCTTACGACACAGGAGTTGACTTCGACGTTTACAACGCGGGCTTCGATTGGCTGGGTTCATTGTATGCCAATGGTTCACCCCAATGGGTCAATCTAAGATGGGTACCGCCGGGCGCGCCCACATCCGACTCAGATCCGTCGCTGCTAAGCGAGTCAGGACTCAACGGCTTCAAGGTTTTACTATACTTCTATGATCCAGACGCGCATGGAGGACCCGGCAACATCGTCGACGCCCTAAGACTACTGGTTACATACAAGGAAAAGCCCTTACCACCGTACCCATTCATGATGGTGAGCCCCGCAGTGAGCAGCGCTGGAGTCGGCGAAACCTTTGCTATCAACATAGCGATCGCACCGCCCCCATATACGCCCATCGCCGACCTGTACGGCTTCGAATTTAAGCTGGCATTCAACCCCATGGTGATACAAACCGTAGGCAACATCTTGAATGGTGGCTTCTTGCCATCAAACGCCATTCAATGGGCCAACGTGACAGACAACGTAGCAGGCTTTGTTTGGTACAGCTTGACAATGCCGTTCGGTGCACCAAAAGGCGTCAGTGGCAGCGGAGTCTTAGCAACAATAACATTCACTGCGGTCAATCTTGGCGTATCAGAGCTAACCCTCTACGACACCTTAATGGGTAACCGATACGCCACACCAATAGTCCACGGACTCATCAACGGCGTCTTTGCGAACACAGCAGACGTAGCAGTTGCATTAAACACCGCATTCGTAGAAACCCAGAAGTGGTCCCTATCTAAAGACAACGACGGTCTAGTTGAACTCACAGCATCAGTCAAGTCCACAGACGTCGGCATTACCAAAGCCAAGGCTGTCTTCACCATCTACAACGAAGCTGGACTATTGGTAGATGCACCAGAGTCCGCAGCCGTCTCGATGGCTGGACACGACCACGCGAGCCTTTCGGTAAATTGGGGCGGATACTCTCTGTACTCATACTACAGAGTCGAAGTAACCGTCCAATACTTTACCGTAAATGGCTGGGTCACTGGAATGAAAGGCTCTGACAACGCCCACAGAGGCGTAATGTCAGTCCACTTCCGTACACAACCATAAAGAACCTAAGAAAAATCCATCATTCCCCCCTTTTTTTATTTATATTTAATAATCACCGTTTGAGATGAGAATAATGCACAAACATCTAACTCAAATATGTATATTATTCATGTTGGTAGCTTTCATTTCAACCTCAATTTTATCGAGCTATGCGCTCAATTGGTACTCTGATGTTCGTTTGACCATAGACAATTACGAAGATTTTTCTCCAGCCATCACGCAAACAAAAGACGGAAAAATCTGGGTTTTTTGGCACTCGTACAGAATAAGCATCGGGAACGCAGAACTTTTCTACAAAACTTACGACGGAGCAACATGGATACGCGATACGCGACTAACATTTACTCCGGGTCATGACGCAAGTCCGACCATCATCACGGCGAGTGATGGAAAAATGTGGCTCTTCTGGACATCCAATAGGACAGGAGACTACAACATCTACTATAGAACATCTTCAAACGATGGAGCATCATGGACCAGCGACGCTCAGGTCACTACTGACCCAGCCTCTGATATGAGACCTTCAGTGACGCAAGCCGCAGATGGAAAAATATGGATTGCATGGCAATCGGACCGAAACGGAATTCGCACGAACGACGACATCTTCTACAAAGTTTACGACGGTGTCTCATGGTCAGCTGACACCCAAATAACCTTCAGCACTCTCCCAGATAGAGGTCCATCCATAATGAAAGCCCGAGACGGAAAGATATGGCTCTTTTGGGCTAGCATAAAGGATGGAGCACAGTATGACATCTACTACAAGATATACGACGGAGCCCTTTGGTCCTCCGACACCCAACTGACAACCAATAAGAATTGGGATATGCTTCCGTCCGCAATACAGGCACGAGACGGCAAAATCTGGGTAGCCTACGAGTCAGACAGAAGCGGCACAGACGACGACATATACTACAACATCTATGATGGAACCTCATGGTCTAGTGACGCCAAACTCACAGGTGACAACATCGCTGAAGATGTTCAGGCAAACCTTTTTCAAGCTGAGAACAAAACGATATGGCTGGGGTTCGCCTCAGACAGAGCAGTCGGTGACTTTGACATCTACTACAAGTGCGGCAAACCTCTTCATGACGCTGCTATAACAGCAATCACTCTATCCTCAGTCTATGCGTATCGAGGCTATGGAATCAAAATCTACGTGAGCACTAGAAACTATGGAACCGCTACTGAAACCTTCAGCATAACTGCGTACTATGATGGTTCAACACCCGCTGGAACACAAACAACCACTCTGGGTCCAGATGGCAAGACAACGCTGACAATTCCATGGAGTGCCACAGGAGTTTCGTCAGGCAACCACCAGATCTCAGCCTCCACTGGAACTATCGTAGGCGAAGAGGACCCAAGCGACAATTCCCTTACTGACGGAACTATTGAAGTCAGAACTCCAGGCGACATAAATGGCGACCACATAGTGAACATTTTAGACGCTATTCTCCTGGTCCAGTACTACGGAAAATACAATGCTTACCCAGCTGGCGACATAAACGGCGATGGCCTTATCGATATATTTGACGCCGCAATACTCTCAGCCAACTACGGCTCAACGGGCTAATACTCAAACCCAAGAGCAAATCAGGAAAAATCTAGTTTTCTTCTCTAGACTCAGGCACATCTATCAAAAAATCATAAGGCCGTGTAGGGAGTCAAAGGTTGGGTTTCGGCGTGGATGCGACTAGGGCTTTGCGTTTCCTTGAACGGTACATCAATCCGAGGACTGCAACCGCAGCGGCGATAATAAGGCCGATTGCTATCCACGTCCAAGGGAAACTCGGCGGTATTCCAGTCAAAAAGACCTTTATCGTGCGAGTGCTGTGTGTATACCCGATGCTTAAAATGTAAACGTTTCCCTGCTCGGTGTAAGTGAAGCCAGTCTCTTTGTTGTCAATCGTTATAGCAATCTTGCTGATTGTGGCTTCGATGTCTGATAGCAGCTGTTTCGGTATTATTATATTAGTTTTGCCTGACGTGCCAAATGTTCCCGTCACTGGAATGCTTATACTGTAGTCGGAAACTGTGACTGGTCCTAGGGCTGTTGAATTTGTCAGAATTAGTAGGTTATAGGTTCCTTTTGGAGTTATTATTGAACTTACCGTTCCCGTCCATTGTTGAAGTATAGTTTTGATTGTGTTTACATCGGTTTGAATTGTTCCAATGTCTGTTTGAATGGTTACGACATCTCCTTCGATGGCTACTATTTTCGTGTCGATGTTGCTCATGTTTACTTTAATGGTACCAATGTCTGTCTCAATAGTGGCTATGTCACCGCTCATCTGAACAAGCCAACCCGTTAGCTTATCGCTGAGCAAAAAGCTTTTGAGAGAGGTGCCCTTCGACTCGATGTAATCGGCAGTGTTCACAAGGCTCGCTTGAACAACCATTGTGTATGTGCCCACTGGCGAGTCTAATGGGATGGTGTAGGTTGCCTTGTATAAGCCTGCCGCTATGCGCGATGTTGTTAACAACTGAGAAGAGTCATCTGGTTTGTACAGAGTGGCTGTGATGGTTGTGGCATTGGTTGGAATGCCTTTGAAGGCGGTCTGTATAAAGAATTCGGCAAGTTCCCCTCTGAAGTGAAGCTCACCTACATCCACATTGATATCAAGGATGGTCATGTCAATAACTGTGAACGTTGTCCAGTTGTACTCTCCCCAGACGTATAGGTTGAAGACTTTGATGACGTGTAGTCCTGGGGCGGAGAGTGGCACGTTGAATGAGGCATTGAATCTGCCGGTCTGGTCTGTACGTATGTAATAGGTTTGGAGTTGGTCGTCAAAGAACAAGTCTCCCCCCACGTTAGGCGGCAAGCCATATCCTTTAACTGTCACTTTGGTTCCTATGGGGCCTGAAGTTGGTGTTACATAAATTCCGGGGCTGAACAAAAGTACACGCTTTGTGATGCTGTCTTGAAGTCCGTCGCTGTCTGTGACGGTGAGGGTTACGCCATAGTCGCCTGATGCGTTGTAGGCATGCACTATTGTCGGGACAGCTACGCTGGTGGTATTTCCGTCACCGAAGTTCCATTTGTAGTCAACGATTGTGCCAGTGGGAGACATGCTGGTTGAGGCTGAAGCGTTGAATAATATGTTTTCGTCCTTAATTGGCTCTGAAGGCGTGAATGTGAATGAGGCAACTGGTGCATTTGCGAAGTAGCCGTGGCTTAGCTCGTGGTAGATTAGTTGTGCGTAAGGATCGCCCAGTAAATCGTCATAGAGAAGCAGGCGGCTTAAACCGTATGAGTCAACTGAGAATGTTATGATTGCGAGCGTTCCATTACCTGATATGCCGCTTGGCGATCCGAAGGGCATTGTTGCGCTGAACCATACGAAACCAGCTACGTCGTCTGTAGTGTTCGCCCATATGATAGCGTTTGGTGGGAAGAACGAGCCAAGCTGGATGTTGAGCCCTGTGAGTACAGTTGTGTCGTATCCAACCTTGAACTCATAGCCGTACAAGTTGAGAATGTTTGTGATGGTTACATTGATGATAAATGTTGAACTAGGAGCCTTTGCCGAATCTGCGATAACCCCAGGTTCCACTGAAAGGGTTGGTGGTGTGGCGGCGAAGACCGAGCTGAACATGAACGGGACGCTGATCAGCATTGCCAACAGCGATAATGCCGAAAGTCTTCTATTAATGTTCGAGATAGGTAACTTGCTCAATTTTTCACCACGTTAATATATGCTCTCTATTACTCTCTTTAATATTATTCTGTACCCTGTAAAATATAAAGGATGTTCTGTGTGTAAAAATCGTGGTCAAAAAATGTTGATGTCAACCCTGACTCGTTGATGTCGGCTTAGGTTTCCTTCTTCGCATCAGCGCGTAAACAGCAATTGCTGCAACGACTACTATGCCTACCCCAATGCCTACGTACAGCCATAGGTTTGTCTGCTCCCCTTGAAGCGTGAACTTAATGGTCTTAATGTTGTTGGCTAGGTCGGCTGACGCCTCGTCTGTCACTGCGCTTGCCTCCGCCTTTATCGTGTAGGTGCGTGGTGCTAGACCTGCTGTGTTCCATTGGAAGGTAAGTGTTGCGGTGCTACCAGGTGCGAGATTGGTTACCTGTTGTGGGTCGCTTACTGTTGTGGTGTCATAGGAAACGGTGACGCTGAAAGTTTCGTTGTTTGGGGTGCCGACGTTTTTAGCCAGTACGATTAGTGAGACTGTGTCTCCTGGTTTTGCCGTTGATGGGTTGGGTGTGATGCTCAGGATTGCGACGTCGCGTTTCGGTACTACTGGTGGCGAGACCGTTACCTCCTTCACTGTGCTTCCTGTAAAGCTTACGTCGTCGGTTACAGTTAGGTTTACACTGTAGGTGTCAGCCACTCCATAGGCGTGGGTGACGATCTGTTTGTCGCTGCCGCTTAAAGTGGTGCCATCGCCGAAGTCCCAAGCATAGTCAGCGATTGAACCGCCTTCTCTTGGTGAATAACTTAGTGAACCGTTAAAGGTCACGTCTTGGCCCACTTCTGGGCTACTTGGTGAAAAAGTGAAGTCTGCCACCGGATATGGAACGGATGTGGTGAAAAGCCCGTTGGCAGTGGTGTGTTCAATGGCATAAAATTCCTTGGTGATTGGATCGAGACCTGCAAGTTTTGCTGTTAGTGTTGGGTTGTTCGGGTCTCCAAAGTGTATGGAGGTCTTGCCTACAGCGTTCGATTGGACCATGAATGAAACCTTCAGTAGTGTTCCGTTTCCGTTCTTCCCAAACTGAGAACCCAGACCTAGCGAAGCTGAGAACCACATCTGCCCACTGAGTGGTTCTTCGTTATAGGCCGGATTGAACCACCAAGACTGGTTTTTCCACACAAAGTATGAGGAGAAGAAGTCTCCCATTTTAACGGCGGTTATGTTGAGGATGTTGGGGTTCCATGTCATATTGAATTCAAAGCCGTAAAGATTGAGAACGTTTGTGATGGTTACGTTAATGGTGAAAAATGTGTCACGTTCTCCGCTGATATTCTGGGTTCCGTCAGGTCCGACTACAGAGAGAATGGTGGTGGCTTGTGCTTCTGCCACTATTGAGTTTGATAGACTAATGCTGAGCAGTATGATCATAATCCAGAGTGCCGTTTTTTTTCTGTTTTTAAGGTTAGGGTTTTTCAAGTTTTCCACCTGCATTTTTGGGCTTTTTGAATGATGATAGTGAGTCAATACGATTGGATAAAGAGGTATTTGAGTTTTTTCATCTTTTATGCAGGGGCATTTTTAGTGGTTCTCTTGGTAGTATCTAGTGGGCTTGTTGATGAAAACAGAAAAAATTGGGAAAAGTGCCTTTAGGCACGTTTTACGGCACAACTGCGAAACTGAATCTCTTCACTTTGGCTCCGGCGGCGTCGATGATGTAGTCGCCGTTTGAGTCGTACCACGCCTGTGCGTCCACATGGTATTTCTGACCTGGGATGAAGCCTCCCCAATCATATGTTACTACCACGGTGTCGCCTGCTTTGAGGGTAAACGGAGCACTTTCAGGAGGGGGACCAGGTAGAAGAACG